>Ga0126337_10002699_pt1 | contig 11345 bp, 7 predicted proteins | sample DipCmetagenome_FD_92527 | JGI IMG/M metagenome (GOLD analysis project Ga0126337, IMG submission 92527) | Coral microbial communities from La Bocana,Puerto Morelos, Mexico - Diploria C A metagenome | ecosystem: Host-associated > Invertebrates > Cnidaria > Coral | place: La Bocana,Puerto Morelos... | reverse complement strand
CCCCCCCCCCCCCCATCCGAATAGCCAATAGCAAATTGATAATTTCTCAGTATTCTGTGAAAAAATGTTTGAATTACAGTGTAGCTTGTTACATTGCAGGTTTCCGTTTCACCTACTGTAGATTTCATGTTATTTCATGTTATTGAGTGATAATTCAATTAATAATAATTCAATTTCTTACTAATAATTATACACATTGTTGCTTTTAGTAACATTCGTATTCTCAATAAATTCATGTAATATTTTTTTCTTTGCTTTAGGATCAGTTCAGATTTTCCATAAGTGCTATTGAAGGTAAGAGTCAAAAATAACAAGATGCAATAGTTCCTTAGAAATCATGTCAACTTTAAATATTTAAGAATGGTAGCACCGCCCTGTGATTCACTGTCTGAAACAAAATGTGTCACAATAGCATTGATGATGCGCAGTTGTCATTGGTGGTAAACTTAAATGTATGCATTATTAAATGGTTAAAAGTGAAATTTTCATCATTCTAGCTGGTGGGATCAAATGTTCAAATGAACACATAATTATATTCAGTAGGGACTTAATCTGCTGGATCAAATTGCTGTAGACTACAAAATAATTTACCAGCTACATTTACATGTACAGCTAGTTGGAGTACTATCTATGGAAGGATTATTGTGAGGCCAGTATGTTTCTCAGTTTCTTTGACATGAAGCAGTTATTTATTAGTATTAGTATTACTCCTTATACATTATTGTATTATCTGCATTGTGAACCTGGTAACAAACAAAGTTTTCAGGTACATTTTTGTGTTCTTGGCAATAATTTGTGGGAATATTTTGATGTGATTCTCTCTAATTATATTAAAATGGGTTGCAAATTCCACAAGTGTGATATGGTTTAGTTAGTGGCTAATTCTTCAACAAAGATCAGATTACATGATGTTGAGAAAGCTCTGGAAATCCCTTGAAATGTTTTCATCTTCTTCGAGTTACTTAAAACTAATAAAATAAATGCAATTTTGTAGACTGAGTTAAATACAAGAGACAAGAAATATTTCTTTTGATTTGAATGATCAATTATCATACGACCAGACTCATTTTTCTGATCACTGATTTAATTCCTTTCAGTGTTGTCTGGCTATTTAATTACTGTCAAGATGATTCTTTAAGATAACTGATAAAATTAGTTTACACCTTAATGGTTGTAAATGAAATCCCCTAATTTTGTAAACACACATATGTAGATGTAGGAGGTGCCTCATTAATTTTCCTGCTTGTGTTATTTTTTCAAGCTGATAAGGATGTCTTATCTCCAGTGTAAGTTGACAAGATTTTTAATGTCACCCTTCAATAGGATCAGTTTGTTTTTGACCACCCTGATGCAAGGCAACAGGACACACCAATTCTGTCAAACCCTCTGCTAACTTGCAATTGTGGGGGTTTTAGAATTATTTTTACCCTTACTTGGCCAACAAATAATTTATTTTCACTGTGGACTTACAGGATTGCATGTAAATGTAATTGAAATAAATACATTTTTTATATATTTTAATACATTTGTATGCTCAAAATTAAGTTTTGAAGTTGAACATTTGATTTGTACTTGAACCTTACAAAAGTTTCTTTGAGGAAAAAAATCAACAATTTGAGTACTATTAGTTGTAAAAATGTAGTGTAGTCTCAAACCTTGGTTGCAGATATTTGTAGTGGTATCAGCATAGGACATATGACAATTTGGTTTGTTTTCTGTGTGTGGTATGTTTGCAGTGTACATGTATACTGGATCATCCTCAAGGTTCCTATTTTGACTCCTGTGTGTTCAGCAAATTATTCAGTATACATGTATCTACGGCAAACATTCTTGACGGAAAATATGTTTCTGAGAATTACAAGGTGTATGATACTTCCTGCAGTATTTGAAATTTCACATAATAGACAAGAAACAGGCTTAGTGATAGGTATCTATAAAACACATGCAGTCTTATCACCATTTAAAGACCCAACATTGGCAAGTGATCAAAAACATCTGTTTGAAATCTGTTTCCTTCATCACAGGAATGGTGTTTACCTGTTACGTTCTAGTTTGTTCAAACAGCTAAATAATCTTTGTTTTAATGTGTGTGTCACTCTCCACGTACACTAGCTGTAGAACAGAACTGAGTGTGATGTAATGACTACTGCATGCAGAACACAGCAGGCTTTAATCTGTCATGCCAGCATCATGTTACCATTTTGTTTGTCTCGGCTTGAAAAATAGACCTGTCCAGTTTCTATTGTTGTCCTGCAGGCAACACTGTAAATATTTAATCTGTAGATGTTTGCCACTCGATCTAATTCTTTTTCAAATACATGTACAGTACATATTACATAGAAGTGAAAAAATATCTGGGCTTTTGTTTATTTAGCTTTTTAAAACGTTTTTGTTGTGTTAGAAAACATCAGTTTACACAGTGTATGGATAATTGCATGTAAAATTTCTGTTTTTCTGACCTTTGAAGTCTGTTACTTGATATTGTTGAGTATCACATTTCTTGTTGATTCATTTGGCTTAGCCATGGTTGAGCTGAAGCCAACAGGAACATAATGAGCAAAGCATATAGTCATTTCCTCTGATGTGGTTAGTACTCTTGGCGCTTGAATTTCCTGTTTTTTAGCATACCTATCTGTGTTATTAGACACTTGTGTCATTTCTTAGCAAGATTTCGATCCAGTGATTGAATTTGAATGATGAAAAGAGCAATCCTTCTATTATGCTGTTAGTAATTAATAAGTGTCAAATAGAGCACTGATATGGAAATCTCTGAATATTGACAGGAAGTGGTGAAGTCGATTTGGATGCCTTGTTAGAAGATCTATGTATTATGGAAAAAGACATGAATTTTGACAGTGAAACAGAAGCAGTGTTTTCAGAGACGATTTCCAGCCCGAAGACGAACTCTCCTATCTCACCAAATACGAAGGTATGTTATAAATTTGAAGTCTTTTGGCAACAGACATTAGCTTTTGTGTAAGTCTGACAGCGAGATAGTGTCACATAACCAAGACTGGACATGTGTACTTTAATTTAACAATCCAATCAATTCCATTCGATTTAACTTCAAAAGAATTTTGCTGTTGTTCTCATCCAACAATGGTTTAAGCCTTTGAGAATGTTTGCTTTTGGTCTGTTAAGTCCTTTTCCTGTCACCGAGGATGTTATCAGCAGTAGGCACTACTGTAATCTTACCCGGCAGCTTAATATTCAGTTATTTACAGTTTTTTGGACTTTCGTGCCTTGAATGTTCTGGTTATGGACATGTGTTTGTACTGTCAGTACATGCACCAACAATACAGTAATCTGAACACTCTTATTTATAATAAGTTATTTTAATTTATTTAGTTATTTTAGATTTATTATTTTTTTACTGCAGCCTCTTCTAATGCTTAAATCATTTTGTAAGAATGAGGATCTGCAAAATTATTTAGTACATAGAAAGTTTGAGAGGATCTCGATGAAATTGTTAAAACTTAATTAAATATTATTATATATTTTTATTCATTGCAGTTGATAGAATACATGTATCTATTTTTTATTTAAAATTTGTTTCATTTTGAGAAAAAAAAAACAGTTGTCAATATCAGCAGTCACCACACTCAGAAACCACTATAATACAAATGAGATAGATTACCAGCCTCTTGAAATAAAATTATTAAACTGTATTATCAAAAAATTTTTTGTGCTGTACCATATGTACATTGCACGTATTGAGGCAAATTTTATGATGGATCTTGCTGTGAATGTCATTTGCCCCAGCACTGCAGATGCACAAAAATAACCTTATAAAGTGCATGTGTGTCATATAGTCATGCAATTGTAGACACAGATCCAACATTACATGTATTCACACACACACACATGTTCACATGTATGTTAGTGCCTGTATTTACCCTATGACATTTGACTTACATGTACAATGTAGACATTATAATTATGTACACTGTACGTGAATGGGTTTTTTTTTTTTGGAACTGGCCATCTAGGATAATTATACATGTCTCAATACTAAGATATTAGATTACTTAGAGGCTGTTTATTTTCCTCTAGGGGAATTAAGGATTTTGCATGATTACAAATGTTGTCATTTGATCTTCATACAAGATGTGGATTTTAGTGTTCAGAGGACTAAATTTGGGATTGGAGTGTTGTTTTGTTTGTTTGTTTTTTTTTTGGAGGAGTGAATAGGGGAAGGTGGGAGTCTACATGTAGCTAATACACTTTGCATTATATCCTAATTCTGTGTGAATTAATGTGTATTTGTAGGTGTCGGCTGATGTTCTAAGTCGATTAGAATCAGTTCAGGAGGAGTCAAGAGAGCTAACTCCTGTAAGTAATAGAGCTTTGTTCTGCTACTGTCTATTTGATTGTTGGATGCAACAAATTCTCACAAGTAACATTCAAAGAAATCTGTGGGGATCAGTTAGGAGAATATGGGTCCTGATTGTAAGACTAGAAATATTGTTGTGGTCTCATTTGTAGGAGGAACAACATGAGCGAATCAAAGCTGAAAAAATAAGGATAGCTCTGGAGAAACTCAGGGCTGCAAGAGTGAAGAAGTTGGTTGTAAAAGTGTACAATGATGAGGATCCCACATCCAAGACTGTTGCAATTGATCAAACATGGACAGCGTGGGAAGTGTGTAAAAAGATGATGCGCAAAAACGACACTGAACCGGATCCTAACTGGGTCTTAATTGAAAGAATTCCGCAACTCAGTATAGGTTGGTTTGTAACATGTTTCAATTATTATTTTAAATTTGTTTTGAATCTTGTACAATTACATCATTCAAACAAATAGTGCTTAAACTCTGAAGGGTAGGGCTCAATAATTTTATTTGATGATTGTGTTTGCTATACATTTTTCCCAGGGGGGAGGGGTGGGTAGCTTCTCATCATTGTGTTTCCTGAAAAAGAGGTTTAATATCCACCATTACACATGTACCATTACTGTATGTAGTATTGTAAGCAACAAATTGTGTTATTTGTGGTACAGTACCTCTGTTGTTCAAATACATGACTGAATTCCTCTTCAGAGAGACTTTTGGAAGACCATGAATCTGTAGTGGATGTTGTTTCAAGCTGGCCTTGGGATTCTGAAAATAAATTGGTCCTCAATAATAGAAGAGAGAAGTATGCCCTCTTTAGGAACCCACAGGTGTGTTAAAGAGACTATTTGTAATAACTTAATACTTAACATTGCATCCTTGCCTGTTGCTTATGGGTATATGCATTGTACACAGTCATGCTCCTCTTATTCTCTTGCCACTCTTCCAACATCCAGGACCTCATCAACATGCATTTGTACTGAAAGTAATTTGCCTTTTTTTTTTGCAAAACGTGCCTTAGTTATGCACCATAGGTAACAATATTCTGTAGCAAATGCAGAAAAAAAAGAGCAAGACCGAGACTGTTGGTTATAATAAATGATCCCAGCCAGTTATTGCAATTTAAATTATGATATGTGATTTGTTGCAGAACTTTCTTCTGTCAAGTGACACATCATCAGACGCTGCACAGTTAGCAGAGAAAAGTAAAGACATCTTACTACAGGTGATTATGCATTTTGTTTTTAGATTTGGGTAATCATTGTCAGTGGTTTATACATGTACACACTGTAACATATCTGAAAATTTGATAGGTTTTCAAAGAGAGTATTAACTGATGGAGCAGCATCACACATGCAATGTCATAAAGGGGAAATATTGTTACAGTTTTTGACTCCAAAATTCCTAATAATGAATTAATAATTACATGAAGGCTCCAGACTGCTATTCTTTTAACAGTATGTACTAAAAGAATACACTATTTGCTCTCCGTTTATAACCAGATAAGGCAGAACATTATTACCTCTCTGTCTTGTGTATATTTACAGGAATTCTTTCAAAAAGATGCAATGCGACTGCCTGAATTGGATGGGGTGCTGTACCTCAAGGAAGGCAAAAGATCATGGAAAAAACACTACTTTGTTCTGAGGGCTTCAGGAATCTATTATACACCTAAAGGAAAAACTAAGGTGGGCTTTCATAATTGATTGTTTTTCAAGAATTTAGAGTCTTTTTATCCAATTAGATGTACTATATAGCTAGTTTTCATGCAGGTGCTCTTTCTTGGTTGAATTGGAAATTGGCAATGTTGGATTTTCACAATGGAGGAAAACTGGATAAAACCAAAGAAAAACCCTTGGAGCAAAGCGAGAACCACAAACAAACTCAACCCAAATACACATGTTCATGAATAACACTGAGCTAAAATCAAAAACTCTCACAACTGCCCCATTCCTCCTCCGCAGATCCATTCTTAATGTCTTGTTATTAACAATATGCCTTTCATTTTTTTTAGTCATCACGTGATATTGTGTGTTTAATGAAGTTTGAACATGTGTCAATCTTTAATGGCAATGGATTCAAGAAAAAGCTTAAGGCACCTACAGATCACTGCTTTGTTTTGAAGGTAAATTTACTACTGTTGTCGTGATAACTTCAAAACTCTAGATTTGTGGCTGGTTGTTGATAAGTGTCAATTTTTGAATTGGTTTAAATCAACAGTGTGGTTTTGGCATTTACTAATGTCAAGCTCTTCAGAACACTTAACTATATTTTAACAATTTTGTAGAAGAGAAAATTTAATTAAAATGTGTATCACCTGCTATAGCCAGATTAGTGTTAATGAGCTTTCAAACAATCAGGCCCTGGTTTTGTAGTCAGGTCTCCGTTAAATGCTGATGCATTTTTATTTGTAGCATCCACAGTTTCATGATCTTGAATCCAAAGCAGTTCGGTGTTTTTGTGCAGAGGATCTCAAGACAATGCAGCGATGGGTAGTGGGCATCAGACTTGCTAAGGTGAGTTCATCAGGCTTATCAAAGTCAGGGCTCTCTCTACTGAATAATACAATTGTGGTCTTCCTTGGTTGGAGAATTTATTAGTCTATCACAATGTTATCTCACTGATAATTTTATTGCTGTAGACCTTTTTGTGAGAGATATACTGTTTACTTTAGGAAATTAAAGTGTTTTTGAATAGCTTTTTACAGTTATACAGTTTATACTCCCCCGAGTGCTCTTCCAGAGGGGTGGGGGTTAATTGAATTAAGGGTTTATTGGAATCTTAGCTTTAACTATGATGTTTTACATGTACTTTAAGCTCTGGGGGTCAGAGCTCAATAGCAAACGTGGTGGGAGTGGGCTATTACAGCATCACCAGGCGTGTATTTTCTTGAGAGTTAGCATCCCACACAGTTGTCTGTACACATTCCATGGCTCTGTTGTATGATAACAGGCACGCAATGTGTGGGATATAGTCGCTCTTCTCATTCTCCTCTTGTACATTGTCCAGTTTATTGCTTCTTGAATCTGTGAACCTTCGTGAAAACACCTGGGAAATCGCTTTCCTTCTTGAAATTAATAGTTAAGTAGTATGCACTATATGTATATGAAATGTTGTGGTATATGTGTTACTGTAGTTTGGATACAAGATGTTGCTGGATTATTCCGATACACAAGACGAGATGGACAAGCTTGCTTTTACACTGGACAGAAACAAGTTCTCCAGATCATCGAGTTTCACTGCAGGACAAGATGAAGAATCTGTTGATAGCAAACCACAGGTTAGTCAAGGGAGGTTTGTGCCACTGCCTCTATACATGAAGATGCACGGACCAATGACATGTTTGCTTACAAATGTTGCTAGCAAATCACTCAGTTGCATTCCTTTTATAGCCAGCATAGTTGTGGGGGAGTGGGAAGGGAGTGGCAGGGGCCTCTCCCCAGCCCCTTTTTTATCTATCCAATCCCTCAGCATGGATGCAACGGAGCGATAGTCCTTTTGTACATTGTTGGGTAATCGAAGAAGGTGAAACGGTGATGTCATGCTCTTCCATTGCCAATGTATTTCAAGCCTATAAATCCATTGACATTGGAATAGAAACAGGATAAGAGATAGTTTTGTTAGCAGTGTAATTTTCTACGCTTATCTTATTACAGTCTGAACCAAAGGATTATCACTCAATTAAAGCCAAAAGCCAGTCACAAAGAATCAAGGAATCTATTGGCTCTTCCTCCATGCATCCCAGCGGTAAGAAAGAATTTTTATGATTTTATTTCTCCGCTTTCTTCTTTAGTTTAAGTCTCGATTGAGAAGATTTATCAAACTCTCAAAACAGTGCTTGACCAACTCAAAGTTCGTCATAATACACTGATAATGTGATCACAAACAGTCTTTCGTGTTTTATAAAATACTTCATGAGCCATTTATTCGGCTCCTGTGTATGACTTTTCCCGTTAATATTTCGTATTTCAATCGTAAATTTGAACTCTTACGGAAACTGGTTTTGTGAAGGGGACTTAAAATCGTTACACAAAGTTTGATAGATACTTCGTGCATGTACTCCAACTCGTGAATGACGGTAATTTTGTCTGTCCCTGCAGGTAGCATGAGCTTCTCAGTAAACAGAAGCAAAATTGAACCCAAGAAGCCTTCCAAGAAGATTGGCAATTTGTTCTCTGATGCGTGGAAAAAAGGCAACCAGTTTGATGCAAAGGTAATGCTGAAGACTACGTGTATTATGAGAAGGAAACGTGTGGTCAAGTGTCGCAAGGGGTTAACCGATTTTTCAGTTTCCAACCAATTGAAATACAGTTGTGATGAACTAATTCTGTAAGTTGTTCTACTTGCGTGCACAACATCATCAACAACAATACGTAAACATCATGCATGTAGTGATCTCCACAAAGATAAGGCGTTGACGTTTTAGTAAGAAATTTGTTTCGTTATGTCTTCACAGAGTGTGGAACCGGTTTCACCTGACACACCTTCGGGACACAGTGCAGGGTCTGCCACGCCCAACACCCTGGAGCCAAAGTCTTTCAGTATCGACAATCATGTCATGCAGCCTTTGGAGGAAGAAGCAGATGAGAAGGAGAAGATGCCGAACTCTGAGCCTATAGAAGTTGTTCCCCAGCACAGCCTGGTGCTAGATCCTCCACCATTACCCCGTAAGTCATTCTCCAAGAAAAAGGAAGAGGAACCAATTCAGTCTCAGGCAGACAATAACGAGGACAAGGACGACGAACAGAACAGTGAAATTAGCACAAGGAACAGGAGTTCAAAACGATCCAGGAAAACTCGCAGTCAATCACCGCCACCTCCGCCACCGCCGCCACCACCACCTCCACCCTCTCTTCCCTCAGAGCATCGTGGATTGACTGGTAGAGATGAAACGTCCAAACAGAATAGCAACACGTCGCCTCACACAGAGCAAGCTCGCAAAAGCAGTTCCCATCATCCACCTCCCGTGCCCCCGAAAACATCAACACGAACCTCGTCTCACTGTTCAGACCACAGCGACTTACCGCGGACCTCATCAAGCATTTCAGACCACGAGGTGTTTCCACGAAACTCATCTAGCGCCTCAGACCACGAAATGTTTCCACGATCTTCATCGAATATTTCAGATCACGGAGTTTTGCCAAGACCTCCATCCAATACCTCGGACCAAGAAGTGTTTGGGGATCTGCTGCTTCCTCCTCCCTCACGTCTGTTGTCTACTTCTATGGAAGAGATGCCCCCACCGCCTCCCACAGGCGAAATTCAGGAGCATGCAGATGTGGATCTCCCTCCTCCTCCACCAGAGGTGTTGTTTAAAGAAAAGCTAAGCGAGTCTCTTGGTAATGGGAGAAGGAGGACCACCAGTGGAGGGGGAGGACCCCCTGCAGTTCCACCCAAAACAGGAAGACCAAGACACAGCAGCTCGGGGACACCAGGCCCACCCACTCAACCTAAGCCCTCGTCCTTTGCAGGCAGTCCGAGATAATTCAGTTAATTTTATACAGAGTAGCCTTACCAGTTAATTCAACCCTAAAGGTCACGTATATTTATTTATTCTGATTAATGCTAAGGAAACCACAAAGACTTTCAGGTATGCTAAACCTTAGTGTCTATGGTAATTTCGATCGCTTTCAGTAGAGACAATATTGGGAAGTATTCTGCTATCCTTTTTCAGTTTTGATTTACCTTGTTTGCTCTTGTGTGTAATGTTTTATTGTTGGCATAAAAGTATATTGTTACTTAGTGGAGTTGTTGCCACGGATGTCTTAGTCTCCTAGAAGTAACTTGAGTTCTCGTAGGGTTCACAACATGAATAATGTTCTTTTAATTATGTCCCCGATAACAGAACACAAGCAATTTAATGAATCATGGTACTATTTTTTAACAGTGAATGATAGTATTCCTCGATGAAAGCTTTCAATGCAATTATTGCCAATTGCAGTCCACAAACGTTTTGTGTTCTTGGTGTCAAAAGTGTTAAAAGTGTATTACTTCACACCCATCTATTTCATGGTTGCGTAAAATTGTCCGTAAGAAAAAGAATAATCGAATTTGGTTTTCTTAAATTGTATATAGAATTTAGGAAAGATGGAATCGGTAAATATTTTAAGACAAAAATATAATTTTGTACGCTGTAATTTTGTAAAGACTTTGCTATCTTTTCATATTAAACATTTATTTGCTTTTAATTTTATGACTTGTTGTCTGTGTGTGGGACTGATTCGAAAGTCTGAAGCTATCGATGAAGCTAAAATCAAAACATGAAAAGTAATTACCATGATAAATACAAAAAAAGCTCAACTACGGAAGTTTGGCAGAGGGCCTCGATTTCAAGTTAGAATTTTGATATTTCGAACGTGAGTCATTACGAGCTTGCAAGTGAAGAGAAAATTATAATGGAACTTCTAGTTACCGGTTACACTTGAGAACAGAAAAATGTAACCCTGATCCACTTCTACTTCTGAGGTTAACTGAGATCGAAAAAGAGTTGCAAGCATATTTCCGTAAGAGGTAGTCTTATTGCTCAGATTCTCGTTCACTATGAAGAAAATCTATGAGAAGCTTAGGTTCACAACCATTCACAGTTGCAGTTTATTCTGTACTCTGACTTCAGGCCGAAATTTTCTCAGCAGAGATATAACACGCATTGTAACTTAGCAAATCCACGCCATTCCTTAATTCCTGACGTAACAAGCGAAAAAATGTACTAAAACTTATTTATAATATAGATACTGATGAAATACCAGGATTTTTCCAGTTACGAAAAATCATATCTTCACCGCGCGCAGTGAAGACATGATTTTTATCTTTCACGTGTGAGGATATTGCGATAAGTGACATTTTGCGACAAGTGACTATTTTGGCTGTTTCGAAAATGAATAACAAAAGTTGCGTTTTATGTGGAAATTTCATCAGTATCTATAAAATAAACAGAACATTACATGGCCGCTTGGGGATACGGATTTTATCTTCTCGTGCTGAAAGTATCTCTCACTCGTTCGCTTCGCTCACTCGT
>Ga0126337_10002697_pt1 | contig 11346 bp, 9 predicted proteins | sample DipCmetagenome_FD_92527 | JGI IMG/M metagenome (GOLD analysis project Ga0126337, IMG submission 92527) | Coral microbial communities from La Bocana,Puerto Morelos, Mexico - Diploria C A metagenome | ecosystem: Host-associated > Invertebrates > Cnidaria > Coral | place: La Bocana,Puerto Morelos... | reverse complement strand
GTTGAAGTTGCCTTGGCCTAGGCCTGATGGTTTCTTCCAGTCGTTGCTCCGGTTGAAGTCAATATCAAATTGAAGGGTGTTTTGGACTTGCTGCCTTCCCCCGGAGTCCCTGTGTCGAACTCTCAACATGACAGCGCCCCGAACCGCAAGCTCTGCTTCTCAGTGTTTTGAGGTCTCTAGTAATGAAGTCAACTTGATGACGCAGCCCTGAGTCCAAGCTGTTCTGTTTTGAGTTTGCTCCTGTCAATTTCCGGCCTGAGCTTAGAGCATTTTGTATGTGCACCTTCCTTTAGGCATCTTCCCAAACCATTTCTTAAGCCGTTTTTGGACTCTTCGAAGTCGTTCTGTTAAGATGGGATAGAAGAGAAGCCGTGTCGAGGTTGACCCTGGAGCGATCAAATCCTATCCAGATTTCGTTTCTTCACTTTTTCAATTTGCGAGAGAAATTTTGGTGTTTGATTGTTAGATGCAGTCTGTGGATCAAGCGCGGTCCACGGTCCATGTCCATTGCCATGGCGCGAAGAAGCCTTCTTTGCCAAACTTTATCCTCATTGCTGTTATGGTCTGCATGTGCACTTCGCACCATGGAGCCCTTGGAGCCGGAGCCTTCACCATGTCGCTTCAAAGCTGTACCAGGTGAGGCTGTTGAGTGAATAATCACCTGAGATTTTTGCGATCCAGTTCCCCCAGAAAACAAAATCATCATGGTGTTGCTGCTGTTTTGGTGTATTAATTTGGGGCATTTTTTTGATTTTTTCCCTTGTGTTTGACGTGGGTCAGGCGACTTGGACTTTCGCTCCTCCACTTTTGATGTGGACTTCAGCTTTCTTCGCTCCCGCGACTTTTACCTCTCCACCTCGCCATTGTGCGACGCGGACGCTGACGCCCAATTACAGTCACGCACGGTGCCTCGCAGTTGCCTGTCCAACCAACGAGGGTGGGTGATCTGGGTGATCCAATGGATATGGGATGATTCCTGTTGGCATGCCAAGTGTTTGGGATTTGGCATTTGGTTTCAATTTTTTCATCACTCAGGAATCTTGCCCTGAGCACCCAATGAGAATCTGGATCACTTTCTCAGACTTTCTCTATTGCCATGGAGAGAGTTCATCACATGAAGTATGTAAGAAAGTCGATCAAGTCCTTGAGCCCTACGCTTGTTGGCAAAACAGTTCAGGAAAAACCAAGGTGTCAGCTAGCTGAGCAAACATCATGCGGGGTCTGGGAGTAGCTGTGCACCTTTTTGCTTGAAGTTTCACTTGTTATGTCCTCTCCCTCCCCCCCCTCCCCCCCCCCCCCCCCCCCCCCCCACTTTGATTTGCAAGATACATCAAAATACACTAAGGCAAAATCATCATAGATACTGAGATTTTCTCGCGAAAAAAAGATAAAAATGATACGTAAAATGGATTAGCCAATAGGAAACGCGAACGATGAAAACTCACTAGTGGAAAAACGTCGTTCGTCCAAACGCGAACGACAAAAACTCACTAGTGAACAACAACGCATCGCGATTTCGATTGACTTATAAGCCTCAGTCAGGTCTTTTGTCAACTGAAAAATGTTTATAAAAGTTGTGAAAGTATTAACTGACGTTTTATTTCTTGTGTTACTAGCTTCATTAAATATTTGATTTTAAAAGAGAAACTGATGTTTTAGTTATTCTAGTTTTACACGCAGTTTTACTAGCTTCATTAAATATTTGATTTTAAAAGAGAAACTGATGTTTTAGTTATTCTAGTTTTATATCGCAGTAGCCTATGTAGCTGGCGGGAGTGGGTGCGCGCGCGAAACCTTTTGCGGCGAAGCCGCTATTCCCTCGCAGGCTTCGCCCGCGAGGGAATTTTCGCGAGCGGCGAAGCCGCGAGTAACCCCCCATTCTTCTCGCGACCTGAGCGGCTTTTTGCACTCGCGTTCGGGACCGAAGTTCGCGCGGGTACTCACTCCCGCCGGCTACGCAGGCTAATATCGCAGTTGAATGGGTTCCCTAAACACGCGCGTAAGATTGACAAAAATTGGCTTTTCAACAATCTCAGTATCTATAAAATAAATAAATTACATGATGTAAAATGCTTTGATTGTTTATTCACTCGTTGAGTTGTATCAGAAAACTCACTCGTTCGTTGCGCTCACTCGTTTGTTTTCTGATACTACTCAACTCGTGAATAAAAATGGTACGCGCGCATTTTCCATCTCTATTTCTGTGATATCCAGTAGACCATATCGTATTATCGGTATCGGACTGGAACTAGCTTGTGGAGGCTTATGCCGGGGAATATCAGTAAAATGAGAGATTTGCATTTGGAAAAACTCCGCGCGTTAGCCGGAATTGCAAGCCAGTAACAGTTACGTGGTTTCAATGGCTGGACCAGGTATAATTAGTGTTTTTCAGTGAGTTTCCAAATCAATGAGAAGATGACCATTTTGCGAAAATTATACAGGCGCGAACACTTCACTGCCAGAAAAAATGGTTGCCGCTCGATCGTTCATTTACACATATATGTATACCTACATTCGATTTGCATAAAAGTTCAGTTTAATTTTACGTTGAGTCCATCGATAAAATTTCTCATTTTAGAGGACTGACATTTTACGGCCAAAAGCCCAGTTAAATTAAATTTCTTAACTGTGCAAAAATGCCATTCCTTGTTCTCACTTATTTTAACAACTGATTACGAGGAAAAATTGTTCCGGATGGATCGACAATGTCCATCTATGATGCGGCTATAAGAAGCGCAATAACTGGTGTTTTACGCAAATAACAGCTGTTTTTCAAGTATTAGGAGTCTGTCTGTCTACAAGATAACCAGTCAATCGATTATTTGCCAATACTATATCATCTGTTTTCTTTCTTGCATATAAAATATAAAAAAAAAAACAACAGTTAAACAAGATCCGGAAAGGAGAGGGCAACACAGCGTCTGAAAAAATATACATGGACTATTTATATTCAGGGTCTCTACCTCACTTCATCACGGGACTTAAGACTCGCTCGGAATTTATTAACTGACGAAAAGAGTTAATGCTATAGAAGCAGAAAACATGGCAAATTAAATGGCCAATATCTCAGAAAATAGAACTAGGGGAGTGGTGGGAAGAATTTTTTTTTTAGCAAAGATTGCGTATTAAAAAGAACTTTGTTCATCGGGATTATGTACTATGCCAAGTGCTGGGGATACATTTACTGATTTTTTGTAGCCTGACGCAGTTCGTTTCATTTCCACCGCTCTGAGCAAGGAAGTTTTTTTCGTCTCATTAAGATAATTTTATTGGCCGTGTTTAAAACACGAAATGGCGAAATGACGAAATGGCACTATGGTTAGCCTAAATCAACGCTCCGGTTAGCCTAAATATCACTGACTTGAAGGTGGCTAGCTCTCAATAATTGTATGGATTAACCGTATCCCGCATTGTTTAAGTGCCATTTCGTGTTTTAAACACGCCCCGTTTTATTTAATGTTTTATTGATTCAGTATTCTGCGGCAAATAAATGGATGCCATGATGAAGCCTTCATAGATCCATAGATCCGCCCATTAATATATTTTTCCCCCTTAAGGTCTCATTTTGTACATCATTTCCAAGTTGAAGTTCAAACAGATCTAATATTGGCAGCTATGTATAGCGACTTTTGTGATACAAATAATTATATCGGCACTTAACCAAACAAACTGAGCAAATTTACATCAAGATTTTTTTAAATTTTAACATGCAGATTGGAGACTTAACAATGTTGATGACTTTACGGAAGTCAGTGAATATTTTTAAATTAAAAGAACTACTTTATGATTGTTGGCGTATCCCAAAGTATATTGAAGATTCTTTATATCGGCGGGAGTGAATTGCGGAAGCGCAGCAAACTTACACCGCAAAGACTGGACCCGATTAAAATAAACTGAGCCCGCGTTATTTCCTTCGTTGGGAAACCGCGAATTGAGGGTTGAAGAAATAAATTCATTGACAAAATCGCACGTGTATTAAAGTTGTTTTCCTAGCGCAGAGTCTAACGGCACGAAATTCCCATGGACTTCCCTATGCATGCCAAAGCGCCGGTAAAGACGCAGTCTTTTCGGAACTGTAGACTTCAGATTCTTAAAGGAGAGCATTCGCTGCAAACACAAGATGGAGGCGATTGCGTTGTGGATGTGCTCGGAGACCCACAAAGCCACTCTCTTGATATTCGCATACGAAACGGTAAGTCAACACTTCTTTGTGTATTGATAAACGCCTTAATCTTGAGCCGTTCAGAGGTTGATTTGTTGACTGGTTTGTCTTCTCCAGGCAATGAATATATGCCTAGTTTTCGAGTGAGTAAGGACACAGACCACTGCCAACTGGGACGGCTACGATACCTCATCGATCTTCCTGACCAAAACTTCAGCGTTCTCCTTAGTTTTACGCACAGAGAAGGTAAGTCTTAAAAGGTTTATAAGATAGCCAAACATGTGTAACAACGAAAGTGAATTGAAATTATTTTCTTTTGGAATGTCGAATATCAGAAAACAAACTCATGCATAATAAATACGTTTATGGTATTGACAACGATATCAACCAAGTCTCTATTTCTTTGTTGGTTAAGCTTATAAGCCTAAATACTTTTAGTTTTGATAACACGGAATGAAGACGTGAAGAAAATTAAAACAGTGGTTAGCCTTCTCGTATGCGTTAATTGTGAAAGGCTTTGGTGGAAATTGCACTTTAAGTTTCGCTCGTGGCCAAATTCTTTCACTGTAAACTTAATTAAGCGATAACATTCACTAGGGAATACTGGAGTTACTGCTTTTGTTAATATAAAAGTCTCTTTTTAAAAGCAAGGTTGAAAATGACAGTGGGTTAGGAGGGATTATTTTTTTAGTGGCTGTGTATAAAGCTATCTCTGCCTGCATCAACTCATTTACATATTCATGTTACAAAGGTTTAAGTTTATGTTGCATGCTTTTGTTGTTATCTAAAACACATTCAGAAATATTGTTTGTATATCTTGAGCAATTGAATACTCTGGTTGGCATGCCACATGTTTTGTTAATTGGGATAAGCAAGAATAAGGAAAACAGAGCTAAATGCCATCTGGGGGGAGGGGTACTCCCCTATATCAGGTATATAGGTATGTACCACCCCTAGGGTATGGTTTTTGAGCGGTTTTGGTCTGGAAACGGGTGAAGATTTTGAACATTTTGGTCTGAAATTGGGTATGGTTATTGGGGGAACATTCACAAAAGCTTAAAAACTTATTTTTCTTCCCAGCAACCGTGGCGAGTAACTGGTGAGAGAGAAAGAGAAATAGATAAAATATATCATTGCAGCTAAATTTTACCTATTTATCTTTGTTACGTTGACTTCTGTTCAGCACTGATGCATATGCTATGCTTAAACACGTACTAAAAAGCCGGTGTGAAAATTTGTAACGCAACGCTTTATTTGTTACAACTTATGGTAGATTTATTTACTAATCTACAAAGAAAGCGTTTCCTGTTTGCACAAACACTACAAACATTCGTTGATCAAATGCAGGTCTGAAAATGGGTATGTATTTTTGAGGCCAGGTCTGAAAACGGGTGTGGAAAATGGTATTTTTTGGTCTGAAATTGGGTCTGGATTTGGAGATGCGGGCGGCACACCCACACCAAACAATCCAAGGAGTACCCCCCCCCCCCCCGGGAAATGCCATGAGAAGAGAAGGCTGAAGGTGGAAAGGAAATGAACTTTGAACTAAGTAACATTATTTATCAGAAATTATTTATTTATCTGTGCACTGTTTTCCCAACAACTAGTCTTGAATTTTACATCTCACCTGTTTTGGGTCTCAGGCAGACAGCCATGTCATTCAACCACCCCTGTGAGTTTCGACACATTCCCCTAGTGCCATGTCCATGAGCTGTATCCATAGGGAATACGTTATGAGAAAGTTGGGTTAGGTGCATACAACCTGGTACTGGGTACTCCCTTATACATGGGCGTGTGTGACTCCAAAGGCTACGATTTTTAGCTGTTTTGCTCAGAAATAGGTTATCTATTTTAACCATTGTGGTCTTGAATACACTTTGGTTTTTGCATTCAAGTGTGAAATTGGGTGTGTGTTTTAGAAGAAGCTACTTTTTCATTATTATCATTAAGACCATCAACAAGCCCTTCACAATGTCTTAAACATCTATATGAGCTATGGAACTAGTTACGTATGAGACAGGTCTGAAACAGTGTATTGATGCTAAGGGTCAGGTTAAATAGGGTATGGAAAATCACAGAGTTTTTCTGTAAGTTCTCCTTTCCGGGATGTACATGCATGTACATGTAGAATCGGAAATGTTGAGCAATTGCAACTCAGAACTTGGTACTACACTAATGAGTTTTGGTGGTCCAATTTTTTAAATGGGTATTCTTTAAAACTTGTTGAATCTTGTTTAACTTCACAATGTAACATAACTGTGAAATCATCCATGAATAACAAATTTTTGTCAGGGTTGGTCAGGTGATTTTTGCAGTTGTAGATGCCCTCAGGGGTATCAAGTGTTTTTTCTCCCAAGGGGTAAGTATCGATATCCCAGGATTTGCTTGGGGTTTTTAATGTGATTTCTCTGGGGTGGGTACCCTAATGGTGGCTAGAGGTTTTGCTTTGAAAAGGGTGTCCCATGCATGGTTGGCTACGAGATTACCCTGGGATACAAAATCTTGAAATGCCAAAGGTCTTGTAGATGTATCATCCAAGGTTTTGTCGAGGTATAATAGCAACTAGCCGGCTGCAATCAGGGAGGTACCTATACTACCAGAACTCATAATTGATTTTAGGATGCTATATACACAAATTATATTTGCCATTACTTTTTCTAGATGTCAATGACTTTAAAGAGATGTTAAATACTGCCTCTGGACGAGTGAAAAAGCGTTCAGTTTTCAATGAAAGGACAGAAAAGGCTTCAGCCAGTCAGTATTTTCAGGTGAGAATATACTGTTAATTTTCATGTTGACTGATCCTAAAGACTGATTGGGACTAAATAAAAGTTAAGAGCAAAATTTGAATAAAGATAAGAATTAGTGTTTTGTTATGATTTGATTTTATACCTTTTGATAGCAATACTTGTTGAAAGCCATTAAAAAATTATGGATGATTATCAGTCAATCAGGCAATCATTTACTTGCTCACGTGCTAGTTTGCTTGCATGCTCACTTGTTCAATCAATCAGTCAATCAGTCACTTGCTCACTTGCTTTCTTGCATGCTTGCTCGCTCGTTCACTTGCTTGTTCAACCAATCAGTCAATCAGTGACTTGTTCACACACTTACTTGTTCAGTCAATCAATCACTGGCTCACTTGCTTAATCAATCAATCAATCAATCAATTTATATACATGTATCTATCAGTCACCCATAAAACAATGTACATATACTTCATGTAGCAGTGGAAATATAACTTTTGTTTTGTTTAAACTGTAAAATTTCTTATTTTTTGGCAGTTTTATGGATATTTATCCCAGCAACAGAACATGATGCAGGTAAAAGAAACAGTTAATCAGTGGTTGTCTAATAAAAGTTCAATGACAACATTTTTTTTTCAAAGTGCTTATTGGTACAATTACAATACAATACACAACATTGTAATACAGTTGTACAACTCCTTACAATTTGCACAAATTATTAAATACTACTAACATAAAACTTACAGAAGGGATTTTGCTTCAAACACTGGTTGAAATTCTATCAAATGTGAAACTTCAAACTATATGTAACCTATATTAAATATATTTATTTGTTGTTACTAAACAGAAAGGTGATAAGTTTAAGCAACAGTTCAAAAGACTTTTTCTTATTTTCCCCAATACATGTACACTAGGACTCCCCTAAAATGTAAAGATATTCATATTTTTTTTCTTGATCACCTGAGGGTTTTGGTGAATAATACAAAATGCATGTGCCAAATATATCATTGTTAGTTATATGTTGGAAGGCTATGCACCTTATTCAACAGAGGATAGAAATTGATATTGGTAAAATGGAATATTAGTTATAATTTTGTCCTTTCTCCAACAATCAGGATTATGTCCGAACATCAACATATCAAAGAGCAATGCTACAGAACCACTCAGATTTTCAGGACAAGGTATATGTAACTAATCAATGAAATTTATATATTGGTGACTAAATTCTAAACATTTTCAATTACCTTTTCCAAAACCAAAATGGACTGACATTAGTTTAGCTAGAGTTAGATTATCAAAATGTATTTGCCATGTTATTTGCTACCAAGGTTACAAGGCAGTTATTACTAGATCTTGGTCTGGATCTTTGCACTGCCTGATTTGAAATCCATTTAGATCAAAAGTTTATTTTCTTATGCACAGATAACAGGCTATTATGAGCGAATTGGTGTTGAAACGTGATCAAGTCCTGTCTCGGCAGCATGCTGCTTACTTCAAGTATTACTAGTTTCTATTTCAACTGCTTTGTTGATAGTTTGTTATGCCCTTCTCTATCTGTAGGTAGTGATCGATGTTGGTGCTGGGTCAGGTATGTCATTTACTTATGCTCTGTGTTTCAATAGAGATTTTTACAACGATGGCTCAATAGGAATTAGCTCGCACCAGCATGTGCGCTATGCTATAAAATGACTTTCACATGCAATTTGGAATAAATTGAAACCCTCGCAAATTTTCAAAGACTACAAATTGCACTCGCTCTACTGGCTCATGCAATTTCTTCAGGCTTCAAAAATATGTCCTTACAAGTGCGTAAATATATTCCAAAGTGCACTAAAAATCATCTGATTACCTTTACTAATTGAGAGAATTTTCATGGCATGTATCAGTAACATTTTTTTCAACAATTATTTGTGACATGATGCAAAAACATACAGTAATGGATATCTGTTGAGCAGTCAAAATGAATGCTTAAATAAACGGATAGGAAACCGATGTTCTAGCCGTTCAAAATGGTTTCAAATGCCATTCAAACAGCGAAGGAAAAATTACAACAAATTATTGCATTACTGACATTTTACATAGTACAAGGCTATGATTACACAACAAAAATATGATGAGATAATGTGTTGTTTTGGAATTGGTACCTCTAAGAGGTGAAAAAAATTTCCAGCTGCGCCCACAAATCTTGGTACTGTACATGTACCTCTTAGGGGCTATTTTCAAAATTTCTGGCGAGCACCTCCGTCCCTTCACACTGTGTTTAGAAATACTAGAATTTAACTCTAATCTGCTTGCTGATGGTTCCTTGTGTTATGATACAGGGATCTTATCATTCTTTGCTGTACAAGCTGGAGCAAGAAAAGTGTATGCTATAGAAGCCAGCTCTATGGCAACCCATGCACAGGTAAGATAAAGAAAATAAATTTGAAAAAAATGAAATAAATAAAAGAAAAAAAAGAAAAATACCCCAGGCTGTTTGTGTCTACTGGTAAATTAACTTGGTAGATATTTGTACCAGTTTTGAGTGAACATTTGTCTGCGTAGCAAGTGTTCTCATATGAACAAAGAGGTTTTCTTGTTTCCTGGTCAAGTGAAAATTGGGGTTAGAGCAAAGTACTGATGAAGTGGGTGGAATGTTGCTATGCATATACGTTAAGTTAACAGAGACGGTTGGATAAAAAGACTATTTAAAAGACTTATCTGAAGATGATTAGCCTTGATCTGAAGTGGAATGAAACTTTTAAATAGAAGTTAGACTAGATACATTTGAATGCATCTGTATCATTTCATTTGTGCTTAAGCAGTTTCCTGCTGGTGCATGACCCATCCATTTTGGAGCAATCTGTAAATTAGATTAAAACAATGTATCATAATTTGTGTTCAATTAACAGGCTTACTCTCAAAACATGTTATGGATGCACATATACATGTGCTGCTATTAGTTGACTTCCTTTATAATGCTGTCATATCAAATTACTTTCTAGATTTAATCTACCGTGACACCTGAATGTAACATATTATTTCAATATCTTTATCCAGGCTCTAGTTAAACTCAATAACCTTTCAGATAAAGTGATTGTGATTCCTGGAAAAGTTGAGGAGGTATGTATTGAATACTTTACATATTAATTCTCTTTACACCTTTCCATACATTTCTATCTTGGTAAGATAGGAGAATTTTGCTTTCGTTATCAGCAGAAATCAAGAGCTTTAGCCTGTCTTAGCTAACACATTATTACTGTTAATATTATTTTATTGCAGGTAGAAATCCCTGAAATGGTAGACGTAATAATTTCCGAGCCAATGGGTTATATGCTCTATAACGAGAGAATGTTAGAGAGTTATCTTCATGCTAAAAAGTGGCTGAAACCTGATGGTATGCACGTACAAGATATTTATTGTGTTCAAACCTTTTCAGTAGTGTTGCCTAGTTTTGACTTTGAGCATTGCCTAATGGGTTGCATCATGTCTTTTTAAAGGTAAAATGTTCCCAACAACAGGAGATCTACACATTGCGCCATTTTTCGATGATGCACTTTATATGGAGCACTTTTCAAAAGCAAATTTCTGGTAAGAATTGTGTATTTAGTGCAATATATTCAGTGATGTTAGATTATTCATTGCCAAGTGTTGTTTGTTAAAATTCTAACTACATGCGAAAAAAAATGTAGGCGCAAATTTACTCTTAGTCATGTTTCATCATAGTGAGCAAAATTTTTTTCCGAAATTTGCCCAAAATGTGAGTGTGTGAATTTTTTGCAAGTTACATGTAATATATATAGTGTTCCTTCTCTATGATTAAAACCATTTTGTTTTCAGGTATCAAAATTCATTTTATGGAGTTGATTTGTCCAATTTAAGAGAACCTGCTCTTGAAGAGTATTTTAGACAACCAATTGTGGTGAGTTTTCAAGTTCATGATACGGTATTGGTGGAGGGATATAGTTTAAGGGTGAAGTCTGCATCAGGCCAAGTGGTTTACCAGTATACTATCAAAATGTATTCCTTTTACTGTAGCATTAAGCAAGTAGTGGTATACATATATCTACCCAACTGTACTCAGTCCCCTGTCCCTGAATGAATGATTCTAGTTCAATGTAAGGTAACCCCCAGCATTAAAACAACTCAAAGAGATCCACTTATTCGCATAGGTGGAGGGACGTATTGTGAGAGTTACATGTAACTTACATATAACATGCATGATGGTGTCAGTTGACTGTTATACATGACTTCAGTTATCACTAACTCATGTAAGTACATTCCAGAAGTATAACACCACAATAAGAGTGGGAAAACCATCTACACGATGTTTGGCCAAAATAGCCCCATATTGCATCTCTGGGAATCATTTTTCAAAACTTTTCCCAATGGGAGAGGGCAACCTCCTTTTATACTCTCCCCAAACGATGCACAGTGTGCATCATGTCAAGCCACTTT
>Ga0126337_10002696_pt1 | contig 11347 bp, 11 predicted proteins | sample DipCmetagenome_FD_92527 | JGI IMG/M metagenome (GOLD analysis project Ga0126337, IMG submission 92527) | Coral microbial communities from La Bocana,Puerto Morelos, Mexico - Diploria C A metagenome | ecosystem: Host-associated > Invertebrates > Cnidaria > Coral | place: La Bocana,Puerto Morelos... | reverse complement strand
TTCGTCCGCCGATAAAAAAAAGACTAAACAAAGAATGGCATATTTTTCTTCGCGAAACGTCTTAGAAAGACTTAAATTTTCAAAATTAATTGTAACTGGCGAAGCGTTATAGGCACTTTAACTGCTGTTTTGGTGTTCGTTTGTATACCCAGTCCTGTCAAATGTATTACATATAATAAGAAATGATGAAAGTAATAGTGTTTTACTATCATCTCGGTTCAAACTATGGCTTTTAGTCGTGCATTGTGAATGTCCAAACAAATACGTTTTACCGTTTGTATGGCTTTATTTACCAGTGATTTTCTTAAATTTCCTTCGGTGAAATCTTCCAAAATTTTCACAGTACATCAATCTGGTGGGACACGAATTTTAAACAAAAAAATGTAGGGTTTGTATAGGAATTTTTTTTGATTTTTGCAAATTTAAGTCTTTTACCGCTGTGGAGAAACTAGTCAGATAGATATGAATCGAGCTCCAGCTAAAGTAAAACATTTATAACGAGTGTGACAAATTTTACGGAGTCTCACCGAAAGAAACTCGAGAAAATTCACTGATAGTTTTGCTTTTTGTACCCATGTTGACGTCATAAAATGTTTCCTTGAAGCGCGCGCAGTTTACTTGAGCTTTCCTCCTCAGCGCGCGTGCGATCGTAAAACTATAAGAGCCATCTTTGTAACTGAAGTATACTGCATTGCACTTTTCTTTCAGGTGTGACAATCACCGTTTTGTTTTTAACTGCAATTAGTTTTGTGGTTGGACACCAGATCATTTTGCCAATGGTGGGCGGTAGTTTTGATTCCTTTGTTTGGTCAAAGCTCAGAGATCTCTGGTAAGACTGTAAAAGTGCTACTACTCTTGATTTTAGAATCGGGGATGAGGAAGGGGGGTATTAAAGTACTATTGAAATCAGAACTTGTCGTAATGAATTCACTTTTACCCTCAATGTATTTTATCTTCGATGTCACGTTTTTTTGTTTCAGGCCCGCTGTTGCAATTTCCATGGCGTTCTTTTTGTTCCAGTTGTTACTGGCAAAATACGTATTTTTAGTTGATAGGGATGCTACACTGGCATTGGATAACAGGTACGCCAAACTTTCGGGAACACTTTAAGTGCCATTTTATCATAATTTTATCATAACGGTCGATGGTATCACCATCACACTGGAATGTTCCTTCAGGCGAAACGGCTTTTCACTTAGAAATGTATGGGGGTGAGTATCAAAAGAGGAAGAGCAAGATGGCGGGTGAGAACAACAAAACTCCAGAACCTTGTCGCTCTAGGAAGATCCGTTTTCTCGGATGATCGGATGAATCTCCGGCTTCCTCTCACCCCTACCCCTTCAAGTGAACACCAAAAAAGTCATTTGCGACTTTGGTTTTTTAATCTTTTATTTTGGTTGTTGTTAATTTTTTCTCTCCTTAATTTTTTAAAAATCTAGTTTTCTTGGTTCACAGACGTCTGTTCCATGTCTGCACGTTTTTCCTGTTCTTCTTTAACATTTTCCTTGGTGTTGTTTCTTGCCTGAAACGTATTATGATTGGTGCAATTCTTGGTGTGATGTTCCTTGGACGGACGCAGAAAAGTGTGTTATCACGTGACTTCGAGCTAAAGGATCCAGGTTTGTATAAAATATATTTTGCTGCAGTGTGTTTGGTATACCAATACCTTCAGATGTGTCCGACAATATTCGACAGAAGTTTTCGGTGAGCTTCCGATGATCTTCAGAAATCATCGGGAATATTCGGCAATCTTCTGTTTCAATTCGAGTGTAGCTACGCAAATGTACCTTGATATAAAAACAAACTTAAAGTAACGGAGGCTTACAGAAGGGAGCAGCATACATGGATATTTTGCGCTTTGGTCGCTTCAAATATCATGGTGCAAGTTTTTATATCTTGTCAGGTTTTAACGCGTACGTAGGATATCTGCTTTTGGAACATACTCACGCCAATCCAGTATTGGTAACATTTTGCCAGCTGCTGGTCAAAACAGTTAATGACAGGCAGGCATCTGAGGACGCAGCATCAAAGGATCTTGTCCAGAATAACCCGTGTTCAAGTAAGTTTATGTTCTCTAGTAGGTTCTTCAATAGTCATTAATAGTTGTGTTCGTCCTACAATGATATTTCGACAGCCTAAAAAAGTCTGATTTTATGGATTTCATTGCCGAAACATGTTTTGTTTCCATTGAATAATTAGAAACATCGTGTGGTTCATCAAAACCAAATCTGAAATATCTGTTTAAAGTAAATGGAATCGTCATCCTCTAGCAAGCCCGCACTAGCATCATTAGCTGGCGCAGCACCCTTTCTGTTTGTTGTTACTTTGGTTTGGGGGAAGGCCAAAACCCATGTTGCTGCGAACAACAAACTTACTAACAAAAATGTTCGGTGTGTAGCCAGGCATGTTAAAAATTGGTAAAAAGGAATTAAATAGTTGTCACTGACTAAAAATATGATTATCGGACGTTTCGGCCAATACTGTTGCCTTCTTCAGCAAAAGATGGAAAATGCAAATGTTAAACGGCGTCCTGCTAGAATATGTGTCCTGCTAATATATATATTCTAGCAGGACGCCGTTTAACATTTGCTTTTTCCATCTTTTGCTGAAGACGGCAACAGGAGTTACTAACAAGTTTGGCTCTGAGTGGGGTAGTTGTAACCTTTCATACCTCTTTCCTCTGTGTGTTCTTTGTTTTCATGTCTCCTTCATTCAATCATCTTAGTCGTAACGCTGGGAGAAAGCTTTCCTGTGGCTGTTTTATCTCAACGTTCCTGGAATACGATCTTTCTGACGGAATAAAGAAAGACATTGCTATTTCATTTGTTCAGTCATTTTACAACCGTTGTCATTGCTAGTTACATTCATATTAATCAGTCGCAGATAGCTGCGCGGTCGTTGTCATTGCCCAGCGCTACATGTATTATGATTCAATAGCAATTCGTTCCACTTACATTTAAACCTAGACATCCGAGTGAAGTACTTTTTTAAATTGCTTTGTAATTCTTGCTTCCACCTCCCTTATTCATTTGTAACGCGGTCTGAACTTCATTGTTATTGCAATGATTACACTTGACATTTTTCAACTAAATGCCCTATTCAGCGACTGTAGATTTCAGGATGCAATCAAATTTTAATAAAAGCCCTTTCCGTTTTTAGATCACCAAGTTAGCATTGAGCTTTATAGCACTTTACGAAGGAATAGCTGCCGACGAATGCGTAATCGATGGCACTTGCTTCTTACTCTTCATAACAACCCGTCGCTTCAGGAGCACCGTCGGCCAGACATATTCATTCAAAAGTCACCATTCGCAGCGTTTCAAGTTATGATACAAAAAGGCATGGTGCAATATGACCATTGCGAGGGTAAAGATGATGACAAATCTATGGGTGAAGACGCCAAATTGTGATTAGCGTTTAATCTACAGTTCAAGTAGCAAGTGTCTACACGGACGCGAAGAATAGTGGCTTGATAGTTCACACAGACAAAGCAGGCACCATTCTAGGCCTGGTGGTGCATTATAACTACAACAGCTACAATTTCAGTCAATTGGGACCTTCAGTGATTAGTTAGCAAGAACGTTATATGAAAGTCAATCATCCTGTCCGGGCAACAATACTTTTGATGATGAGTAACAGCGACTCGTACGTAAATTGCAGTAAATACAATATACATAGTGGTATTTATTTCCTCGATAAAAGCCTATACTGCAGACTCACAGATTGTCTCGTAGGAAGGGTTCCTTCTACGAAATTACTACTATCAACACAGGTCAAAGACGAGTTCGCTATTGAAGGGTTCGTGAAAAAAAAAACCGTATATAATCTGAGCGCAGGTTCAACGTGAGAGCTTTGTGTGTGTGCGATTGTATGTATATCGGCGATATCATCCACTTTCGAAATGACTCACAATTGTTCCTTATATCTCGAATACTGTCCAGCGATAGTGTAGAGACTGATGCACGATTTTTGTATATAATTTGAATTATTTTATTATATGTGAATGATTTTATAATTTAATAAATTTTACATGGTAATCATCAGTTTTCTTCCCATTTTGCATGTACATGTATTATGTTGAAGGGATTGTTTCCCACCTTGTCCAAAGTAATTTTATTCAAAGAGGAATGTTTACCATTCATCGCCTAAGGCATTTACTAACTCTACATGCAAGCTGGTCCAAAGCGTTGTGATGCGCGGTGAAAATTTTGATGAAGGCGCTGGAGAGCAAATTGTAATTAGTTTTAGCTATGATGTTCCAAGACATGTCGACAGACTTGGTGCAAGTCTATCAGATTTGTTCAGTTTGTCTTCGCGACCTGTAGCATACGTAGCTATTATTGTAACAGCCTTTTTGCACCCGTTTTATAGCTTCAGTACTCTGACTTAAATCTTTTTAACAAAATTAGACCCTTATGTGTGGGTTTCCATCAGTGGAAATATTGCTTAGATTTTGACTCTTTGAAGTTGGGTCATTGTTGCCTCTTATACTCGAGTGCGTGTGATTGTACGTAATGATTGTGGTGGCAGCTATGGTCGCGCGTTAGAGGGCACACGTACATGTATGTTATGAGAACGGGATTGGTTTTAATTAAGTTTCCGACTCTCATGAGACTTGACGACGGCTCCAACAATATCCGTTACGATAATCATGGGCTTCGCATTGTGAATTTCTTGGGTTTAAAATAAAGTGTCAATAGTTTTTTTGGCAACTGACCATCGGCTAATGTAATCCGGTTTTCGCTGGTTATTGTTGAACAAAGTTGTTTGAGTCCAAATTTCGAGTTCTTGTACTCAAGATTTCAAACAGCAATCATTATAATGTAAGAATTCCCATTTGAGGAAAGAGTTTTTGGATTCGAGATGAGATATGCGTAAAGCAAAGCAACACGTCCTTCAACAATGCCCTTCGATCTTCCTGGGTTAGAGGGAAGGGGCAAGGTTGGAAGCGCTGCTCCCAGTTAATATATGGGCATGTGCTATTGTAAAGGGGCGGTATTTTGCGTTCATTTGGTTTGAAACAGGGTTAAGTGTTCACGTTCTTCTGCGTTATGCCGACGAAAATCCATTGAGACTTTTGGGACTGGACGGACAACTTCAGGTCTGGCAGGGAAATTCTAGTTGCACCTGTATGCGCCTCCTTTTGGGCGCCGATCTCGAGCCACATCGACACGTATTCAGAAAACAAACCAAAGACAGACGTTAAAACCAGCTATGCTGCTCTGACATTTTGCTTGGTCAACAAGTTGGTCAAGTTGTTTTCGAACCCCTACAGCTGCAAAATGGATGTTTACAACACCTGTAACACTGAAGTGACGCTTCCCAACGATTGTTGTCATACATCAATCAACAAGACAAGAGTTTGTCCGATAGTGTGAAAGCTGTCGCTGAGTTACAGTATTTGTGTAACTGAATATCCAATAACACTTTTCTTCCATTTTCTTACTTCAGTTGATTTCGGACGGTTTCCAACCGAAGCTTTTCATTTCATCAATCTTCTGCATTTCGTAGAGATTTGACTACTCGAGTCCTTTGTTTAACGCTCAAAAGAGAGAAAGAAAACGTGTTAAGGCAAAAGATAATTAAAAATCAGTCTGTGGACGTTTGCGCCTTTATTATTTCTGGTCAGCTACCATGCTGTTTGGAGGGTCTTGTGCATAGTCTTTGGATCTTAAGTCGCGTCTTTTCATGATCACACCATCGGCTACACGTAACCCGGCAATACTTTTTGTAGCCACTATGAACTCTTAAAATGAAAAGCAAAAAATCTCTGCAGTAGTAATTTTCAAATATATTTGTCTTGTTTCTACACTGTACACGTCATTACGCCTTGATGTTCCACTTTAGTCTCTTCAACAGTCAATGTATCGACTTTGTAAAGGATATTGGCAATCAACCTCAAAGTGTCTTTCAGCCGCATAATTGGGACAATTCAGTATTCATTTTGTTTCCTGCTCTTAACTTACATTTCTCAACTTACATTTAAACCTAGACGTCTGAGTGAAGTACTTTTTTAAATTGCTTTGTAATTCTTGCTTTCACTGCCCTTGTTCATTTGTAACGCGGTCTGAACACTATTTTTATTGCAATGATATAAGGTGGTCATTTCTCAACTGAATGTTCTATTCAGCGGCGACTGTGGATTTCAGGATGCAATAAAATTTTAATAAAAGCCCTTTCCGTTTTTAGATCACCAAGTTAGCATTGAGCTTTATAGCACTTCACGGATGAGTAGCTGCCGACGAATGCGTAACCGATGGCACTTGCTTCTTACTCTACATAACAACCCATCGCCTCAGGAGCACCGTCGGCCAGACATATTCATTCAAAAGTCGCCATTCGCAGCCGGTTTCAAGTTATGATACAAAAAGGCATGGTGCAATATGACCATTGCGAGGGTAAAGATGATGACAAATCTATGGGTGAAGACGCCAAATTGTGATTAGCGTTTAATTCACAGTTCAAGTGACAGGTGTCTACAAGGACGCGAAGAATGGTGGCTTGATAGTTCACACAGACAAAGCAGGCAGCGTGTAACAGCGCCCCGATGTGTCCCAATGAAGCTAGTAGTACACTCTAGTAAGTAAATTGCAGTAAATACAATGTACCTAGTGGTATTTACTCCCTCGACAAAAGTCTACTAGGAAGGGTTCCTTGTAAGAAATTACTACTATCAACACAGGTCAAAGACGAGTTCGCTATTGAGGGGGTTCGTGAAAAAAAACTGTATATAGTCTGAGCGCAAGTTCAACGCGCGAGCTTTATGTATGTGCGTTTGTATGTATATCGGCGCTATCATCACGTTTGAAATACAATACATAGTATCAACAATATTAATATTTGGCAACTCACCATAGGATGATGTAATCCGGTTTTCGCTGATTGTTTGGTGAACAAATTCCGAGTTCTTGTACTCAAGATTTCAAACAGCAATTGTTATAATGTAAGAATTCCCATTCGAGGAAAGAGTTTTTGGATTCGAGATTATTTACACATAAAGCAAAGCAACATGTCCTTCGACAATGCCCTTCGATCTTCCTGGGTTAGAGGGAAGGGGGGAGGGGTATGGTTGGAAGCGTGCGCCCATGTAAATTAATATATGGGAATGCATATGTGCCGTCGTAAAGGGGCGGTATTTTGCGTTTATTTGGTTTGAAATAGGGTTAGGTGTTAACGTTCATCTGCGTTATGCCGACGAAAATCAATTGAGACCTTTGGGACTGGACGGACAACTTCAGCTCTGGCAGGGAAATTCTAGTTGCACCTGTATGCACGTACTCCCCTCCTTTTGGGCGCCGATCTCAAGCCACATCGACACGTATTCAGAAAACAAACCAAAGACAGGCGCCAAAACCAGCTAGTCTGACATTTTGCTTGGTCAACAAATGTGGAGTTGTTTTCGAACCCCTACAGCTGAAAAATGGATGTTTACAACACCTGTAACACTGAAGTGACGCTCCCCAACGATTGTTGTCATACATCAATCCGACAACTGATAAGAGTTTGTCCGATAGTGTGAAAGCTGTCGCTGAGTTACAGCATTTGTGTAACTGAATATCCAATAACACTTTTCTCCCCTTATCTTCCAGCGTTTGATTTCAGACAGTTTCCAGCCAAAGCTTTTCATTTCATCAGTCTTCTGCATTTTGTAGAGGTTTGACTATTCGAGTCCTTTGTTTAACGCTCACTGTGTATGAGAAAAAAAACGTCTGAAGGCAAAAGATAATAAAAAATCAGTATGTGGACGTTTGCGCCTTTATGCCTGCGTTTTCACGTGCAACTCTAAACTTTTTGTTTTCATTAGAAGGATAGGCTGGGTATATTAGAGGTTGGAGAAACTATTTCTGGTCAGCTACCATGCTCTTGGGTGGGTATTGTGCATCGCCTGTGCATCTTAAGTCACGTCTTTTCATGATCACACCATCGGCTACACATAAACAATACTGCTGGTGTGGTTAAGACTCTACAACTTGTAGCCACTTCTCAGACGAACATGAAGTCTTAAAATGAAGAGGCAGGAAATCTTTTCAGTATTAATTTTGAAATATTTGTTTTGTTTCTACACTCGTGGCACCAGAACACATGCTGCTTTTATGTTGCACTTTAATCTCTTCAGCAGTGAATGTGTCGACTTTGTAAAGGATAAAGGGAATCAACCTCAAAGTCTCTGTCGGCCGCATAATTGTCATAATTATCCATTTTTTTTTCGTGTTCTTTACCTATTAGTATTTTTAGTACGATGTTAAAAGAAAAAGCATGGTATTTCCTAATTACTAAATGCGATTTTTGTTTATTTCGTTATTGTTATATCTATCGTTACAATATAACTGTAGACAGTTTTATGTTGAAAAGAGAAAATTGATGCAGAAACTTTGCTTTGCATTGATTCGTTCACTTTGTCAATCCTCCCTATTTAGATAGCCTCTGTATCTCAGTTTTCACTATCTACCATTGACCTGGCGCACCTAGAATTCTACAATATTACGATACATGTAGTTCAGTTTAGAACTGCCGTAAGAGTGATCAAATAAAGGAAGAATGTTTAAAAAGCAGGCTAAACACACTAAGACACTGCTGTCAAGAATGCCAAACTACCGTCTACTGGCACATTGAACAACCCATCTATCAGTGAATTTACTCTGCTGGTAAAACTCGGGATTTTTGTTTCAACAAACGATGTGTTGTGCTAATCTGCGATTGGTTGCACATTAAACACAAAACATCTTCGTTAGTATAGCTGTCTTCATACTTAGGGGGAAGATACCAATAAAGTGTCGCGTAGAAATGCCGACATCCACACTGGTCAGGCATTTGAACCAAGAGACATGAGAGCTTACGTCCTTCTAATGCTGGTGGCTTTCGCTTCCTACATCAGCGCCAAAAACTATGTACGAGTGTGTTACCACACAAACTGGTCTCAATATCGTCCTGGTGCGGGCAAGTTTTGGCCTGAAGACATCGATCCTGAACTGTGTACCCATCTGGTCTACTCATTTGCGAAGATAAACCGGAACAACAACAAACTGGCCATGTACGAGTGGAATGACGACAAGTTGTACCCAAGGTTTAACGCCTTAAAAAAGAAAAACCCCGCACTAAGGACACTGTTGGCTGTAGGAGGATGGAACCACGAAAATCACAACAGCCCATTTTCCAAGATGGTCAAAACTAAGGCTTCCAGAAAGGTATTGCCATACTTCCACCTTTTTTACATACCTTGTATCATCATTGTATCCTAATGCCTCGTACGTTTACCTCCAGTTTACCTTCAGTTCACGTATACGTTTTTATTTAAGATAAAGGAATGTAACGTTCTAAAATTATCCGTTTTACCTTTTACCTTGTGATTTTTCCTTGACCACATACGCTCATCATATCAGTATTAACGAACTTTTTGTAGAGCAAATATTCCATGTCTTCTTTGCGTGACTTTTTTTTATCCTCGATCGAAACTTCTCTTAATCTAAACCCGACGATTAGTGTTAAAACCGCTCTGTTTAAATATCATACTATACTGTTCTCAACTTCAAGTACCTCACGACTAAACGTATGTTTTATCATTCTTATTGATCACTTTTGTCATCTTCTTTAATATAACTATGTTACTTGTTATAAAATCATTAAACTGGGCCTGACTGAGACAGTCGTCAATCTCCTTTTCCAAGCATTCGACAACTTTGGGTTGCGTTTTTCGAATAGCAATGTCTAGAGTTGTAATGGAGTATCGTAGTTTCCAATTTTTTCCATGCCAGGTATTTATCGACTCCTCAATTGAAATGCTGCGAACATGGGGCTTTGACGGTCTCGATCTCGACTGGGAGTATCCTGCAACTCGTGGAGGCTCACCACCCGAAGATAAACAGAGGTTCACCATTCTTTGTCAAGAGCTGTTGTACGCCTTCAAGGCTGAAGCAGCCCAAACTGGAAGGCCTCGCCTCTTACTGACGGCTGCTGTGTCAGCTGGCCAGCCCACCATCGATAAAGCCTATGAAGTGGCCAAACTTGGTCCATTGCTGGACATACTCAACCTGATGACCTATGACCTTCACGGCAACTGGGACAAGGAAACGGGACATCACACAGCCATGAAAGGTGATGACAATTTGACAGTGCCATTTGCTGTCCAATACTGGATTGACAAGGGATTTCCAGCCAACAAGATCGCTTTGGGTCTTGCTACATATGGACGAGCATTCAGCCTGAAAGACCCAGGCAACAGTGGCCTTGGTGCTCCTAAGCATGATTGGCAAAAACCCCACAAAGGTCAATATACCAGAGAGTCTGGATTCTTGGCTTACTACGAGATCTGCAAACTTGGCTTAAATATTGTCAACGATAACCCCGTGAAGGCTCCTTATGGCCACAAGGGTACCATCTGGGTTGGCTTTGACGATAAATACAGTTTGCACTTCAAGGTGGAAAATCAAATTAAGGCTAAAGGTCTTATGGGATCGATGTTCTGGGCTCTCGACTTGGACGACTTTAGTGGTACGCAATGTGGCCAAGGTAAATATCCCCTGATTAACGCCGTGAAGGGGTATTTAGGTGGCTACACACCCCCACCACGTCCCACTGGGCTAACTCCGCCGCCCACCACTCAAGGGCCTACCGGAGGACCAGAACCTGCTACAACCATGCCACCAACCGAAGGGCCTAAACCACCAACCGGCGGACCATCCACTGGTTGCGTAGCAGTCCCACCTTATGATTCCCCGGGCATGGATGCTTGGTGTCAAAGCAATTGTGCCAGTGGAAATTGTCCTTCGACACACTGCTTCTGTAGCTAGATCAAGTCAGTGCTGCAATGATGTAGCCATGGAAATGTAGTAGATTGGGAAGTAGAATAAAATGGCATTGAGGGAAAATGTTTCTGTTTTGCTTGCATTTTCTTCATGCATTGAGTTCTAATCCGATTGCGCCTCCTGAGAAGTGTAAGCTTACGGCAGAAGTCGGAAATTCAGTTTTTAAGTTGAGGTCGATTGTCTAAATATCTATCAAACACCGGGAAAAACGGTTACAAATTTTCGGTTAATCCTCTAAAAACTTGGACTTCTGTCACTGCTAAACCCTTCGAAGACGCAAAGGAAGCGGCCACCATTTTGTAAACAACCGCCCTATGCTAGGCTACTTACTATTTTTTATGACCACCACCAAATATTCTCCGATTCTTATTGGTTTAAATTGATCACGTGACGTGACAGTGTTCATCCGCGGAGAGACTCTGTCAGCGCTTATAGTTCACCACTAAATTTTCTCCGATTCTAATTGGTTTAAATTGATCACGTGACGCGATAGTGTTCATCCGCGGAGAGACACTATCAGCGCATAGTGTTCGTCCGCCGAAAAT
>Ga0126337_10002694_pt1 | contig 11350 bp, 4 predicted proteins | sample DipCmetagenome_FD_92527 | JGI IMG/M metagenome (GOLD analysis project Ga0126337, IMG submission 92527) | Coral microbial communities from La Bocana,Puerto Morelos, Mexico - Diploria C A metagenome | ecosystem: Host-associated > Invertebrates > Cnidaria > Coral | place: La Bocana,Puerto Morelos... | reverse complement strand
CTTTAAAGTGCTACTATGACCAAAATTTTTGTTTTTCTTTTCGACTTTTTCTAAAGTCAATTTGGTCAATAAGTCTATATTTAACTAGCACGCTATAATTTAGAACGTTGCGAGCGATATAAGCCTTGAAATAGCTTGCCGAAAATCGTGGAAAATCCGTCCGCCATTACTCGGACGGCCTAAGTGAGCCGGCGATTATACTGAAAAGCGGATTTACGCATGAGTTGGATCGTGACGTCATATGCGCATCGTCGCTTCGAGATTCAAGTGTTCTGAGAATCATAGAGTTATAAAAAATGTCTTCTTAGTCGAATTCTTCTCACAGATTGCATACACGATTAGCCACGTTGCCGTTGGTTTGGCTTGAAGTGCGCATATGACGTCACTTCCGATCACACGCGGCTAGACCCAACTCTTTCGATTGCACTCGGCCATTTTTGAATCGAGCAATGGCGGACAGCCGAAGCCGAAAAACAACGTTAAAATAATCGGACCACCCGCCCGAATATTGGAATAAAACTTGGCATGGTAAGTTTTCGTCGCTTATTGATTCCAAAAATGAAAAGAAAAGGAAATGGAAAATTTTGATCATAGTACCACTTTAAATGTTAAAATTTTAAGAGAGCTGCGTGGTGCCACATGCTGCTCCCATGAACTTTGTAGTACGGAAAATGAACAGCTGCAGTGAGTTGTTTCGTTCAATCTGTTGAGCCTAAGACATGTAATTTATTTCCAAACTGCTAATGGACAATATGTAATTTACAAAAAGCTATGTCTGTTGTTGAATCTCTCTAATAAGACTCTTCTCTTATAACTTATAAGGACACAAGGGTGCCAGTGGTAGTGGAGTTTATTGCTTCATCCGAGAATTGATTGTGGAAGGGAAAGATGCAAGATTTGTGAACAAGAAGGGACGCTATGTAATTAACTGGTCTAGAGCCCTCAAGTGTTATCACAACTACAAGTCAAAGAGAAACCCTCAATACAAAAGCAAGGATATCAGCAGAAGAAAGGCCAGTAATGGTCTGAGGGCAGCCCTTCTTAATTTCTATAAAAAGGAAGGAGCTAAAGAGTACCCAGATGGGAAAAAAGTCAATGACAAAAATGAGGTTGTTGAAAGACAGTTTCAGATGCCATGCAAGATGTTTGAATCACTGTTTGGCTCCAATTTACATCTTTCTGATGATAGCAGTGAACATGAAACAAGCAGTATTGCCTCAGAGGTATTGTGAAATAACATTATTTTATAACAAATTGAATCTGTAAATAAATATATCTGAAATTCAAAACTAAAGTTCTGTAGCAATTTAATTGACGCTTCCATTTATTACACAAATAGTACATGTACATATAATTAACAATAGCAAAGAAGTTCTAAGAAAATGACTCTGTAAATGTACATGTACAGTCTACATACACCTGATTGAAAAAACTTACTTAATCCTCTTTGTGTTTTGAAACGCATAAGGCCTCGGCCAAAGTGTGTTATTAGCTTCTGTCGGGTGCTCATTGTTCTAGGTGGCCTCATGTCCAGCTGTTCTCCTTCATCTCTTTCCCCACTGTCCTCCTCCATGTTTCTTTCGGTCTGCCTCTTTTTTTACGGCCATCAGGGGTCTACCTGAGGGCAACTCGTGGTAGTGCTGCTGTTGGCATGTGCAGCACATGACCAATCCTATTGAAAAAACATTGCCGAACAAGAGTATAAAGTCTAGGCAATACGAGTTAACAGAATTATTGGAAGACTGGAAGAGCGTGTGGCATTTACATGTCGTAGGGTAGCTACCTAAAGTGGTGATGTAGATGTGATTCAGCTGTACTGGTATGTAACTTTTTGAACCAAGTGGAATATTAGCATTTTAATGTTCCTGACAGAGACACCTCAGAAAAGTTTTGCATGCATATGTTACAGGTCAAAATTATTTTAACCTGGTTTGATTCTCAATTTCCTTTGTTTTCTAACCCTAATTATTCATAATTAATGAATAAGTAGGGTTAAGGGACAAAGGAATTTCATTTTGACCTGTAACACATACGTAAAAATAACTTGATGATCTGTAGTATACATGGTTTATAGCAAACTATTTTATGCATTCGTATATTTTTTTATTCCATAGGCTGATGAAAAACCCTTAGCCACTCCTAACTCAAGTGATACTGGATTTGATGATGCTATGGATATTTCTGATGGTAAGAATTCTAACACCCGATATCAATTTGTGCAATAATTATTGAAGCCCATCCTGGGTAGGGAGGGCAGGGGAGCTAAGGAAACTGAAGATAAGTGCTGGTCTGATGGGTCACTATGATTCTTATATAAACAAAAGGTCATTAATTTTGGTTTATCAAATTTGGCTATGTGGATAATGTCTGCTTTGCTACAGTCACAATAAAGCCTTTCTTGGAAACTTCTCTTTTCTGCAGAGGCACATTTTAATTGGTGGCACTGTGTATCTGTTGGGCTGAAGCTTTTTCTATAAACAAAGTATGGTTAGCAGGGCTGACGCAGTGTTGAGGGTGCTTGCCTCCCACCAATGTGGCCTTGGTTAGCCTTCATAGCAAGCGCTTCCGTGGGGTTGGGGAGCAAGTTGGAAGAACAGGATTTTCAGCCTTTTGCCTGCACGAAAAATGGTGCTAGAGCCAAAAAGAGGGGGAGGGGAAGGAAGGAAATGCTTGCAGACAAACCCCTGGATTTTGAAAACCTCTGTTCACCAGTGAATATAGCTCGTGTTTGGCTGGGCTAATCGGATACCATTGACACGTGTCGATCAAAGAACTTCGTTCGAAGGTTGTTTACATACTGAACGAGGATTGACTGACAGTCTTCTGTAAAACAGCTCTTCACAGAAGGGGATTTACTTGCTGTGTGTGCAAACCATTCATTTTGGGAACACGGGGGCTCCTAAGCAATTAAGTCTGTGGAAGAGTGGGGCAGAAATCTTGTAGTGCAAAGCCGACGCTTTGGGATTTTGAAGCCTGCACATTATTTCAGAAGCAAGTGCCTTCGGGAAGGTTATCTATATTCAGATACTTGTCAAGGTTATCATTATTTTACTTCTCAGATGTTTTACTTCTCACATTGTTTTGGTTGCCCTTAACATGTTCTATGATTTTTGCCCAGTTAGAGCAGGCCTTCTGGTATTATGCGGTGGTGCGATTTCGTACAATCGACCTACAGTACCGATCAGAAGAAACCTAACGGGGAACGCTTGTCAGAACGCATTCTGTTTCCGTTCTGCACGCGTTCCTGTTCCCGTTCTGTACCTGTTCTGTATCCGTTCTGTATCCGTTCCATTCCTGTTCCCTTAGCGTTCCATCGGTAAGCGTTCTCAAAACTCGTTCAGAAGAACGATGTTTCCGAGAGCCCGTTTGCAAGAACGCTGTTAATAAGGGGAATTAGCGATAGTGATTTGCAACTTCACGAAATGGGTAAACTGTGGCTTTATGCGAGAAAGCAAATAGTTAACTTTAATTTTCGTGGTGAAAATGTCAAATTACTCAGAAATTTCGAGAAGAAGATGCCATAGTAGCTTCAAGACTGGCAAAATACAAAGCGATCGGCAGTCTTTGTGATCCCCTAGGGAAAGGAAGAGGAACAAAGCTCTCCATACGGCACTTTAACGCCATTGATGAAGCAATGGAAGCAAATGACAAGCTTTCGGCTCTAGAACTAACACAAATACTCCAAGAGCAATTTCACATTGCAGTATCAGCCCAAACTGTTCGGCGAGTGCGGCGGAAACTTGGCAGAAGGTGGAGCAGTACAAAGTACTGCGAACTTGTTAAAGACGTAAACAAGCTGAGGCAAGTGCAGCACCGTTTGAACATTTTGTATAATGGGAACACTTTCTATGACGTTATTTTTAAGGACGAATGCTCGGTGAAGATCGAACTGTACACTCGCCGATCCTCCTGGACATAACCTAGACTTCTTGTCAATTACAAAATGGCCGCGATAAACACGAATGCTTGCGTTGCGTGTAAAAAGAATTTTCCAATTTAAAGCTTGCACGTACAATTTAACATGTTTACATTTTTACAGGTTCATGTATTGGCTAGTATTTCCACAAAAGGTGAAACAGACATTTGCATTTTCGAAGAAAATATGGATAGCAAGTGCGGTATATCAGAACATCCACAGAAAATACCCCACGGATCATCGTTTCATGTTTGCGTTCTAGAAAACGCTTTTTCCTCATTTTTTTTATCCGTTACCGTTCTGTATCCATTCCGTTCCCATTCTGTATGCGTTCTGTATCCGTTCGATATCCGTTCTGTTCCCGTTCTCATACCCGTTCTGTATCCGTTCCATTCCCGTTTGCGTTCACATTCCCTGTTAGGTTTCTTCTGATCGGTACTGTAAAATCGCATCCGATCGCACAATTCACGAAAAATCGCATAATTCATGATAAAAAAACGCACAAAATTCATAAAACAAAACATAAATCAACAATTCCCTGAAGAATTCCTGCATAAATACGTCATTTTTAAGATGATTTATCTCTGAAAAAGGCTAAAAAACGATTTCGTAAACATTCGAAGTGCAAGGCATTATTTTGCATGTCGGGGGCCTGGTACGAGTCTCATTCTTAAAGAGTCGCCTATTGGTGCAACACAAACATGCCCTTTGTTCAGATTAGCCAATCTAAATGGCTGATATTTGTTGGAGTTATAGGTGTGAAAAATAAGCAAAAGTTGTCAGCTTTTCGGCAAAATGTAGTTACTCTCATTGAAAACAAGAGAACACTTACTGAAAGTGCTAGCAATAAAAAACGTGGCGAAAGCGCCCGTTGTTTCTTCGACCAAGAAAGCAAGTTCCCACCTTCCGCCCAATCTGACAGCTCACGATCGAACAAGAAAGTACCTGACAGGTACGTTCCACGTGGACGATGGACTGATGTTTTGCTTGTCGTGCAATATTGTGATTTTGACCACCTTCGGAAGTCTGTGGATGACAAGCACCTTGACTCAGCATTACACAAGCACCTTGCAAACTTTAACCAGTGAGATTTTTGAACCGTGGTGAATAAAGTTTTGTTTGTGACAAAATTTCCTGTAGTCACCTTGTACAGTCAACTGGGCATGTTAGCTATTTCCTTTCAGTTTTTAGCATGGTGCACCGATACACTGTTCCCTTGTATTCAAAATGTCTTTAGGACATCAAAAAAGTGTTTTTGTTATCCTGAAACCATAAAAAACAAGCTTAAAATTGCTCAGAAAAAAATCGCACAATTTACATTATTTATCACATAATTGGCCTTTCTAATCGCATAATCTGCCCTGAAAATTTTGCACAATTTGCATTTTTTTATTGCACCCTATCAGAAGGCCTGTTAAAGGGTTTGACCAGAGAAATAACACCCCTATCAGTATCGGACATTTTTGCTCTCTTTTCTGGAGGTTTTGCACCAGTTACAAACCGCCACATTTTCTCTCTGAAACTAAAGACGTAGCGAAAACGTTCGAGCTTGAAATTATATCAAGAAATTGTTGTTTAATAAGATCTTGTAATCTCTAACTGTAATGACAGGTTTCCAGAATTATTCAAATGTATTCAAACAGCTTCTTCCGTTATTTGACGTAAAACAAAGGCACATATCGAAATGGTTTCCTTCAAATAGCTGCAAACAAGCCGTTTGCGCTTTCACATAAAAAACTTACGGTAGCATTCAGGAAGAGCACTTCTTGACAGAAAGCAAGACACGTCCACAGTACCAGTCACATAAGAACAATTTTTACAATAACAAAACGGTTTCATTAAAATGCCTTCAATTAATTCATGGTACATCGGCGGTGTAAAAAAAGTTGGCAAAATGCAGCAAATGTTGGCAAAATGTAGCAAATGTTGGCAAAATGAAGTCAATTGATGAAAGAAATGTATTAACTATTCTAAATAAAAATGAAAGCCAGGCTTGGTAGCTTGAAATGCATAGGCAAATTTCACTGAAGCTGGCCAGCACGGCTACTTATGACGACCTTCCTTATAAAGCTAACAATTACTCTTACCTTAAAATCGTCACTTGAAAGATCTGAAAGCACTAATCCCACAATGCCCCAGAAAAGACTAAATACGCGTGCGCCAAAATATTTCGAGGAGGTCTTGGTTTGAAGACAACATGGCAACGTTATCATGGCTTATTGAATTGAACGAATGGCGTTCAATTAACGGTAACTTCCATTTCCTTTGTTTTGCAAATTGTCATGGATCCTCATCCATCTATTACCGGTAGTATCGGGCAATAAACCTCACATTTTGAGCATTTTTCGTGTCTCAAGTTTATGGCTTCTGTTCTTTATTTTGTTATTATCACAGTAATGTAAGTACTTCAATTTTTTCCTGGGTTGTCTGACGAAATCTTCTCGGGCAACTAGCCCTTTATTTTTCCTAAAAAGTGCTTGCCCGAACAAAGTTATAATTGTCTCGGGCAACTGGGCAACCGCTAATTTCGAGCACTGCTTTACTGGATTGTAGGAGTTGACTTGCTAATTTTACCTTTTATCAAAATACAGCAATCCAAGATTTCGAATCTTGCACTCACAAGGATTTCAAACACCAATTAAATACTTCTCACGTATTACCACTCAGCTGGCAAATTAGTGCTAAAACTTCACCCTTGCAGTTCTTCCTTTTAGACAGATTGAAAAGATTTCTTTAAAATTACCAAATTTAATTTTGAAATTGCAATTTTAAAAACTGCATTGGTCGCTTGGATTCATCGAGATTCCTCCGTTCCATGAGCTAGTCGTTTCTGACATATTTTGATGAGTCCTCAAAGATTCTGACAGCCGATGACGACATGTGCGCACTCGCACATGAAAGAAGTGGGCGGTTTCAAAATCCAGGGGTTTGTCTGCAAGCGTTTCCTTCCTTCCTCTCCCCCACCCCCTCTCTCGTTTTTTTGGCTCTCGCCCATTTAATGCACAGGAAAAACACTGAAAATCCCGTTCCTCTGTCTTTCTTTGCTCCCAAACCCCACAGAAACACTTGCTACGCAGGCTAGGCCTTGGTACAATGCCAGCCTGGTGCCTATGTGAGTTGAGTTTGTTGTTGGTTTTCTCCAGGTTCTCTGGTTTTCCCCCCTCAACAAAAACCAACATCTCCAAATTCCAATTGTTAGCAGCTATCAGATTAGACTGAAATGGGCTTTTGGTCAACCCCTACCAACCATTTCTGGCCAGGAGCAAACATTTTTGCATAATTATGAGACAAAAATTGCTGGAGATTATACATGTCAGTCTGTTTACAATATCTTATTAATGAATTGTCCAGGTATTTACATGTAAACCTTTTCTCAACGATTTATTTAACATAGATGCAGAACCAAGAAGTGAATGTGCTCCTGATGGTTTGCCAACTGGTGATCTGCTTTGCAGCAATGTGAAAACTGAAGAAGACCAAGTCGATTCTTCAGACATCGACATCACCACCCCTTGTGAGGTATATGAATGTTAGAAAATTTACATGCAGTGTGGCTCTCTGCATCTTTGCGTATAAAGCTGCTGTAAATTGTCATTGCATACTTAGTAGTCTTGTTATTTTTACCATTTAGAGCAAAAAGATATGTTTTCCTGTAAACAGGACTTGTCACAAAAAGAAATTTAATCATTTTCAATTGGTAAACTTCAATACCCGGATTTTAGGATCTCGCACTGTGTGCTTAATTCTCTCTTCACTTGAGAGATGATGAACACTTGCCAACCTGAACTGGATACATCTTGCATCTGTGTATATGTAGTGACTTGCTGATGAAAGTTCAACACTTTGTGACAACCAGTCTTAAACAATTTGTGGTACTGAATGTTCATAATGATACAGTGGAATCTCAATTTCTCAAACCTTCATTTTTTTAACCTCTTGATAACTCAAAACCAAAAGTCATGTCCCTGTCATAGGTAGAACACTAATTTTTCTCCTGATCTCTCAACCAATTATTGTTTCCTTTGGAGGTTCAAAAAATCAGGTTTCCACTGTTTTGTTAAAAGTGCAAGTTGATCTGGAATGAGAGAGAGATGCCAGCTGCTGGTCTGTTAATCAGCTCAATGTTTCCATTACTTGTCCAGTAAGATCTGACTCAATCTGTGTTCTGTTTAATATATTTTCAGATGTTTGGTCTCTCTCAAGAGGATCTGGATTCAGCATTAGGAGAAATTTGCTCTAATTCAGATAGTGATGTTGACCTGCTAGGAGGTAATAGTTGTGGCCAGTGTTTGTAAATTGTATAATACACAGTGTAAAAGTTTGTTATAATTATATTTTTTAGTTTAAGTAATGTTTAATACTACCAATAATTTACAATAATTTCTGTTGTATTGTTGCAGTGGTGCAAGACATCTGTCCTTCGTCAGGCTCGGTGAAGGTAATTATACATTGAGTTATTTTAACCTCTGTACCTGCCCGTCTGGAATGCTGAATACCAGGTTCCAAAGTATTGAGGTATTCCAATAAGGCTAAATACATGAAGTGACAAATTAATGAGCTCAAATCTATCTATTGTTGATTCTTTTCCAGAAACCAACTAGTAAGTAGAGTTTCCCTTAATTGCTACCTCATTCAAAAGGGACCAATGTGTTGATAGAGCTTATCCTGGTATTTAAAATAATAACTGACTGGATAATATTTAAACTTCCTCTGTTATGGGATGCACACCATTATTATAGTATAAATTTGCCAATATCCATACTGTACATTTAGATGGATACCTACAAATAAAAGAACCATTGAGGGTAAATAAAAGCATCCTGCCAAAGAACACACCACAGAACATGTTGCAGTAACCCTTACTAATTCTCGAACAAAGGTCCGTCTGATCGGGGACTGAGCATTCTAACTATTATTTTGTCTATTCACAACATGAGATGTTGTTAATGAACTACTGAGACCACAGATTAAAAACAATCGTGTAGTTTGAGGTCAAGCTATGGTTTGGGTTATCATGTTGTGTTCTTGGGCAAGAGATTGGTTAGTCTGTGGTGAAGTTAATGTTGGGGCAACCCTGTGATAGACTGCCATCCATCCCATGAGGGGTGGAAAAACTCAAACTAGTTGATTTATCCCAGCCAAGGGAACTCTGAGATACTCGTATTTAGTGTGATTGGTCACTAGGCTTGAATGAAGACGTTACCCATTCTTACATATATAATACTTTCTTTGAATAGGGTGGACTGCAGTTCTACATAAGTTTAACTGAAGAGTTGTCTGAAGATGACAACTCCTGCATTGCCCACTTCTATGGTATAGGTGACGTCGATTTGGAGAGGTTAAACTGCTATACCCTTGCTGGAATTATTCCTGGTAGGTTTGATACATATAGGTTCATCTATGCATCTTTGTTGCCCTATATAATGTGCAAGTAATAAAGAGCAACTATGTTAGCAGCGAAAGTGATAAGTATTTACCGGTAATTTCAATTACAGCTTTGTTCATACAGTTATCAGGTTTCAGCACAAATTAAAATCACTCATAACCAAAAACAAATCTTTATCCAGGCAAGTAAAAACTAGCGATATAATGTTCCGACGTTTCAGCGACGTCACCATAAGGAATGAATAAAAAGAGCGAGTTCAAAAGAGTTGAGACCTGTAAATTACATAGATGAAAATAAGTTAAATAAATACTTTAATGCAGATCAAATCTGTTTGTACATTTGGTCTTAATTGTTTGATGTACAGCATTTTGTTAATTAAGCAGTCAAATTTGCTCAGACTGCATTTTTTTACCACTCTGAAACAACTAAGGAGGTCCTCAAGGACTTCGCCTGAGTGGTCTTTATCGTAACGTTTATGCACAGATGATGACGTGCTGTTATGGCCAACCAAGTGTGCATGCAGACATCTGCATGCACCACATTTGAATGCACAAACAGATTCAATCCACACTAAAGTATTTATTTAACTAAAGTTAGCTTCATCTATGTAAATTTACAGGTCTTCACTCTTTTGAACTCGCTCTTTTTATTCATTCCTTGGTAATGGGGTCACAAGGTCACTAAAACGTCAGAACATCATATTTGCTAGTTTTTACTTGCCTGTGTATTTCAAAGCATTATTAATAAATTTGTTTATTAAAATTTTATTTGTACCTTTAAGTCGTAGGTTTGAGTACAAATATAGTTGTTGCTGTTGTTATTAATTGATCAATTAATAACTCATTGAGATTTTGCCTTGTAATTATGTATCAAAACATGAAAAATCTTTGATGTATCAAGTGAATAAATGTTTAATATTACATCTCAGCCTCCCAACAGCCTGGCCCTGTTCCTGTTACAGTCAACACACAAGATGGCCATTTGCTGGGGAAAACATGTTTCCTGTATGTTGACGAGACACAGGAGGTATTGAAACAGCTAGTTAAAGACCCAGCGTTACAGTCCTTGTACATGTACTTTGCCATGTTGTCCCAAGAGCATAGGTCGTTTGGAAGTGATGGTAGTAATGCCCAGAACCTGGGTTCATGCACTTTGCAAGACCAAGGTAAGAAATAGTACAACTTATGTAACAAGTCAGAGGCAATGCCAATTAAAGATATGCCAACTGAAACAAACTTTTGCCTTGATTAGGTTCTTCAATTCAAGGATCACATGCACAAGTTCACAGAGTGCTTCAGCTTCTTGTCTACACAGCAGCTCAGACAAACGCTCAGCAGTTTATCCAAATGATCTTTAGTACGTCAGCTGGAAGACTTGTATTTAATGCATACAAGGATCGACCTCAACTACCAGAGGATGTTGCCAGAGCCAATGGCCATGATGACTTGGCACAGTACTTACAAGATGTCACCACAAGGTTAGTTGATGACTGCTATGGTGTATAGTTTACATGGCTACTTAGGAAAATGTTATTTTGATTGCCTTTTGATCATTGTTTAGGTAACTTAATAGTTGGGGTGGCTTTTTTTGACCTAGGACATGTATATGTAAAATTTTACAAACGTTAGATTTTCTTACTAGCAGAAGATTGTTACATCAGTAATTCCCTTCCCAACTTACATGTAACTACAGTACATTGGCATAGTAGAGGAAATAATTGTGAATATCTTAGCTTGATGTCTCATAAGTCTCCTTTTTGATAATGACATGACGCTGATTGCATTGATTTGCAGGTTATCCAAAGAAATTAGCAGTGATGCAGAGCCCAATGCAATTGATTGGTTAGAACTTCTTGAAGCAGTCAACAAGATTCAAAAACAATCTTGTAAGTACATAATCTAAAATTCTGCAGCCCGCAAGGGCTACAGGTCAAGAGCCCATTCGGCTTCGCCTCATGGGCTATTGACCCGTGGCCCTTGAGGGCGAAGGGTCTAATTGTTTTAGTATCACCCAACTAGTCGGACAGACAAAAGCAATAATAAAGTTAG
>Ga0126337_10002691_pt1 | contig 11351 bp, 9 predicted proteins | sample DipCmetagenome_FD_92527 | JGI IMG/M metagenome (GOLD analysis project Ga0126337, IMG submission 92527) | Coral microbial communities from La Bocana,Puerto Morelos, Mexico - Diploria C A metagenome | ecosystem: Host-associated > Invertebrates > Cnidaria > Coral | place: La Bocana,Puerto Morelos... | reverse complement strand
TGCATACCACACTTGTGAAAGTTAAGACCCTACTCAAAAGAACACTAGACTCTTTCATACATTTACAGTTTAGAATCGGATATTAAATTTTCCAAATTGATTTATATTTACAGGTTATTTTATCTCTTACTCCTGTTTCTGAAGACAAAACAGCGTAATGCAATGCTGTCCTTTCATGCATATCTGGAACGTTGCAAAGGCCTGATCCAGATCTCTGCAGCAGCATCTTCAAAACATCTCCCTTTTGGTTTTGTACAGCCAGATGAACACAGCATCTCTGGTACCTGTCACGAACTGCGATATCCGCTCCAGACTCCAGAAGCATTTTGGCACAGTTTGTATGACCAGTGGCTACTGCGCAAAGAAATGGCGTCATACCATCAGCGTCCGTTTGATCTATAGAGGCTAAATGCTTGAGAAGAAGCTCAATGCATTCTGGGTTTCCAAAAGACGCCGCACTAAAAAAAAAAAGAAAACAAAAGAAAAGAAGAGGGTGTTGAAAAAATCAATCGCTAACGGCAATCGATCGACTGATTTCTGAACTGTCAGTCAAAATGCTCAGTGAATCGTGAGTCAGTCGCTCAGTCGGTGGGTCGGTGAAGGTCCAATAAAAATAGTAACCACCTGTCCGGATCTGTGTTATCGTGGAACGCCGTGTAGTGAGAAGTACCTAAAGTTGCGAGTAGTTAATAATTACGAGCAGAATACCCCTCTTTCCTATGATGGAATTGCCTAGAACGAAAATTAGCTCCTTGACAGCCAATAGCAGTTACGATTACTAAACTAAATCTTAGATGATTTGTTTAGAGTCTAGCATATTTACAGGTGTGTTGTAAATTGGTTTTAATTCCGTTACGCCACTGCCTGTTGGTGGGATACCGGATACCACTATTCCGTAGTAGGTTACATTCTGGTCAGGTTTTTGGTGACATTCTTGGATTAGAGCGCTTTTTTGTTGGATCTAAGTTCTGAGTGCTGTTGGTGTCTATAATTTCCTGTAAAGATTCCGGTACTGATCCCTGCAGCAACAGATTTCTCCAAGGTTCTTACAGAAGTTCCTTCCCAGGCCAAAAACCTATTATCACACTATCTACTGAAGTCTGAAGCTATGTTTGAAATGCTCCATGATCACACATGTACACATTATGAATAATCTTAAACAAATTTAAGTACTCTTTATAATTGTAACAACAACAACAAAACCAACCACCAAAATGTCAATGTTTGCGACGCAAACAAAAGTTACAATTTTTCCCACTGAAAAATGATTATTATGATTGATTACATTATTGCTATTATTGATTATAATTAGAGACACCTAACTTAGACCAGGGAGATTGATCACATGGTCATCAGCCGCGAAGCGCTTTTTCCTGTACCACCTACCTGTGAAGAGGAGTTCTCTGGTTACGATCCTTGGTGTTTATGTGTGCTCCATGTTTGATGAGTAATTCCAAAATCTCTCTGTTTCTTCCCATACATGCCATTTGCAAAGGAGACTTTGAGCACTTGTTTTGGACGTTGACTTCGGCACCATGCTGCAAAAGAACTTGGCACATGGACACGTGACCTGTCTGAACGGCTATGTGAAGTGCTGAGTTCTCGTCCGCGTCCTTTTGGTTTACAAACCGAATGACTTCTGAATTATTTTTGTTTGACAGTATCGCGACACCTGGATACCTTAAACTATCTCTCAGAGCTGAAACAGAAAAAGACCACAACAATAAACATGTAAGGTCTTATGTTTCCTTTAATAGATCAAAGCTTTATTCTTCGGATCGTTTCGGCATTTAATTAGCTTCATAATATTATCCACAAAATTCACTTTGATTCAAACTTATGTTTTACTCTTTAGTAAGTATTCGCTGATTTTTAATTTAGACGGAATTTTTTTTTAATCATCAGTTTGTCCTACCTATATTATGTTGGGATATGACATCACCCACTGATTGTAAAAATTAAAGATTAAATATTGTAAGAATGTGATTTTTTCGAACAATACTTTTCGCAAAACTTCTATACCTACCAGTTTTAATCACCAGATCCACAATATCCGTGCTTCCAGCGTTTGTTGCTAGATGAAGACAAGTATGTCCCTGTTTTGTGTTGATGGCAATACTGGCTCCATTATCAATAAGATATCTACAAATATCCTCATATCCTCGACTGATGGCTATGTGAAGAGCAGTCATTCCTTGATGGTCAGCTGCGTCAACATCCAAGTTTTTCGTAGTCAGCAGCCGTTCAATGATCTTTTTGTGTCCAAATTGCGCGGCAAACTGAAGCGCAGTAGCGCCGCTAGAAGTAGATGTGGCGTCAGGTTTAGCTCCGTTCTTCAGCAAGATATCGACGGCTTCTAGAGCATCATATCTGCATGATAAACAGTTTATCATATGGTTATCTCCACAAGCGGGACAGTTTAGTAAAATTGTGTAATCCTGGTAATATTATATCATATATTATATGACTGACGAAATTACTTCGCTGTCATTGGCTGTGAGAAGGCCAATTTAGCGTTAATCATTAATTTGTTAACCCACGCGTTAGCAAATTTCTCAGTCATAAAATAAATCGTTATACAGAATGTGCAATTGTCAGAGAATCGTCTAATATCACTCGTAGTGCCAATCCTTAATTTCACTGAGCCAAGTTCACGGATTACCCATTCAACGTCTTCACATGACGTCACAGCGGCCATAGTGGTGTTCCAAAACAATGAAACGGCGACCATATTGGTGTTTCAAACCACTGTGGGAGTTGAACTCTTTTCTTAAGTAAAAACTTCTATACGTTCCAATAATTTGCATGCGTACTGGCCACGTGAGTGAAAATGCTCTAGATACTTATTGAACAAACTTGTTCGGTCAGTCTGGTCATAGTCTATAGAGGGAAATGGTTATGAAACCCTGCAAACTACTAACAAAGAAGCAAAAAGAGGCTAAGATTTAGGTTGGAAGGTCCACGAACATGCTAATCAGTACTATGTTTAAAAGACATTTCAGTATTGCTCAGTACGGAGTAAGCAGCTATTGTGTGCACCGTCAAGGCAAAAAGGCGAACAAAAACCTAAAACAAAGAAATTTGTCGTGTTTCATAACCATTCTCATCTATTAACTATGGTTTGGCTGGATATTGGCCTCGCTCTGTGTTAGGCGTGTTCGTGACCTCCGGAGTACCTTTCGGCGCTCCATAAACGCGCAAAACAAAGTGCGAACTTTGCCATTTTCAAGCCATCTTCATTTCTCATAGATTCGATCATGATCATTCCGCCGGAAGAGAAATAAGGACGTTTGCAACGACTCACTGTGCAGCTATTACACTTTGGGATGGGAGCCACCAAACAACATATTAATTCGCTTTTAGTGAAGTGACGTCGGGGATTTTTTTTGCTTGATTTTGACCAGATTTTAATCTGCATTTTAGGATATTACTGATGAAAGCGTGTTAAGTTTAAGAGTCTTTCTTACCATTTCAACTCGTTTTTTGTCCCCTTTTGTCGAATTCATTCAAATATTATTGTTTTATGACAACAAATATGGCAGTGCTGAGGCGATGTGAGCACGGCTTTGTTGAAATCGTATGCAAATGAATTTATTGGTAATGATATTTGCAGCTGAATAGGCGTCACAAGCGAAAAAAAAAAACCGAAACAACATTTAGACAACAACTAGTACTGTAAAGTTTCGAAGGACAACTTCATAAATACTTGATATAAAACATTTAGTTTCTTTTCGAATAATTGCAAAGTGATATTTGTCTTCTGCGGGTAATATCGTTGCTTACTGAACGGTTATGAATGCTTGTTAGCTACACTGGAAATCTTTCACCTTCCTGGACAACTAAGCGAACTAAAGCATCACTGAACTTTATATCACAAGAACGGTTAATTCGATCAATAGCAGAAATTTACCTGGTGGCGACATGAAGTGGCGTCAATCCGTCTTTGTTGTAAACATTAACACAAGCACCTGCTCTTAGCATGAAATCAATAGCTTGAGCGTCGTTCATTCTCGCCGCGTGATGTGGAGCACTTGCTTCATCATGATTGTCATCCAAACCGTCCGCCATAGCTGAACGCGTTGATAAATCAATCTGCATGTCGTCGAAATGTCCGTTGGCCGCAGCCGTAGTCGCAAGGAGATTGTCCGTTCGGTGTGGAAATGATTCCAACACAAAGTGTATTCCATCTTTATCGGGAGAAGTCGCCAATGGCGAAGGAGCGAAGTCGATGCTCATGGCTGCGTTAGAATCGATCGAAATTGCAGTAACTTATGAAGACCGCATTTTCGTGCGAACTGAACGGAAAAATAAACATTGTCAGAGCATCGCATTGTAAAAATGCAAAATATTTGCATTGTCTTGTTTTCAACAACAGAGAGAGCTTAAGCTGGTTGTAGGGCATTGTTTTCTTTAGGCTCTTTGACACCCTTCGCTTTTTATTTCAACCAATCGAGTGGTCGAAGGTTGTACGTATAATATTTTGCATGATAACAAAACGAATAACTGCCGTCAGTGGACGTTAGATTATTTTCGTTGTTATCATGAATAATATAGATTGCCATAACCAACCTGATAGACAACGTCACTGACTGGCTAACACTGCCCCACTTGAACCAATCGCATAACTCGCCATTAGATTTCAAAATTCCTGTAAAACCTAGTTATTAAAGTGAACAATGAGAAATGATTCAGCGTAAAATAACGCTAACTGTGCGTTTCCAAATAGATGGCTAAATGGAGATCTTTTCCCAGTTTGATAGATCAATTCGCCTTGCAGCCGTGATGCAAAACAACAGATAAAGGGAGCGAAATGCAGGGAATAGCAGGTTGAGACAGTTGGGGAAGCCGCCGTGAGGCACAATTCCGGCGTAAAGTGGAATTAAAATTGGAGGTGACTCATGATGGCTGGAGAAGACCTTGGATTTGATCCGAAAGAGAGAAAAGATTCTATCAGCGTTGAAAACTTCCTCTTTTAGCGTTAATCATCTAGGAAATAGCTATGTGGTTAAGAGCTTTCTGAAACTTGCTGAGCTGCAGTTATCTAAAGGAATAATGTATACAATCTAATGAAATACACTTTCGAAAAACAGCCGAGAGAACGAAAAACGTAGGCTCGATCACCAGCCGCTTTTCGGACGCAGACCAGCCACGAGAGAGCGACGGAAATCGAGCCTACGAGAAACGGTGCAAGAATAGATAATAAGCAATACGCCAATTTTCTAACTTTTTTTGCGATTGCCTTGGGAAAGGAAATCAGTTTCAACAGAGCGAGATATTGAGATACTCAATAGAGAGCGAGATACTCTTGTTTTGTTCTGTTCTCCGAAGCCTCAGGGCCAATTCTGAAAGTGGTCTGTTATTAAAAAAAATAGTAAACACAGAAGGACCAAAGTTCATTTAAATGTTAAATAGCTGAAAATGGCCTGCCAAAATATAGTTGATAATACTGCAATTCTATTTGGGATCGAAACGAGTAAACCTCCTCCCCAGGAAGGTCGCCATAAATGCTTTATTGCCAAATGCTGCATCGCCACTACTAGATTTCTTTTCCGGGTTTTTCAACCATGCCAATGAAGACCTATCTACTAAATTGACTGCAACGGTCAACAGTTTTAAAAGAGAGCCGGGAAGATTATACAAGCATTCACTGAATGAAAACCTCCTTCGTTTTTCAGCACTGATTAATTAAATAAACTGGCTATGGTTTACTCAGGTTCAGCCGTAGAGCTTTCTAACTGCCCTCTCTGATCTGCGGTAACTGATCAGACCATTTTCACGGGCACACTTCCGAGTTAGAGAACAAGCCAGAACGAACAGTACGTTGAGTGCCGAGAACGGATAAGCCAATAGGTCAATATTTTATCTTGGCTCCAACTGCCTCGGGAAAGAAAATCAATTTCAATGCAGCCAGAAATTGATTGAAATATATATAAATCATTTATTTTGTTCAACTCTCAAGCCTTGGGGCCAAATTAAAATTTGTGTTATTAAAATTAAAATTAAAATTTATGTAAAATACACAATGCAGCTGAAAATAACTTACCAAAACTTATTTTGCTGCTGTGGTGATGAGTTGTTTTGCCAAATGCGAGGAGTTACTCTTTATTTTCGGTTTTGCAGGCAGTCCAACGAAGATATATCTGTAAAATTAATTCCAATGTCAATAACTTTAAATAACTTTTGACAGATTGTGTGTCTACATAATCAAACCCCTTTTAACGCGTCTACGAGAATTGATTGTTTAGTTGACTTGAAAGAGACAAGCATTAAATCTGTCATCGTTAGTGACTGTAGCCAACCAACGGAAACATTGTACGATTTCTTTGTAATTGAACTCGGGACGGAGAGGCAAAATATGTATGTCCAAATTCTATCGTGAACGAGTGATTTTAGCGCGAGCTTTCACTGGAAAGCATTGTGTTCAGTGTCAGGCAAACATCTAATTCCTAACACTATAAATAAAATAATAGTAATAAAAAATAGTAATAAATAATAAATAAAAAAATTAGGCTTCTGCAATTGTGAAAGATTGAAGGACGTTTCAATCATAACCTGCATAGCTTGGCGGTTTAAGCAATTTTTTTTTAACCAATTTGAGAGCGCACACACAAATTTGTCGATTACGAACTGCCAACTTGGGAGGGAAGAGTCCTCACTAAGGAAAAGGACATAAAACGTCAGACGACAATTCACGTTACTATGAATTTCAGTGAGCTTCGGCGATACCATTTCTGAATTTTGGTCATCGATGATGCTCTTTAACGGCTAAATAACTGACAATCATAATACTGGCTCCCATAGATCAGCGTAAACACGATAAAACCAAGCCCGGCTGTCGGGCAAAAAGGCCTCAGATCTCTCCCACGAAGCAAATTGTTTATGGCTGATTTTTGCTCATGATTGAGAATTAATAATTTAGTGATTTCGCGAAAACTATTTATGAGGGGGTTCATGGGGGGTTCTAAACACCGCAATAATAATAATAATAATAATAATAATAATAATAATAATAATAATAATAATAATAAAATTTACGAACACCGCATCACCGCAATAAAATTCGACGAAACACCGCCACTTCAACACGTAATTTCAGCCCCATGAATTGTACATCTACACTTGAAATTATCACCTTTATACCTCAATAATCTATTTTTCTTTGCGTACACAGTGACTTGGGTCTCATCCTAACTGACATTGCTTTCCCGAGCTAGCTGCGTTGGCGCTTGATATCGATAATCGTTTGAAAATTCGGAAGGTCGAGAAGGTCCCAGGACCCTGGAGCGGGGTATAATAGTGGAAAAACCCTTGCCTGTAAAGTAAAAACGAAAAAAGTAAGCGTGTCTAAGTTACAAACTTGCCAAATGCACTCCCTTAGCTTAGAAAGCCGTTTTTCTTACCTACATGCATGTTAGCGATCTAGATTTATTTGAGGCCACGACTATTTTGCATGATGAAGTACATGCATCAGTATAAGCAGAAAACATGAAACTAAATTTCTTTCTTCTGCCCCTTATTTAGACCTCTTAGAATCACGCTTGAATCACTGCCCTGACCAACAAGAGAGAGGACCCTAACTCCGCAATACAATACTGCACAACGCTCCAGACACATACATGCTTTGCGGACCTATGTGTTAAGCGTATACTGTGAAAGCACCTGAAGGGTGAGAGTTCGAGACTCGGCCGGGCAAACGCACGATCTTTTTTTTTTCTTTTCTTTTCTCCCTCCGACGTGTTTTTTCTTTCTTTTACCTCAAGAAGTTAATAAGTGTTTCCCATTTATAATAATTTATTATTTTGCTCGATATTCATTCATTGCATGCATCATGTTATTAAAACCCAGGAACTGGGACAACAAATGCTTTCTAGATTTTTTTTTAAACAATTCAAATAAGAAAATACTCGCACCACATGCTGTTGACATACATAGCTGAAATCTATCTAATTTATTATTTAACTATGTTTCACATTTGCCGTACCATTCGACGATATTTTTTCTCTTCGTCAAGTCAAGTTGTGCATTGGTCAGCGGAAACAAAAGTTTACGAGCCAAGGAAGGAAGGAATGACCGACCGACCGATCGACCAAGCGAGGGAATTCGCGCTCACACACTTAACTCCTATTTTGCAATCTGCAAAATAGTCGTAAAAATGTTGGTGATACTCCACTCTCAGTCCCTGGCTGTTTTGTCGTTATTATGTCAACTCTTCTAAATAAAAGCATTTTAGTTTTTACATTTGCGAAGTCAAGCGAAAACAATGGTACCTTTGTGTGTAGGTAGCTAAGTCGTGGGTGGGAACAATGGGATCTTGGCTCCAGAGAATGCTTTGTCAGTGTTTGTTTTTCGTGTTGCGTAGTCAAGGTGACGATTCGATTCATCCATAATTAACCACATTAATATCACGCAACTAAGTCACGCGGTCGCGGTCTCTCTCAGAACGACAACATATCCGTTTTTTTCCGACGTAAATCAGTCAGAAAGACCCACAGCAGTTACAGCAATGTTAAGTCAACCAAATTTACATAGCGGTTAGTAAATAAGATCGATCATCGCATTTGAATTGAAAGCCTGTGACGACGATTTGCATTCGCTTACGTTTATGCCAAACAGGTACAGGTAAGTAAAGATATCATAATATATTGTTATCTAAACGACACAGTGGAGCTTTCTGTCGTTGCGAATCTCAAAATTGTGATATCTTGTGGCGTTCCAGGTGCCGTTAATGTTCTGTTTTTGTATGACGTCGCTAGATAAAGCATACGCTTATTGCATCGCTCTAGATTTAATTTGTTGCTGGGAAATCTTTTTATGTTCGGATGTTATGCACTTTTGGATCTCGATGGAGGTACGGTTTTGGGTTGTTCGCACTGCACCTTGACCAACTTGATCTGATTTCCACCTTATAGGTTTTGTTGTCTACTCTCCACCTGCTTTAAGATTTATATGGTGATACTCTGATTTTCAGTGATATATGCGTCACTTACCGTGTCAAATAAGTCAATCAATTATGATCGTCTCTTTAGTAATTGGTTATACGGTCAGTTTGCTGTCTCAAAGCAGTTATATTTGAAACAGAGATGTTTTACACTTTCTATTGCAATATTTCATTTTTATTCTTTCAGTGTTAGTTGCTGGCAAGCTTACTACTGGCAAGATTTACGGCCAAGAGATTGAATTGGCGAGTCGAGCCGGCGAGTCCGTTAAAATGGCGGACGTCAATATCTCAGAAAACGAGTATGTAAGATTCGCGAACGGCAAAGGTACGAACTTTGTTCTACTGATCGAGACTTGACCTTACTAGCGAGTAGTTCATGATTTAAACCAGTCCCAATGTAATTATCGTTATTAGTAATACGATAAAAACTAGTGCAACTAGTGCAACCATGACGGTTTTAAACTGATTGACTGCTGTGACTGAAGGGATCAAAATAGCTTCCATTCTTACTAATGCCTCGTGTGAGAGAGACTTATATAACAAACTTTCGAGTTTTGCCGTGTTGGAACAATCAGGAATATATAATAAACAATTTGTTTGCTTATCATGATATTGATTTTACAATTAATTGAAGGGGTATGAATATGGTAAACACAGCTGAACAACATTGTAAATTTTTAGTTGACAAACGGTCCTGGCAAACAGTTTTTTTTTGTTTTTTGTTTTCTCTCACTTGATGCTTTCTTTGTTTCAGCGCGGAGTTAGCTAGTGAGGTTATAGTCACTCTGTTTCACTTGTATATAATGTTCGTCTTGATTCCAGACAGCCCGTCAGGCGCATTGAAAGGAACTTCGCATGGGAGAAATACTGTGAAACCCCTGGACAAAGATGACACGGGCATGGAACTGTCCACGTCAGGCAAAAAACTGAAGGGACTGAACGAACACCACATGCTGAAAATGTTATCACGAGGGAAGGGTACTAGCATTTTCGACATTGCATTGCAAGGCCTGCAAGGAACAGGGATAATGGACAAAGAAGTACTATCTGCTAAAGATAACGAAGGTTTTTCGTTGCTGCACCACGCAGCACGATGTGACCAAGCAAAGCTGGTGAGCGTTTTGTTAGATAACGGGGCAGATATCGACATGAAAGGAGATAACGGTTTTACCGCCCTTCATATTGCTGTCAGGTAAGTTAACATCACTTCTTTCTCGTATTTTGTTATAATCACTTTTAGATAAAACTATTTTACCGCGAAGAAGGGGGGTGGGGGGGAGGGGGGTTGAAAAATCGTGTTTTGTTTACACAAAGGTTTCGCGACGACTTAACTGCTCAATCAGCGCTTATAAGAGTTTACTCTCCCCTCCCTTGTCTTTTAAAAAACCCTCGATGGTTTCTTCTGCAGCGTTGCTTTTCTCGACGAGTTTTACTTAACGCTGGAAAGAAGCTCGACGGGTTGAAAGGAACTGTAAGAATTCAATCATTTCAGTTTTGTGACCTGGGAACAAGGGGCCTTTTTTAAATAGTAAAATGGATAATGAATATCGATCGGAAAAAAAGGAGAATGGTGATGCTACGTTTGGGGATAATTGGCAGGGGGAAATGGGTTGCCTTGAATATAGCTGGAACATGTTCCCTTGAATAAGCAATTTGCACAATGGCGTCAATTTACTACAACTACCAGTATAATTTTTTTTTGTTTCTTATGCTAATCAGGGGAATTGTTGCTTGAACCACGCTGTGGCTTCAAAATTAAAATAATAAAGAAAAAACAAAGTTAATTCTTGTGGTTGTAGTCTAATGACTATTTCGTGCGAATGTGCTATAGGCGTGAACACTGTTAAAATATCTGCTCTTGCTTTCAACAAGTATAACACTGTCGCGCCTCACCGTACGTAGTAAACACTTGTAAGTTAAATGAACTTGGAAAGAAATACTTGTGGGCAGGTGTTCAGCTGGTTATTCATTTTAGTCAGGTGTATCCTGCTGATACACATGCAGTGAGAGCACCACGTCCGTCTCGTGAGAAAGTAACAAAAGAATTGTTATAGATAACAGTTGTTCGGAATCTCTGCGGCGGCAAGACCAGGCAGTGTCTAACGAATTACAAATAGTTTAAAGAAACAGAAAAGTGTTCGATCATCAAACCCGTAGTACATCAAACCCGTCCTGGTTCGAGCACTGGCAGAGGATATTGTGTGTGTGTTGTGTTCTTGGGGAAGGCACGTTACTCTCACAGTCCCTGTCTCCACCCAGATTTATAATGCGTGTCGACGAATCCAATGCTGTTGAAACATGAGTTGAAACATGAGTTGAAACATGAGTTGAAACATGAGTTGAAACATGAGTTGAAACATGAGTTGAAACATGAGTTGAAACATGAGTTGAAACATGAGTTGAAACATGAGTT
>Ga0126337_10002689_pt1 | contig 11356 bp, 7 predicted proteins | sample DipCmetagenome_FD_92527 | JGI IMG/M metagenome (GOLD analysis project Ga0126337, IMG submission 92527) | Coral microbial communities from La Bocana,Puerto Morelos, Mexico - Diploria C A metagenome | ecosystem: Host-associated > Invertebrates > Cnidaria > Coral | place: La Bocana,Puerto Morelos... | reverse complement strand
TATTGAGACGAAAAATTGCAGTGGGTAGCAACGGAAGTGTATGACGTAGCAAGGTGCTAATCAGCAAATTATCCTATTAAACGTTTTATTTTGTCCTCGAAGTAAAAACTTTAAATGCGTTAAAATTATCTCCAGTTTCCTTGCTACATATAGGTTTAGATCTATAGCTGCAGGAAGTGAATTAGCTTAGAAAAAAATAATAGTTAGATAAGTACACTCTCTTTTATAAGAATACTGTCAGTTTTCCGGCCGAGGTTGAAAATTCTTTCTACCGTCTTTTGTGAATATTTTTAGATTACAACGTATAACATTTGTTTTCGAAGGTATTTGGTGTCTGGATAGCGTTGAAGAAATTTTGTAGTCTGCCTGCTGGTATCATATCCTGATGTGACACACATTACGTCTTACAAAAATATTATTAGCATTTAACATACGACTAGTGTTATTTTTGTTTTTCTCCAATTTTGCTGTTTAGAGAAATGAAGAATTTTATATGTTTTAGTTAAAACGTGTAATTATAGCGTATTCACAAATTTTCAACACAAAATTATATTCAGCCTCAGGTTTATTCTTAAAATGTTCTTAAAATCTAGCAAATTTCAGCCTCGATATTATTATAAAATATATTTTTATAAGAAAGAGTATTTGAGAAACATATACTTTACGTCACGCCACGTCACGCCATGTTACTTTACCCTTACTTTACGTAACCTTACTTTACAACAGGAAGAAGAAGGCGAAATCTCTGTACTTATTGCCACAGTGGACACGCTTTTAAATATGATATGTGATGGAGCCCAAAAGTGCGATGAACGAGAAATCCAGAACTACGAGCCATTGATTGTCATCAAGCAAATGGAAGAGGCACTTCAAGATATCGGAAAACTATGGAAGCATAAAGAAGAGGAGACGGCAATTCAGAAGATGGAAAATACAATTAAAGGCTTGCGACTTGCATACGAAAGTTCAAACAACGTCGGATATACTAATTTGCTGTCTTTGGTAGAGGAAGTAAAGGAGAATATGGCTGCTTTGAAAAAAGTTGGAAATAAAGAAGGATGCGTTCCTCCGAAAAAAAACGAAACTGCATTCTAATCAACTACGGGACCAAACAAACTTGTGCTCATTTATCCATGAGCTTCTCGAATAAGCTCACAGGAATTGGTGAGAACTATCGGATAGTTCTCAGTCACGTTTAACCAATAGCCTAAATCTTTATTGCACCTAACCTACAATCCGTTTAGAAAATAAAATACGCGCGCAGATTGGTTTAAAATCGTGTTTCTTTTTAGCAATGAGATTTTGAGCTCATGATTTCTATTTAAGCAATAAGAGTGCTTCTGTCGAGGAACTATTGGCTGATAATTGCCCCGCAGAAATTTTATATTTTTAAAACAGATAATTTCTAATAGTTTCGACCCTTTGCATAAATGGCGCCTAAATTTAAATAACAATACTTATACTTCCTATGCCTCACATTCATGTAAAAAATCTTTTTGTCTGGAAACATGAGTACGAGGCTAAGGATGTATAAAGTATTGTTATACAAATTTAGGCGCCATTTATACTAAGGGTCTACTGGTTGTTTTGTTTTACTATCTCATTCTCATTTTCTAAGAAAAAGTAGTGCAATTTGTGAATAAATTGCACCGCTAAGATCCAATCAGATTGCAAGGATAACCAGTGATTTCAAAATGGATTTAATAAAATAATTAAAAAGGAGTTATATAAGATAGTGTCTCTCGTTTTCTGAATGATTAGGGTATAGGAAAGTTTTGATACTACATGGTTTCAGAATATGATGCTGCTCTCTCTCCTTTTTGCATATTTGTTTTAAAATATACTAGCTATGAACGAGAGTAAAGTTTTATTCCCGATTTTTGTACGAGACAGCAATTAGGAGGCTTCAAATTTGCATTTATATAAAGTTACTCAGCAGAGGTTGTACCTTTAACAGCTGCCTCATCCCATAGCCTTTACTGCTCGGCAAAGATTTTTTCACTGAAACTATAGAAATAAAGAATTGATTATTGTTGTTTCGTGGTTCGCGCTTACTTTCATAGATCTGAGCTTCAGGGGACTTTTCTGCTAAAGTTAAATCACTTCGACCTTGGCTGGATACAGAATGGATCATTGTCGCCGCTGGGGATAGTCGAAAAATCATTTCTAGCCAGCGGACACTCTATAGAAAACTTAGGTTTTGCATTCTCGCCAATGACAGGCTGGGAGGGGAAAATTCCTTTCCGCATCGACTATTCCCACCCACAGGCGTCTTTGAAAACGTTAGCATAAGCGCTTAGCTTTAGCGTTAATTTGAGATAGGGAGATTTCTCGCGAGCGACAAGTTGGACGACGCGAAGTTCCTTGCGCCTGGACCATTTCAGGGGGAGAGGTCAGGAAAAGCACAGAAATCTTCACCCGCGGGCGTCTCTTTAAAAGTTGTGCTTAGCGCTCTTGTAAATGAGGTGCTTGAAGGAAAGTAACCTCCTTGCTCGTCGACTATTGCAATGGGTTAGAAATTCATAAAAGTGTCACACCCTTTTAGGTGACTGCTGTGCGTTTCCCTTCTTATGCAAGCGTCTTCACATTATTAGCCTAAGGTTCAAGCGGTTTTTTATGCAATGTTTCAAAACAACTTAGCTCAAAAAGGTAATATTGAACTGAATGAAAAATACACCTATTTCGCAGTATAATCTGAAACAGGTGCTCTCTAATGGGTCCTCAAATTTGCACAACTTTAATTTGGTGTTTCCAGTGAGACCCGATTATTTTCGACCACAATTATCGTGTTGATGTTGAATTAAAATTTATGATATAGGATTCAAATATCTTTTGCCAGACTTTAAATGCGTCAGTATGTATGGATTGAGTGAGTAAATGAATAGACTGCGCCGGGCCGCTAACTTTGTCCAAAATCTCCAAACCGTCAGGGTTTGAACTTGATGTGAAACTCATAAACACTAAATAAAATATTTGTGGTTCCTTAGCATTACCCGTTTCTATAATTATAGGTCGTTAAAATTCAACTGTCGTATAAAGCCTTAATAAAGGATGTATGACAGGTTCTCTATTTAAACCAAAAGCTAATTGATTTTTCTCAAGTCAGTTAAATATTTAGTTATCATGTAAATTTTATTCCTATCAATACTGATTGTCATTTAAGGGGTACGTGGCAACGTATTTACAACTTCTACAACCTGAAGGCTAGCTACTAAAGAAGTAGAACCGTGGGACCAACTCAGGGGGACCAACTATAACTTACAGTAAGTCACATTTGTAGACGTATCAAGCCTTCTTATTGTTGCCTCTTCTTCCTAGTGACCATGTAAGTTAGTTTAATTAAGATACGGGGAGAAAAAAGGGGCTGAGCAGCTCTCCTCCAAAAGAAATTCTTTCCATAGTGGAGGGTGTTAAATTACCAAAAGGGAGTTTTCTTTCTGGTTCGGGCTTTTTTCCATAAAATGTCAACCACGTGTTAAGGTATGTTTCAACCGAAGTTTAAAAGGCCTAAGACTAAGAACTATAGACTGGACGAAAAACTAACCCGTCCAATACACTTTTCAAAATGCTATTAATTCTAAATTGACCTGTGAAATAAATCCGTGTGGTTGATGTCCTTTGCGTGGAAAAAGACAAAACCCAAGGAAAACGGGAAAATACTCTTGGGATTCAATGGCTCTGCAAAAAAACCTGGAGCTTTATCAAGCAAATTTAGTTGGACTCCGCTATTTCTAACGCAAGGGGAAACCAAAAATAATCGAAATAGCGGGAGTTCAAAATGGCAGGAGGCGAAGCTCAACGGAAATGGTCTGAGTTCGAAATAACCTGGTTAGAATTAGGTAGCCGTGTTAACTGTATAACTAAGAGAGCAGAAATGTTTAAAACAAATTTCTGTGTTTGAAATCATTTTGAAACGTCCAAACAGTTTCTAAAGAAATTGAAGTCAAGTATAGATTGAAATAATTCCATGGAAGAAGCTGGATGTCGCTGGCCCTATTCGGTTCTATGGTTTTCAAAATGTTTCTTTACATTTCATTAAACATCTACTGGCTGGTAAATCCGAGCGTTCGCAGTACTCGAAGTTCGACTGTTTTACAGAACGGAACACCTGTCTTAGCTGCTGAGCATTGATCTAATTTGTCACTCTTAAATATTGTTCTGACCTCTGTTCCATTTCTCCATTTTCCCATATCTTATTTTTCTATTTTCTGCAAAATTCGACAACCAGAATTTTTTACCTTGTTATTCTATACCTCAAACAAAATAGGTACAACTTTAACTACGAACCATTGTCATTTTAAACACTTATCTGCGTTGCTATAGGATATTAATATAAGAAGTTTGCAAAGCACCCGATAACTACTCAGTTTTTTTGCTTAATTCGAAATACACAGATCTAATGGTAAAGATACATTTCTTTGTATTTTTGCACCGAGTGAAACTTGACGAACGTTTTAGTCTTTTTTTTGGCAGAACATGATGCGCCATAGTTATGCCAAGTATAGTTTTATTTTGGGGTAATTTTTTAGCTTTTACTGTTAACTTTCCATGGTTTCCACGCCCATTTAACGTGACAACCTGCAGGAAAACATCCACCAGCAAATTTGCGGTTGGCAAAATAATTATATATCTTTCAGTAACCATGCGTGCAGGCCATACTGAGACAATATCGACCGTCGAAGGATACTGGCCCAGGAAGCTTGTTAATAAAAGCTGAAGTCTTTATGATTAAAAAAGAGGTATCTAGAGATTCTTTGACCGGTCTGATACGTTAAGTCCTGTAAAACTGATCGGTAATTAATAACTACTTAAATTAATAACCGAGAGTGTGGTCGTTACGGGAAAATCTCAAACTGAGGCTTCGCGGTATTGACCGAACCATAGCGAGGTCAATACGGTAGGCCGAGGTCAGTGAGATTTTCTCGTAAGGACCGAAAAGTCGAGGTTGTTAAGTTGTCTATTATGTGGCACAAAAACAAAAATAAAGCAAAAAAGCCAAAGCTAGCGCAGCGGAAGTGATCACTTTACATCCGGTAGTGCGCGCGCTTCCCTGTTCATTCATCGCTTCCAACCGTACAAATCAAGTGAACTAACGCTTCTTTCGATCTAAAATAATCTTTATTTTCGTCACAATTAAGAATTTGATGACAAATAGCGTTGAAATGTTTTCAGGTCGCTGACTGTTTCCTTCGTTTTCTCTCTCTCCAAGTCGTTCGTGATTTGTTTCTGTCAAATCGCTGTTGTCCAGAAATTCTAATTCGTCCGGGTAATAAAATTCACTCTCAGAGTGTTCCTCCTCGTCACTCATTCTCAAGCACTACAATTTTCAGACAAAAAATCGATGGTTTGTTAATTACCTTTTTCTTTGTTTTTGCAAGCCCGTAACTGGCCCGTGGGCATTACAGGACTACAATTCATTGACAATTAGCCAATCATAGGGCGCGTAATATCGCCTACAAACACAAGCCATATAATGAACATAGATGGATAAGTTCTATTTTTAATAATAATTTTTTCCTAGCTCGGAAAATAAGTACCACAAGACAGAAATTCTGAACTTCGGCGACATACGTTAGCAGTTAAATGAACGCTTTCAAAAAATGGAGATTTGACCTATTTTGCGAAGACCGCAAATAACTTTTCAAGGTTTCAGTTATTCTGTAAACCTTTTGAACAACGCGGGACAAATTTTCCATTTTCCATTTCCACTGAAATGTCCATATTATCCCGGCGATTAAATAATTTTTAGGCTAAAACATTAACTCCATATGCCTCGCTTGTTGCATACGAGATAATCATTTATCACCTCGCTTATATGTCTAACGTGGGTACAATATTAACACTCAAACTGATTTCTTATTTGAAAGGGTTTGTGTACACCACTGCTGTGACCAACCAGCGCACGCACAAACAATCATGGCACAACAACGGATGGAAATTATTTTGACACTATTCGTAGTGTCATCAATGTTCCGCAGCATTACCAGCATGCAGTGCAAAGGCGATGTTAATTCAATTTATCGAAAGATGCTTAAGGGCCATACGTTTAAGACGTTCCAGGCCAGGCCTCTCTCAATCGACTGCATACGGGCGTGCAACTCTGACGTCAGATGTCAAAGCTTTAACTATGTAATGGCTAATGGAATCTGTGAGATGAACAACAGAACCAAGAATGCCAGAACGAAAGACTTCGTCAAAAATGTTGAAAGATATTACATGGAGAAGATCCCCAGAGGTACTTTTTTCTCAATTTTTCGTGCCTAGAATTAAAATCATAGAGAGCAAAATGTTTCTTTTATCAATCAATTTTACAAAACTGTTGTTCTTCATCCCCAGTTCCTCTCGGATCTATTCCCGAGCTACCTGCTGATTCGTGCGGAGAGATCAAGGCAAGTGAAGGAACGCAAACGGTCAGCGGCAATTACTGGCTGGATCCCTTGAGATCGGGAATCCCACTTGTCGCTCGTTGTGACATGACGACAGAAGGTTAGCTGACCAGGCCCATTTTATGTAAGTCTTTTACCTCTGCTAAGCTGTCAAACAAACGTACGTTAACGCATGTTTCTGGTTTTGTGTAGTTGCTGACTTCTGTATCAGACATCGGTGCTTGAACAATGCAACCTGTGTTAACCGTCAAGTGAACTACACGTGCTCGTGTGAAAAGGGATGGACTGGGAACTATTGTGAACAAGGTAAGACTTTGCTCATTTCCAGAGCTCCTCCTGCCTACACTAACTAACTAGCTGTTGAAGCTCATTCACAATATCGCATGGTTGAGGAAGGGGAATGCAGATGAAGTGAGACAATGTTCTTATTTTCTTGTCTTTGCGTTGCTCAATGTTTTTGGCCCTGAACGTTCCCAATAGCTCTTTACTTCTAACTAACGAACCAACCAACCAATTAGAACGTTTCGGTTAAGTAATTCATGCACAGAGTATGATGAGTGCAAAACAAATTACTGTGCACTGTCGTGGCCCTTCCAACAAACATCGTGTCATCTTGCCTCTTCCTTTCAAGTTTGTCCGGCTTCATAACCGTTCCTCTTTTTTAACTATGGATAATCAAAGACCTTTCTTACTTACTTTGTTGCCCAGGATTTGCTAACGTTGAGGCAGAATAACTTTTCTGGAGACGAAAATGGATAGAGACTTAAAGCTATTTTTAATTCTCTCACGAAAAATTTTCTGTGTACTTCATCCAGTCAGATTAATTGCATCGTCGAATGTCTACACAATTTAATTACTGGATGTAAGAAGGACATAAAAAGGTGCTCATGACAAACAAGTTGTTATGCCGTGAAGGTCAACCCAACAAGCGTTTCTTTCTCATTTCCTTACATACTTTTTCATCAGATATTAACGAATGCAGGGACGGTCTTCATGATTGCCATGGTAACGCCACGTGTACAAATACCAAAGGCTCGTTCAGTTGTTCCTGCAAAGAAGGATTTCTTGGAGATGGAAAAGAAAGTTGCCGCGGTGAGTATAACAATGAGGAGACCAAGCAATCGTGACGGCGACGCCAAGGACGACGCCTAGCAAAAATTGAATTTATAATTTACCTTCGAATTTCGCTGATGTCTAGATCTGTTCAGTGCATGCGCATAGGGGTCTCAGAACTTGTCCATATGCAATGCCCGCGTTCAATTCCAAACTAGTCGCCGTCGTTCACGTTCTCCAAAATACGCAGAACGTAGTTATTTCACGTTGTTTTGTAGAAGATGGAAAAGAAATCAACAAATATTTATAATGCACGTGCACAGCTATTGTTTTGCTCATTAAACCTTTTGTTTAGTTCTGCGTTTTTGTTGTCGTTGTCGCGTGGTTTGCTTAAGCTCCCTAACAACTTGAAATGAATTAACGAAGAGAAAACGTAGATAGTAATTCCAGTGGATTTTTAGTTAAACAGTTGTTCTTTTACCTCTTTTATGTTTCGCTGTCTTTTGTACATGTGTTTTGGATCCAGTCGTTTAGTCTGGATGGGGTCATTGAATTGCGTTCTTAAGCATGTCTCTTCAGTCTTACAGAATCTATCGTTTATTTACCACAAACACTAAGAAAACGTTATGATAAATCACTATACATTTTGATGGAAACAACGGCTTCAAATTTTAGCGGACAATGGAATACAGCCCACTAAATAGATCAATCACAGCTAGCATAGTGTCTAAGAGATTCGAAAGAGATGTAATTACATTTGGAATTGAATATTAATTGGACAGCTCCAATTTTGTCACATTTAGATAAAAGCGCATGTAGCTGCCATAGCAACGCCACGTGTGAGAATATCAAAGGCTCACTCAAATGCACGTGCAAAGAAGGATTCTTTGGTGATGGAAGAGACAGCTGTGAAGGTATGTGCAAAACAAATTCAGAGGAAAACTTAAAAAAGGATAACTCTTCTAGGAACCTGAAACGCCATGATATGGTTCCTCCGATCGCTAAGATCGATTGAAGCAGAATTTAGCTTTAATTATATGGTGAGCAACACGAGCGTTCAATACAAGCTAATTCCTGCCCTGTGATTGACCACACGAGCGGGCAATTGTGCTATCTTGCCCGCTAGGGAAATAAGCAAGCAAATAGAGGTCCTTATGCCTCATAAAACGCAAACCCTGTTCGGGCGAGATTCTGACTACCCTTACTCAATAACCTTTATAAATATCAAACTTTACGTCTCCATTTTTAATTTCTTGAAACACAATTTCTCCACGCATGTAGACGTGGATGAATGCGCAGAGGGACCTGATTCATGCCCAGTGCACTCCTCGTCATCATGCGTCAATCTGATGGGATCATACCACTGCAACTGCCTGACAGGTTGGAGAAATGAAGACTCTCCCACTTGCGCGGATATTAACGAATGTTCCGCAGGATCTTACAGCTGCCCTTTAAACTCAACTTGTGTCAACACACAGGGTTCCTACCGATGCCAGTGTAACCGCTGCTTTTACATGTCTGACAATGCATGTCATCGTAAGTAGGTTTACCGTTTTCTATTGTGTAAAATGCAGTGTTTGTACAGGTAACCAACTGACTTGTACTTTGGAGTGAAGAAGCACAGGTACATGTTACAAAGACTCGAAAAAATCCCGCTCAGTGACGATATTTTGAGTCATTTTGATCCCGTCACGTACAAAATTACCTTTGGATTGAAGGAAATCTGAAAATAGTTGTTTACTAAGATAGAAAAACATCAAACACATAATAACAAACCATCAAGGAACAAGGATGGTTAAGGATGGAGAAGGTTGCCACGTATTACAAATGACCACCTTGAAAAAATTAACTCATCAACGATCTAAAATGACGCAAACCTTGAGCTGATCAATCTTTTCTTTCACCATAGGGGTAATTACGTGGTGTCTCAGGACATATATTGGTTTGAGACTACATATGGTAAATGTTTACGTAAAAGAACGAATCAACGATCAAACCACTATATGCGCAGGGGGGTCACCGGTAACACCACGTAACTAGGATCATAGGGTAGTTATCATAGGCTCGATTACCGCTGTCCAGAAAGGGGGCCCGCGCTCCTTCCCCAAACTCTTTTCCCGGGGAGGAACGTAGAGCGGACTCGAGGTAGCAGCAGAAATGGAGCCAACTTTCATCACCGATATTTTGTTTGTTCCAGGCTCGTGACAGCAGATGAACATAACATCTTAATCATGTATTTCACTGGGCCGAAACTTTACTCGCTCTCATCGTTTATCTTCAGTTCTTATTATTTATTAATGACAACTGTTTGTTTGTTATTGTTGTTGTTTTTTTTTCACAGATGATTGTCGCTCAGACCGTCGGTGCTCCTACGTTATTGCATATACCAGCTATAAAATCTATTACACTATAAAGTGCGGTACGTGGGGCTGGGGCAGATGCACCAAATCAAAGTAAGTGATTGTCGTGGGGTGGACATCGCAAAACTAAGGATTGTTTTTGTGTTTGTCCTGTAGTCGGGGAAGTGAGAACATTTTACAAAGTTGATTGCGCGTTTGAAAGATGGATGGCTGCCTAAAATTTCTGTTCAGTTTGCATATGTCAGTTGGAATTGCATTGCAAGAATTATGTAACTGATTAGTATATTATGTCAGGAACGCCTTGTCTTAATTCAGCCTAATACGGGAAAAGATGCGAAAACGTACCAGTGGGAAAGAAAACGCTTGGAAAGAAACGCCTTATGCATCCTTCTCATTAAGCTTTATTATTATTTTTTTCTTAGGTACAAAAAGAGGACAAAAAGCATACTGAAATGTTATTATGTGTCGCTTCCTAATCATCCAGAGGCAGCCTGTCCTTGCGAGTAACTTGCAGACACGCAGATGAGCAAACTATCCCCAACTTTCTTTCCTATTGATAATTAAAGGACAGTGATTGACCTGTAATTTACCACATAGTTTTCTATTGAGTGCCGTACAACCAAAACCAAAGATGTCACTGTAGCCAATCACAAAGGACGCAGACGATACAAAGAACCAATCAAAACTCTAAATTATTACATGTAGCTGACGCAAATAAAGCGCGGGAAAACGAACGCGAGCGAGTCACGATTGGTTTTGGTTTTACTTCTGATTGGATAAAAAAAGTGGCGCGTTTTTTTTTTAAGCCAATCGTGTAGCGTAGTAGTCTCCTCCGCAGCCGTTATTTGGGTCGTCACGCAACGCTTCTCCCGGGAGAAGCGTTGCGTGACGACCCAAATAACGGCTGCGGAGGAGACTAGTAGCGTAGTTGATGCTCAAAAGAACTTTGTCAGTTGTACGTAAAGCTAAAATGTTGTAGTTTTAGTCGCTATGAATGCATACAAGTGACTAGGTAGTGAGGGTACAACTTCTAACACCTGAGCCCGCGGTTGTTTTGTCCCAGGTTTCTTAGCAACAAAAAGTCAAAAATTCTTTGATTACCAGCTTTGGAATAAACAGGTTTTGTTCTCTCAGCTGTACAATCCGTACCTTAATTCTATCATTCATTTTATAGGCTGGAGATTATCGGTTTTGAACCAGAGTGAGTTTGCGATTTTCAAATAATAACCAGCCCAAATATTATTTGATTAATTCCGAGCGGAGAGATGGGTGGACCTAACCCTCAGTTAGTCTGTAGATAAACTTTTGCTAACTCAAAAAATCATTATACGCGATAAATCTACCAAGTAAGATGGCACCAGTTTGACCTTGTTAAGTCTGAAATAACTAATTTTTTGAGAAATAATTTTCCGATACACAGCCTTTCCAAATAGTAGTAGTCAACTGGCGCACACAAGCTTAAATGAAGCAATGTTCCTGGCACTAATCTATGGCCAAGAGGAAACTCTACTTTTTACTCTTTCTACAGTTGTTGTTTACAGAACCAAGCTTCAGAGC
>Ga0126337_10002688_pt1 | contig 11358 bp, 9 predicted proteins | sample DipCmetagenome_FD_92527 | JGI IMG/M metagenome (GOLD analysis project Ga0126337, IMG submission 92527) | Coral microbial communities from La Bocana,Puerto Morelos, Mexico - Diploria C A metagenome | ecosystem: Host-associated > Invertebrates > Cnidaria > Coral | place: La Bocana,Puerto Morelos... | reverse complement strand
TGTCCTTGTCAGATTTTAAGGATGTTATTAGCCAGGTTCAGTTGAGACTGTGGTCTTAGAATGACTACAGAGCTCATTACAGCTATCTTGGAAGCAAAGGGGTTCACTAAATAAACCTTAGTTTACAGTGTCAATATACATCGCGACATACCAGGGCACTACAGTGGAATTTACTCTTCATAGTCCTTCATTTCCGTTGTTAAAAGGGGAAGAAGCTTTATTGTGGTGCGTGAGGATATTGATTTCACAAGTCTTCACGAAATCTTATTGAACACCCAAGAGCATGAAATTGAGATGTTCTGTGACGTCACAAGGAAATACCGAAGCCAATATCAGGTTGATTGTTTAAGAGACTAGAAAATACCGCCTTTGAGGTGGTTTGAAATAGCAACATATCTACCATTAAACTATTATTATCTAGTACAGAGGGCTATGAATCAAGGAAAGAACTGTGTGATTCCTATTTTTAGTTGAAAAACATTTTCCTACGCAGCTTAAAATTTGACTTAAATTATATGGTGGTAAGCTTTGTTTTGCTGATGACGCACATCCCTTTGGGTATGAATGCCTGCGCAATATCACCTGTGCATTGATTTAGAGAAATAAATATGTCTTTTGACAACGATACATACTTGCATTATATTTCTATTCTGTGAGAATTGTTCGAACCAATCTCTCTCAGAATGGAATACGATCTAGTGTAAGTGATGGAGTAGTTTTCATGAACTATGATTGCTTCCCTGTGTCGCTTTTTTTATAGTACTTGGGAAACTTGTTCTAGAGCCACAGGAAGGGGGCACTTTTACACTTTACACTGCATCAGAAGGAAAATTAGCGAGAATTTCTTTTGAAAAGTCGGGTGACTTGTTTGAGTGCAGAATGCTGTGAAAATCAAAAGACCATGGCCGCCAAGGTAATCGACTGTGATGAAATTTGTACTTTATCATTCACGGTTGACACATAATAATGAGATATTTGCCTCGTGGCTACTGAGCATTTGCATATCTACATCATTTTACATTTATTATTGGCATGATTCATTTATTTATTTACGTATCGGAAATTAGGTCATATCTGCCTTTTTTACGGATCATGGGGGATGACATTTTTAAGAGATCCTTGAAGGTGATATACAGAAATATTTTTTAGGCAAAAAAGGTGTCAAATTTTATCAATGGAGCTGCGTTTGTGGGAAGAAAGCTTGGAGAAAGTAATTAACAGGTGTCATGGGTAACAGCCATAGAAGCGAGTCACACTTCACAAACGTGGTATCATTTTATACAAGCAACGTTTACTATACTCCGACCCAGCGTGTTAAAAAAAAAACAAAAGGAGAGTTCTAATGACGTTGATTTGTTAAAAATCTTCTACACCGTGATGTCAGCTCTGAATCTCATGTCATCCGTGACAACACAAATATAGCACAGGTCGCATTTAGGGATAAGCGTGTGACGTATCTGGTGTTAACCAATCACCTGCTTTTCAGTAAATACCTATCCCTTGTTTCGTGGTGCGAATTCTACGGAGTACGAAGTTGACGAAGGAACTTTAGGAATTGTCTTCTTTGTAGACGCACAATGGCGAACAGAACAGAAGCATCAGAACAGCTAAGCAAGTATTCTGAGGAAAAGGAGGTTTGTAGAACGTTCTACAATCTGTTGGGACGATGCCAGCGTCTTTTGGTGGCGTGCGTCGCTGGGACGTCGCTTGGTATTTACTTGCTTAGCGCCAATTTGCGTTCAGCTTGATTTCGACGAAGGTTTTTGGTCTAAGCCAAGTTAGTTTCAGAAACTTACGAACAAAAAGTATTCTTTGTGGCATCGACATGCGAAAGATATCTCGATCATCATGGGGTGATGCGAATTTTGTAAATTTTCTGTTTATGTACTGTCGACATACGAACAGTTGCGCAAGTTTTTGCTTAATATGATTTGAGGAACGATAATCGAAAAAAAAATTCGGTTTGTTTCCGGTAAGATCAGTAGCGAATCGTTTTTAGTGCCGAGGTTAAAGCGATCTAAGAATCTCGACCACAAACAACGAAACTATCCAACTGAAACACTCTTGCTTTTTACACGCTTGCAGGCTTTTTCGTATGGGAGGGGAAAGGGAGGCGGGAACCTGGGAGTAGATGAGGCGGGAACTTGGGTTTCAAAGATGACGGGAGCCTTTAGGAGAGTAGTGAAAAGTTTTCGAAGATTGTGCAGTACTTTGCAAAAGGAAACAAAGCACCAAAAGGTGGGAACCACTTTCGAAGTGGCGGAAACCGGGAGTGAAATCGCAAAATTTTCCTATCAACCACCCTCCCCCCGGGCCCTATGGTGTCAAGCTGTTGTCCTTCTCTTACCATACGAAAGATTTAAACACGAGACCGAATTTGTGAAGAATTTCATGCTTTACAGCATGCATGCAGCCTGTGTCTCGGTTTGATAGGATAGGTTATTATTTTGAGATGTATTTGGAGATGTCGTGATTATCTGAAACAAATCCGCACGAACTTCATATTTCACATGTACTTCGGTTTCTGACAACAAGGCTCGGCTCATGTGGAATGTTTTGCAAAAGGCGATGTTCAATTCATAAAATTAAGTGATTTTTAGTTACGATGTTCTGTGCCAAATATTCGATAACTGAGTTAAAAGTGATATCCGTGACTTGCAATATCTGTTTAATATGTGAACACGTTCTAATAACCAGCGATTAGGTTCGCGTGATTATGTTTATCACAATTATTAGCACGAGCAAACTGCGATGAATTTCCATCAAGTAACCATTACGTACTTTTTCAGCTCTTACTGTGGGGTGTTTTTCGTGAAATACTATGAAATACGTGTCAATTGTGTGTTAAACGTGAGTGTAAAATATATTGAAAGCGAAGAACTTACCAGCGATCCAAACCGTTTTACTACATGTAACTACAGCTAACAGGCAACAGGAATCCTCAGACAACAACGCATAAAACCGTGTAAAGTAGATGTTTCTAGTTAAAGAAAACACCTAAAAAACTTAATTGTAAGGGGTTTAACAGCCATATAAACCATCTAAGATAAAATTCTTTGTCAGTTCTTATTAACTCCCAAAAACCAAGCTGACTCACTGTATTTCACCCCCGGAGAATTGAAATACAAGACCTGTTTCAAGATGTACTGAATTGCGAAAGAGTGCATGAAAGGTCGTAAAAGCGTCAATCATTAACCGTAACTTAGAACGGTTTATTTAAACCCGCTGGTGCTTGTAAGCTACTTTTTATGATGGACCATTTTGACGTTGTCACGCAAATATGATCAATTTTTCGTTTTTTTCATTAAAACAAAAATCCACCTCAAGAGATCTATGTTTCTGGCCGAATAAGTAAGGATGCGATAAGAATCCGTTCCAAACTCATGAAAATATTAGACCCCAAAACTGACAGTTTTTCACAAAAACAAAAACCATGCCAAGGTGGGCGAGCGTTACAATAAATTGCGGTTAGGTAACGCCAGAAAAATCCCAGGCAAAAAAGCCACACACGGCACAGCGGGCAAAATCAGTGCAGATTTTCTGGCATAATCTAACTTTTTATTTCCTAATGATAAAATTCTCCGAATTTCATGGAAGCTGTTACAAATTGTGTTTCTAGGTGGAAGAAAAGTAGAAGAAACTCAATGATTGATTGTTCCTTTATCAAACGTTTCTTTGCCCTTTTGCTCAGGAAATGTTACGCTGTTGCTGCAGGGCCGGGTAATACTTTGTGGTCTTTACCGAAGAAATTTGGATGTTTATCAACACGGCTTGAGTTTAAACTCACTAAAATTCTAAAAAAGGAGAAATGAAGTCAAGGTTTTTCTTTTTCCTTTTTCTATCAAGAAACCTGATGTCCTCACCACTGGAACTGGGTGTCCCATTGACACTAAGACGTCCACCATGACGGCTGGACCCAGGGGACCTGTCCTGCTACAGGACGTCCAGTTTTTGGATGAGATGAGTCACTTTGACAGGGAAAGAATCCCAGAGAGAGTGGTACATGCCAAGGGAGGTGGAGCATTCGGATATTTTGAGGTCACTCATGACATCACCAAGTACTGCAAGGCCAAGATCTTCGAAAACATTGGAAAGAAGACCCCTTGCGTCGTTCGCTTTTCTACTGTTGGTCAGTGTAATTGTGTTTGTCATATAAAAACTGTTATCCATAGTTATCCATATCTAAAAGGTAGTTCAATTTCTCTCTTCACTACTCCCCTCTGATTTTAGTGTGTTTGCTTGTAAACTACTTGAGACATCTCATTTCTCCTTTTCAGCAATGTCATAGTAATTTTAAGCCAGATACACGACCCACAAGCGACCCTGTTGCCTAAAACAAGATAGGGTTTAAATAACGGATTGTTGTGGTTGTTGTTTTTGTTCAGATTATTACGTTTTAAAACGTTCACAAAGGAAAGCATTGTACTTCAACAAATTTGTAGCTTCAGACTCAAAGAGGATTCTGCTTTAATCATTCAGGTGGCGAGTCTGGTAGTGCTGACACCGCCCGTGACCCACGTGGCTTTGCAATGAAGTTCTATACTGAGGAAGGAAACTGGGATCTTGTTGGAAACAACACTCCAATCTTCTTCATCAGGGACCCAATATTCGTAAGTACACCAGTGTTTGGTTCCCTTGAAATAGCGCTTTCATTACATCGTTTAAGAACATCTTTTTATATAACATTATTTTGGTTTTTCTTTCTGAAACTCAGTTTCCCAGCTTCATTCACACTCAGAAAAGGAATCCTGTGACTCATTTGAAAGTAAGTTGACGTTGTCAAAGCATTCTATAATAATGTAAAGAATATAACATGTTTTCCGAGAACACGTGAAAGAAATATATTGCAGAACGGATATCAATCCACTAAAGGCTTTTCGTTTTGTTAGGATCCTGACATGTTCTGGGATTTCATCACACTGCGTCCTGAGACCACCCATCAAGTGTGCTTCTTGTTCAGTGATCGCGGCATTCCTGATGGCTATCAGCACATGAATGGTTATGGTAGTCACACCTTTAAAATGGTGAATGACAAAGGAGAGGCCGTCTACTGCAAGTTCCATCTCAAGGTATAAGGCAATTTGTTTCATGCACTGACTCAAGCTACCTAATCTTGATTGCAATCGCTTTGCACAATAAGTAAATTGTCTGGTAATGTGTCAAAAAATATTAGTAGTAATAGAAATCGACCTTTCGATGTATTTGACGTCATTGTCAAGATTAAAAGTTCTTTGAATATTCAGAATAAAGTTTAATCCTACAGCTCATACTGGCTTCCAAGAAACATTTCATAAATTTAACATTCAGTATTCTCAGTATACCTTTACTGAGTTCAAAGCTATATATTTATATGGTTCTAAATGCCTTCATTATTTTTAACGTGTTTAAAATATATTTCACAGACCGATCAAAAAATCCAAAACCTGCCCGCAGACAAAGCAGAGCGGCTGGCAGGTTCTGATCCAGACTACAACAACAGGATGCTGTACAATTCCATTGCAAATAAAAATCCAGTAAGTTTACCACTGTTACAATGCTCTTAATATGTTGCTCTTCTTACTGTTTTTGTTGTTGTTGTTGTTGTTGTTTTTATTTACAAAAACAATTTTCGTTTGTCCTTTTCAGCCATCTTGGACCATGTACATCCAGGTCATGACGTTTGAACAGGCTGAAAAGTTCCGCTGGAATCCATTTGATCTCACCAAGGTAACAACGCAATTTAAGAGAACGCAGCAAACGCCTTCTCTCCCTATATTACATCAGTCTGAAATTCATGCGTGGTTTTCTGCTCCTTTTGAAGGAGCCAGACTGTGAAAGCCTAAGCCTTTTCCATTCTTTATTTCCCCATTATTTGCATAATAGTTTTAAGCAACATTCAACTTCTGTGTGTGTTGTAAATATTTGCAATTTCGCTAAAAGGCTAAAGGTTCGGTAGACAGAGCTTTGTCGTTAGTCGCCGGCTTTACGTAAATAAAGGGGCAATTTGTGTGTTGTAATAATGTTTCTCATGTCTCATTACGTACAGATTTGGCCGCATTCTGATTGTCCGCTGATACAAGTTGGAAAGATGGTACTTGATGAAAACCCGTCGAACTATTTTGCACAGATTGAGCAGAGCGCTTTTAACCCTGCGGCAATGGTTCCTGGAATTGAGCCATCTCCAGACAAGATGCTTCAGGTATAACATAGAGCTTTGTTGTTGTCGCCTTTATAGTCGTCATTAATAACCGCACCTTGTTTAGTGTTTTAACGTCATATCATCCGATTTATTTCATTTTAGGGCCGCCTCTTCTCATATCATGACACTCACCTTCACCGACTGGGAACCAACTACCTACAGCTGCCTGTAAACTGTCCTTACAAGACCAGAGTATCCAACTACCAGAGGGATGGACCACAGACCTTTGATAACCAGAGTAAGTTGCATTGTTAATCAAGTTGTATTTGCAGGGAACGGGTATAAGTAAGAGGTCAATCATAGTACAAGTAACATTCCATGCAAGTGATCGTTGTCTATGTTAACGTCACTATGGTGATTTCCAAGACCACCATATTATCAAAATAGACGGCATGGCTGATCTCAAAATTTGTGCGAAGGTCTTGTATCTAATGAGGTTATTTTGAACTCTTTTCAGATGGTTGTCCTAACTACTACCCAAACAGCTTTAGTGGACCCAAGGACGACATGAAGTACTCACCGCACAAATTCCAGGTAAACGAAATGCCCATCAATAAGTATTAAGGTTTGCACTTTTTACGCCTCATTTTATCTTCTCTCCTAGCTGACACTTTGGCGTTCAACATGTTTTCATATATGTTGTTGATTGGTTTAATGAGGGTATGATGGTATGCAGAGTGTCACCGGTATCTCAGGTTTTTAACATTGTATTTCTATTGTACTTCTGTAGGCATCTGGCGACTGCCAGCGCTATGAGTCTGGAGATGAAGATAACTTCTCTCAGGTAAGATAATCTCTGTGGTTCCTTTGTTCTTTTCTTCTAAAAGTAGAGAATAAAGTGAAAACTGGCCTTTTTATTTCTGAAATGTAAATAAAAGCAAAAGTCAGATAAGAATTACGACCTCAAGTACTAATGTATAACAGATGGGTTTGACATTGAAATAAGGATTTTGTAAAAAAAAAAAACAAAAAAAACAAGCGTTCTTTGGTCAAACGTTATTTTTTTTAAAGTTTGTTTACAAACCATTGGCTTCAACGTTTTTTAACCCAGTTTAAAACCCAATTTTTTAAATTTAATTGTGAATTTCTGCTTATAGTTTTAGTAGTTTTCATATACGAAATATTAAAGATAACAGTGGTCATCCAGAGGAGTATAATATATCCATCGTATCACGATGCATAGCACCCAAATAGCACAGGTATTCCTTCCCTCCCCGAGCCTAGCAGTCACATCATGGTCAGTAACAGACAAGAATCGATCAGCAAAACAAAGCGTCGGAAATTGCTGCAAAGGAGCATAAATAGCCTAAGGACAGATAAAAAGCTGTGGGTTTGTGTTATACGGACTTCTGCAGTACTACCGAGTGTCAGTCACTGCGACACCTGTGGTGTCTATCCCAAAATCCTGAAAGATTTGACTCCATCATCTGACACTTAATCCTTAGGTTATCCTTTTCTAGGAAAAAGGTACTACTATCAGTTACTGCGACAGCAATAAAGCGCGTATCCCAAAATGCTGATACCTTGATTTTATCTGAACATTCCTGCAGTGCACTTTCAGTTATTTAGTTTTCCTGAACGATTTGACTTTATAAGCTTACACTTAATCCCCAGGTCACCCTTTTCTGGGAGAAAGTGTTGGATAAAGATGCCAAAGAACGCTTGGTGAGCAACATTGCAGGTCATCTGAAGGACGCCAAGGAGTTCTTACAGAAACGAGCTGTAAGTATTCATGTATGAAGTCTTCTTTCCTTGAGGAACACAACTTCTCGGAGGCTCAGTCGAACGTTAGCGTTTTGGGGACTGGAAAGGAAGGCACGTGAAAGTTAAGAAGGACGGCAACGAAGAAACAGAAAAATTATTTCCGGTGCTTTCCCTCCACTTCTCAACCAGCAATAATACTCTTTCGAAACCTTAACTAAAACAATACTTTAGTAATTGCATAAACAAATAGTGAAGTCATTTGATCTTTACTTTTCAGGTGGAGAATTTCACTAAAGTGCATCCTGACTTTGGTAACAGCTTGAGCAAAAAACTGATGGAGTACAGAAACGTAAGCATACGTTTTACCAAACAGCAGCAATCAGAAAAACTGACATACAAAGAAACAAACAAAATATAGTGTTTTTAAATGACGTCAGCCTTATTGGGGCGGCAAAAGAAGGAAACAGCGGCCATATTACCGTCGCAAACCATCCTGTTTTCTTATGTACTTTCTCTAGTTCCAATAAATTTTCATGGCTGCTGGCTACGTGAGTGAAAAGGCTCTATGAATATTAACCGACTTACAGCGTGACTGCTATTTTTGGATAATTTCTCCTATCTATTTTTGGTAATTTGTAAGATTAAACGTAGTAAATGGTTTGAACCCAGGCACGGTGGTTCTAAAACTGTTGTTGGTGACTGACGTTTCGTAAAAGTCATCTACAGAGGCAAGTAAGACGTTTTAGTCAGTCGATGGCGTTACAAATCCGGTCCGTTAAGACTGCCAATTAGCAGTGATTTAACCATTACTATTGCACAGGCGTGCAGGTTGATGATGTTCAAACTGAATGAGATTGTTGACATCGCCATTTCTTGTATCTGGTTTGCTGCATGTATTCGGTAATTTTTCTGTTAACAATACGCTACTATTTACTGTCAGTCTCCTACATTGGCGAGACTGATTAACTAGCTACAACTAGCAAATCACTGTTTCGGACAACTTTACACACACGTCTGATAGCCCCAATGGCTAAACTGACCACTCAGTTTTAACGGACAAGACTGATCACACCAGCGACTGTCAAGTAATAACTGACTGATGACGACTTCCGCTGAGATTGGCGAAACGTCAGTTCCCAACAACTGCTCGTTGCAGAACTAATCTAACACATGACGGATTACACCATAAGGACTTGTCGGATTAACTTTCGAAAGTATTCAGTCATTGAATCTAAAGAAGGTTTGGTTTCTTACCAGTGTTATTTTTGTTGCTTCCACAGTAAATCCCCACAGACGTGCTCCATGCCGGACTGTTCAACTGAGTACTTACTTCAACTGCCGCCATTTTGATCAGTTATACTTAGTCCCAAATAACAAGTCAGTTTTAGCTGTGAAGTAATACACTGATCAAGCAACGATTACAGCAAAAGTAAAATTTAAGAATAATGCAAAGTCTGATAAGTTGACATAGAGCCTGCTCTACCGGCAGCATTTTTATTTTCACGATTTCAAAATACGTTTTTGTCTTAGGTAAGTTGCGAGAGACCATGATCTCTTGGTAAGTTGTGAAACTTCACAAGTGTATTCACCGAGGCACGTAATAGATAGATGTGCACAAGTTGTCCAATAAAGATTCAATTTGATCTATTTTATTGCTCATCCTTGAAACAGTTAAATGTAATCTCTCAAGTTCCTTTTGTTGACACTGACACAATAAAATTACGCCGTTGACTTAAGGTGCGTTTCTTTGGAAGGATCCAGATCAGGACCAGTGATCCAGTGACGTCATCGAAGGAAACAGACGAGTCCTTGCCCAGAATTGAATCGTCAGTTGATGCCCCATAATCCGAACATAAAATATATATATCCTGCTCCGGAACATCACAAAGGAACGCACATAACAAACGCGTGCGATAATCTTTAACTTAGGGACAAGGTCTTTGGAATTCAGTTTCAGGTCCGTAGAGCTCGAAAATATCGTCTGCGCTTTTCGGAATCTAGCCGATATAAGTCAAAACCAGCTCCGTGTCGGCAAGTGTCCAGCCCCATTAAGTTCAAAACGACCTATTTTTTACTGAATTTGCACATAACCCGTGCGTAAAACCTTTAACCTTTCAATTTAACTTAAGGACAAGGTCTTTGCAATTAAGGTTTGCGTCCCTTAAAACTCGAAATCAACAACTGCGCTATTCGGAATCAAGCCTCTATGTATGACAAAATAGGCTGCGCAGCTCAGTGTAAGCTAGTGCCAAAACGACCTATATATTACCGACCATGCACATCACCAAAGCGTGCAAAATCTTTAGCCTGTCGATTAAACTTAAGAACAAGGTCTTTTTGATTTAGTTGCAATTCCCTAGAACTCTTCAGTGGAATTGGTAATCGACGAGAAAGTAATTTGAAGATTCGAAGTGCCAAGTTCAACTGTCTTGCGACATTTTTGTAAACCTATCATACATAGTACAGCCGGGAAAGCTAAAGGTTAAAAAATGAGTTATTTCTAATACTAAAGGTACTTTTCGACTGCTAAAACACTATTCTTAACTGACTATATGCGATAGAGCACTATCCAGACAAGCCGTGACCTTTGCACTTTTAATATTTTATACTAGAAATAGTGTTCACTATAGCTGCCCCCGCTTTTGATATCCTGTTTATTGGATGTGTATTGAATACAAGGATTGCGTAAACAACTGCTGAGAAATTAATGTTTGAAGCCTTTTATTGACCCTCAAATGCTGCAAGATGCTACTAGAAGATGGCGAAGCTCCAAGGCGACGAAACAAACGCGAACTCGTGGATGCAAGACCTTCAAATGCTGCAAGATGCTGCTAGAAGACGAAGGTGACACCACCGTACGCGCTTGCTAAAATATTACCCGAGACGACCGTGCGCGCCTAGTTTCGTCAAATCGAGAATGTTTACATTACAAACACATTTCTTACTTTTTCAACAAATATTCTTTGTCCTTGTATGTATACACCCGGGGACTCCTAGGGTGCCCCCTCGGGTTTTGGCCTCCGGGCCAAACCCTGCGGGGGCAATAAGCCCTGAACGGTTCGCGTCCAACACAGAATGATGCACACAGATTTGCCTTCAGAATCTCTGCGAATAAGGTGAGATCTTTGCTGTCAATGCCAGTTGATCCTAGAATAATAAGTGCCACTTTTGAGACTTTGAATTGCATTGCTTTGCATTTAATTGCTTTGCATTCAATGGTCGGTTTCGTTTGAGCAGCGGAGCGGTTCCCGTGTGAGGCGACTTTCGCCGCGTCCCCAGGTGGTGGATAGGGGAATGAGCTCCAGATATGGAGGCTATCAGCGAATAAGGCACATTCCGAGTGAGCAGTCATGGAACAATTGGCGGACATCATACCAGGGGCGGGGGGGGGGGGGGGGAGGATTTGTTGAAAAAATCCCCTTGCAAACCCACCCCTTTTCCTCTAAAGGCGAACCAGGCAGCCCCCAAAACTCCCC
>Ga0126337_10002686_pt1 | contig 11359 bp, 4 predicted proteins | sample DipCmetagenome_FD_92527 | JGI IMG/M metagenome (GOLD analysis project Ga0126337, IMG submission 92527) | Coral microbial communities from La Bocana,Puerto Morelos, Mexico - Diploria C A metagenome | ecosystem: Host-associated > Invertebrates > Cnidaria > Coral | place: La Bocana,Puerto Morelos... | reverse complement strand
TTTTATTATTTTTTATTCACTTGATAATGAACTCAAGATGAGTTCGAAACGTCGTTTATATTCGCTAATTTTTATACTTAATTGTATTTCGAAACGTTCTCTTATTAGATTTCTTGGGAACAACTCACAATAAATAGGTATCTTGTGGTCAGGCTCCTATAGTAACAAGCCAGAGATTAAGGATTTTTTTATTATTATTATTTACTTACTATCTTACTTGTTTCGGTCGTTTCGCTTGTTTCCTTGGTTTCGTTTCGCTCGTTTTGGTGGTTTCGGTCGTTTCGTTTCCCTTGTTTCGTTTCGTTGTTTCGGGTTTTAGTGCATGCCGTAAAACAGCACTACTGGTAATAGTATTTTATTTGTAAACAATTATTGCTTCCATGATCAATCATTAAAACAATATTGTGACTTTGTCCCATGGGTTGGAGACTTGCACTCAAAGCTTCGCCGTGAGGATTTGTACAAATGACCGTCATGTAACCTAACCATGGGGAAACTGAAAAATTTTTTCGTAAGACTTAAGCCTTAACAAGTACAATGTATTTATCAGCTGATCTGAAAATCATCTACGTACAGAAGTAGACCTTTCACGTTATAAACTTACGCGAAGAAACACTGGCATTAACGCACACCTTAAAGAACTATCCTGTCTATGAATTAACTTAAAAAACGTGAGCTTTAGAGTTACAATGTAGTACGGCCCACGTGGATGCCAATGAGCTCGACTGAGCTGTAAATTAAGCTCAATCTCTTGCGTGGTAAGATTTTATCCCACTAAACTCACCCAGTTCTTTCTTCGCGCCTTTCTTCCTCGAGATACTCTTCCACATCTTTGATGTCTGTGTTTTTGCGCCAGCTTTGCTTTGATTTTTTGCTCACTCTTTTCCGCTTCGCCGTAGCCGCCATTTTGATTTCTTGTTTGCGGTCGAGAGCGTGGGCTCAGTTATTAGGAAACAAGCCGGCTTTTCCTCATTTACAAGACGTGACTGTTTCCAACCAGTAGCGTCACTGTTTCACGGTGAAATATAGGAAATGGAAAGAAAAATTTTATTTTCCCTGCTCACCAAGCTATTAAATATTTCGTTGTTATCTCAAAAACAACTATAGGCAAGGGATTATGGGTAACTAAACCAACTACTTTTGCCGAAGAATTAGCATCGCATTTGAACATCACAAGTGATTTATCAGCCTATCAACCATAAACAATTGTGGTCTATTGCTTTTATATAATAATTCAGAAGACTCGCGAAATTTCCATGGTTACCGGCACAATAAACCATAGCTGGTTGACCAATCAGAGCGCGCGCATTAATTTAATTATGGTATACAATACAATACGTGTCACTATTTACTATGATAATACAATGCTCAAAGTTCTCCCCGCAACTCGACCATTTCAAGATGTTTTTGTTCTGTAAAATGATTTTGCTCTTCGCTTTTCTCGTACCGGCGATCCTTGCTGTCAACGATGAAAAGCAAGCGGCTGAAACTGTAATTCTGGTCTCAATGGATGGCTTGAGATGGCAGTATATTGACGAAGGATTTGCAAGTACACCAAATCTCGACTACATTGCTCGACAGGGAGTTTCTGCAAAGTACATCAAGACTGTGGTGCCGACTAAAACCTGGCCAAATCATCAAACATTCCTGACAGGCCTGTATCCTGAAAACCACGGAATGGTCTCCAACACTTTCTGGGATCCAGTTTATCAAGAGAAGTTTGTTCTCGATTACGACTGTGCTAATTACGATCCTAAATTCTACAACGCTTCCGAACCAATTTGGCTGACTCTGCAGAAGGGTGGCGGGCGAAGCGCGCTGTATTTTTGGCCGGGATTCGGGGGATACCTTCAGAAACCCACCTTCTACGAAAAGCCAGCAATCTGCCCCGTCAACTGCAGTGAGGTAGATCCCAAGGAATTGAACAGTATGAGGAATACGACTCGTAATGGTTGGCCACCCTACATTCACTGCATGGTGAATCACAGCGAGCCATCGCAACAACGCATTGATAAGATAATAAACTGGCTTGAATCTGACAGCCCTCCGGGGTTTGTTGCATTGTATATCGAACAACCCGATAGCACTGGTCACGGAGTCGGAATAACCACGCAGCAATATAAAGACGCCATGGAAGCAGTCGACCGTGATACCGTGGGATACTTGATAGACAGTCTCAAGAACGCTAACCTCTTCGACAAAGTTAATGTTATCTTTGTCAGCGACCACAGTATGACTGACACTTCATCTACCCGACAAGTTTTCCTCGAAGATTTTATCAACGTTGATGACATTCAGCTTATCGAGGGGGGAACCGTTGGCCACATTTGGGCTGCTGATAACAAGATAAACGAAATATACCAAAACCTCACACGTACCAACATCTCACACATGACGGTGTACAAAAAAGAAAACATTCCTGAGGAATACCACTGGAAGTACAATCGGAGAATCCCGCCAATTTTCGTCGACCCTGATGTTGGATGGATCGTGAGAACGTCGCGAGCAAATGTTCGTCAAGGGAATTGGACCGTAGGGGATCACGGATGGCCCGCAGAAATATCCAAGAGCTACTCTGTGTTCTTCGCTCATGGTCCTGCTTTTCAGAAAGGCCTCAAAGTGTCCCCATTCAACACTGTGGATCTGTATCCGTTGATGTGCAAGCTTTTAGGAATAAAGCCAAAATCGAACAACGGTTCCCTCGAAAATGTACAGATGATGCTAAAAGAATATGCGCAACCTGCCAGCAAGCCAACCACTAAAGGAAAAGTATCCATGTTGGGATCACATGTTCCCACCATCCTTATTGTGTTGAGTATGATATTTTACATTCACATGGCCGGCTTGGCTTAAATTGGTCACAGAGGCGTTTCTAGGCAACGGCTCACGGAGTATTTCAGTCATTGCCATTCTCGTCCCAGATTTGCTCTTTCTTTTAGCCGGCGTGGCCTGGTGATGGGGAAAGGTGACTCTGTAGACATGTATTTGACTTAATCCACTGCCTAGATTTCAAGAGAACAAGATTTTCTCTCATACAGCACTGGTTTCCTTTTCGAATATTTCCTCTGCTTATTACCTGTTTGATTATCGAAGACTTCCTTGAAAATCCTCAGATGGTATGTAAGTGCTTAGTACTTGGATGATTTTAGCTACCAATCAACGAGTGGATACTTACATGAAAGGAACCAGCACCACATCGTTAAAAATCTTCTTCCAAAAATCTATCAAATTAAAACATGCATCGGAGCCTCTGATTTTTGTTTCGTAAACGGTTCATGCCATTTTCAACGGTCGATGCCGTATTGGTAACAAAGCCTTTCAAAATGGACGATGCCATATTTAGCTTGGCAGCGGTCCGGAATCGTAAATCCTTAAATCTGATTGGCTAATTCCGCGCGCTCCAGCGGTCCGGATTTTCCCATCCGGACCCCTCGTACGGACCGCTCCAAGTTTTCCAGGATTGCTGCTATTTTAGCAGCTTTTTGTAAACACTGAAAATCTACATGAAATGTAAACATTGGACAAAAGGTTAAACAATTATGGATTCGGATAATGACAGCTGTTATAGCGAAAGTGAATTTTATTATCCAGACGAAGAAAACATACTTCAAGAAACGTCAAACGCACTCGCAAGGTGTGAAACTGCTTCAGTAATTTCAGTAATTTCCCACAGAAAAAAATAAGCACGTTATTTGCCGGCCTAGGTCGGTCCGTGTTAGGAAAACCTGTGTCCTCGGTCTTGAGCACGGCCCCTCGGGCCGTACTCAAGACCTCGGGCACAGTTTTTCCCAATACGGACCTCCCGGCCGGCAAATAACATATATATAATTAAATTTTGCGAAGATTTGCCCGTTCAACCTGGTAGTGTAGTGGTGAGAAAAGCGCTGTTAGAAAACGGGTCTCAATACTGGGTGGGAACTTACGAATTTAATTTTTTTCTCTAATTTTTTAGAGAAAAATTCGTTGATAGTTAAAAAATTTCTAAGTGTCTCGAAAATGGCATGGACCGTTTACGAAACGGAAAACTGTACCTAAATACCGAAAGGAGAGAACACCAAGAAGCGCCTGCGCTGTGTGTTTCATTCGGTAACTTTAACGCCTCATTTTCATAAATTATTCTCAGCTTAGGATTTGGACCGCACCGATAGAACATTTGTTTCTTTGAGACAGTGTGATTAGGCTTTATGAAAATCGTCGAAAGCTTTGTCAAACTGTAGATTCTTCTGTCAAATAAAAACTTGCAGTCGCAATTCCGTTGTATCTTTGATCCGTAAACTTTCCTGCACCTGATCGATTTTGTTCATTACCAGAAAACTCATTTCGTAATATTAAGGCTGGAAAGCAATGAAAAATTACAATGAGGCGTCCCTCACAGAAGCTGAAGAATAAACAAATCACAACGCTCGATCCCAGGCCTTGTGATTTAGTTCTTCCGACGGAATCTTAAGAGAAGGAAACGTTCTGATTCTTCCGACTCCAGTTCCGTCGAGCTTATGGACTCCGCTTGTGACTCTGATTTTCGATTTTCACTAGGTCATAAGCGTCATAAGACTACGACTCCGATTACGACTCCATCGCTAGTAAAAACCAGCCTTTAGAAAACAAGACTGCTAGACTCGCGTTACCAGCACAGCACAGCACAGCACTCTGTTTATTGTCAGCCATTGGGCCAATCCCGTTCGGTCCTGCACAAGAAGCTGGGATGAAAGAAAACTGAAAGGGCTTTCAATAGAGCCATTGATAGAATGCTAATCATTATTAGTTCTAATCATGAGGTGGTGAGTTTCATGGAATGTAACGTGCATTATTTTATCTTATGGTGAAGATCACTGCTAGGGCTAATCCCATTTTTTTAAAACTTCTTTAATCACTTTTAACTGGTCTTAACTAAATTCTCATTTCTACCTTTCCTAAAAATAAAGGGACTGTGAACTAATGGGGTCGTTATGCTAATTCAGATTCCATGAATACAGAATTTTGGCCGGTGAAGGTTAGGATTTACTGACGTCTTGACTGTGTTTAATTTGGGTTCCACACGACAGTGGCTCATGGAGAAGTTAGTATAATTACTATCAGTAATCGTATTTGTGATCTTTAATTTGCAATCTATCATTTTCCGTTTTCTTCGCGTGAGAATATTTTGTAGCTTGCTCGGTGACAACTTTTTTCTCCGTCTCTGATTCTTCCATTATACTAAAATGCAGAAAAAAGTCTGTATGTGTGAAGTTTTAATTACTTCGCAGTTACTATTCACATGCGGTCAGATTGTCACATAATTACAGGTGTGCGTGACTTAGAAGCGGTTAACTCTGCCTGAACTAAAAAATCAATAAAATAGAACTATATACGCGCTGAAATAAACAGATATATAGTTCCAACCGTAATGAATCCAGAGTCTTGTCGAATGACTGAAACTCCCAGAAATGCTGTGGCCTGCAATACACTTTATCTCCAAACTTCTTACTTTTTTGACATAATTAGATCATGGTATAGCTGCAGTCAAAGTTTAAAAGCAATCTGTAGATCCTTAAAGTTAACGAAAGAGTGTCAAACTCTTTCATGATGTTTGGAAATAGTTTCTTAATCACCGTAAAAGTGATAGTACACGTTTCTAATCCACATCAAGGAGATCAGTGTAGCTGCAACTCGAATCGCCTTTATCTCGTCGTTTCCAGTATATATACAGTTACTACGTCCACAACCTACAAGACGAATTACATGGAACAGTCATTAGCGTAAGGAACCGCATCACTATAGTAGAGGTTACTTATTGTTTCTTAGGCAGGGCATGCATAAATTATGGCTTTTAATTCATCATATACTTCGATTTTATATTTGAAATCGAAAGAGCTAACAGAACTTTCACACATACGTTTCTGAGACGCGAAGGAGAGCTGGAAGTTGAGCGTTCTTGTTTTCCTGACCCCTTTTTTGTAAAGTCTAGTTTAACATACTGAAAAGGGATTTCCAATTGATTGGGCTGCATTTTAAGCGCAACAAATGCAGTTGCCTCACCCTCTGGTCGTTAAAAAACGTCTAATAACAAGACAGTTGTTCAATCAAGGGAAATGTTTCTTATCTCTTTTTGTCTCGAAAGAACCATCGAGGTAAACATACTGCATGGCTCAGCTGCATTGCATGGTCTCAACCTAAGTGTTACTTTCATGTGTTGGCAGAAACAACGGGCGTATCATGTTAACATTCCGATTCTTTAGTGACTTAGAATGGATTATAGAAGCACGTACTTAACACTAGCTTACCATTTAAGGAGTAGTTACATTTTAAATTTACTTTACACGGTATCTCACCATTACGATCTCTTAGCTTTTCATTGAATACTTGTATCGTTTACTTACATTGGCCGATCGAAAACGTCAATCTAGAATGTTTGGGTTAATTCCAGTGTGACGTCATCGCCAATCAGTAGAAATGGTGCCCAGTACTTCACTTCCCCGAACTGTTGAGCTTCTCTGATACATTTCATGGCTTCATGGAGAGCTTCACTGGCCTTCGTTCCTTTAACCAATTCTCCGTAGAAATGCTTCATAAACTCCATAGTGGCCTCATCATCAATTGCCCAGAGGGACACCAAGACTGCGCGAGCACCAGCACCTAAAAAGGCTCGTGCAATGCCAACCACCCCTTCAGCTTTAATCTCTCCTTGTGCACTATGACAGCAACTTAGCACAACCAGCTTCGCTCGCAGATTTGCTTGTAACACATCTGTCATTGTAAGTAAACAGTCTTTTTCTGTACGCACACGGGTTGATGGACTTGGTGCTAAAAGAATTTGTCCTGTCTCCATCCGGCCATGTGCTGCAATATGCACTAATGCAACTGACGATAGTCGCTTCAACACTTCGTCTTTCGTTGCCTTTTCACCGGTGAGAGGAGGTGTGCTGAGGATTCGCCCAATCATCTCTACTTCTTTTTTTGCGTATGGCAGCTGATCTAGACCGTTGCGCAGGTACTGTGGAACTTCTTGCAAACTTGGATCACCCACTAGCAACGCCCCGGTCTTCATGTGGAAATCTCCTGGACAATCAGTTATCAATTTCAAAGTGGCCAGGGATGGAATCAGTCGGATTCTGAAATACTCACCTATGTACTTTTCCTTGGAATCAACCAATGCAGCATATGGCACCAAACAAAGTGGACCTTCTGGGACGAATAGTATGCTATCTCCATAACACAGGTCGGAAATTGGAACAATGATGACGTCATATAGCGTTCTTAGAGCACATCTTTGTGAGGGTAAAGCATCAAAATCATTCCCACTGGACCTTTCGTTGGCCAATTGTTTGCCACAAGGCTCATCAAGTGAGCGATTTTCGCATATAGCATCACCTCTTGCTCCAATTGCCTTATTTAAGGACATAATAAAGGTTTTCACATCTTCGTTTGAATCAGTAATTTCTTTTCTTCTCAACTGAACATCTTTACCGTCCTGAAAAACCCAGAAAAATATTTCTTTTCCATCAACTGCTATAAAAACTGTGTTTGAAGGAGCACAGCTAAGGGGGAAGCAAGCAGACGTTTCTGGGGAGTGCGACTGATAGCATTCTTCTCCGGACACATACTTCGAATCCATGAGATCTCTCAAAGCTTGTGCTCGTCCTTGGTCAGCAAAACACAGAGCTTCTACGACTTTACCTTGTTTTAAATGAAGACGCCACAAGCTAGTATACGCAAATTCCAGTGTATCACGATAGCTGATCTTCCATTCATCTTTAAACTTCAGACTAGCTCTGATGTCATTATACATCATCACGCTGGAATGATAACACTCAAGGGATCTTGATAAGGAACCTTGGGCTTCAAAGCTGACACCAAGAGAATACAACGATCTGGCCACTCCAGCTTTGTCTGCAACTTGTCTGGCAATCTTTAGATGACATTCATGGTACTTGGTGGCTTTTTGGAAGTCTCCCATGCTATAAAACACGCTGCCGAGGTTTCCATAGCTCGTTCCCTCCCCAGCCTGGTCTTTCATTTCTTGGGACAGTTTTAGATGACGTTCATGGTACTCGATGGCTCTTTTGAAATCTTTCAATCCATCGTACGCATTGCCAAGACTACAATACGCATTGCTTTCTCCGGCCTTGTCTCCCAAATCTTTAGCAATCTTTAGATGCTGTTCATGGTAATCGATAGCTGTTTGGAAATGTCCTAAGCTATAATAATCAATTCCGAGATTTCCATAACTCCTTCCTTCTCCTGCTTTTTCTCCCACTTCTTTGGCAATGTTTAAATGACGTTCATGGTAGTCGATAGCTCTCTTGAAATCTCCTAAGCTGTGAAAAGCATTACCGAGATTACAATACGCGCCTCCCTCTGCAGCCTTGTCTTCAACTTCTCTAGCAATCTTTAGATCACGTTCATGATATTCGATTGCAGTTTTGAAATCTCCTAAACTATGATAAGCATTTCCGAGGCTGCAATAGCTCTTTCCTTCTTCAACTTTGTCTCCAACTTCTTGAAGAACTCTTAGACTACATTCTTGATACTCTATGGCCCTCTTGAAATCTCCCAGACTGTAGTAAGCATTGCCGAGATTTCCATAACTTGCTGCCTCTCCAGCCTTGTCTCCTATTTCTGTGGCAATTTTAAGATGACGCTCATGGTAGACCACGGCTCTCTTCACATCTCCTAAACTTCGATATGCTCTGCCGAGATTACTATAACTTCTTCCCTCTCCAGCTTTGTCTCCGACTTCTTTGACAATTCTTAAGTGACGTTCATGATAGTCGATTGCTTTCTTGAAATTTCCAAGACGTTCATGAGCTCTGCCGAGATTTCCATAACTCCATCCCTCTGCGACCTTATCTCTCAATTTCCTAGCAATTTTTAAATGACGTTCATGGTACTCGAGGGCTCTTTTAAAATCTCCCAGACCATGGTAAGCTCTCCCGAGATCGCAATAACTCTTTCCCTCCCCGGCTTTATCTCCCACTTCTTTTGAAACTTTTAGATGAGCTTCGTGGTACTCAATGGCTCTCTTGAAAGCTCCTAAACTTTCATATGCAATGCCGACATCGCAGTAACTCCACCCCTCTCCAATTTTGTCTCCCAATTCCATAGCAATGTTGAGATGACGTTCATGGTAATCGATGGCTTTCTTGAAATCTCCTAAAGAATCGTAAACTCTACCGAGATTGCAATAAATCTCTCCTTCTATAGCCTTGTCTCCATTTTCTTGTGAGATTTTTAGATGGCGTTCATGATATTCTATGGCATTTTTGTAATCCCTTAAGCTTTCAAAAGCATTGGCCATATTGCAACAGCCCCTTCCCTCTCCTTCTTTGTCTTCCATTTCTTTGCTAATTCTTAGATCATGTCCATGGTACTCGATGGCTCTTTGGAAATCTCTTAAAATTTGATAAGTATTTCCGAGATTGCAACAACTCTGTGCCTCTCCTTCTTTGTCTCCCGTTTGTTTGGCAATTGTTAGATGACGCTCATGGTACTTGATGGCTGTATTGAAATCATCTAAACCATTATAAGCATTGCCGAGATTACAATTTGCGACTCCCTCTTGGGCTTTGTCTCCTATTTCTTGGGCAATTTTTAGATGACGTTCATGGTACTTAATGGCGCTTTTGAAATCTTCCACACTGTAATAAGCGTTACCGACATTACAGCACGCAGTGCCTTCTCCTTTTTTGTCTCCCAACCCTTTCGCAATTTTTAGATGCCGTTCGTGACACTCGATGGCTTTTTTGAAATCTTCTACACCCTCATACGCATTGCCGAGATTACAATATGCGTTGCTCTCTCCCGCCTTGTCCCCCATTTCCTTAGCAATTTTGAGATGACTTTTATGGTACTCGATTGCTGTTTGGAAATCTTCTAAGTTATCGTAAGCATTGCCGAGATTACAGTACGCACTGCCCTCGCCGGCCTTGTCTCCAACTTCTTTGGAAATTTTGAGAAGGCGTTCATAGTAGTTGATGGCTGTTTTGAAATCATCTAAACTATCATAGGCTTTACCGATATTCAAATACGCCTTCCCTTCTCCGGCTTTGTCTCCTACTTCTTGGGCAAGTTTTAGGTCTCGTTTATATCGGTCGACATCAGCTTTTGGTCTGCGTTCATCTTGGTGAGAGATGCTTTGTGTATCCTGAGATTTTCCAAAATGAAAACAAGAGTTCAATACAGTGAAACCTGTATTAAGCGGACACCATATTAGGTGGATTCCAGCCTCAGTAAAGACCAATTTTTGTCTTCCCTTATTTTCTAGTAGCGTGGGTCCCGTGGGTGTCCGCTTGAGACAGGTTTCATCTCTTTACTTGAAACAAGAATATATCATTTAATATATCTGTGTAATTCTCGTTTTGTGAATTGAGTCCGACTGTTGAAATGACGCGATCAGTCAATAAGTGCTGTAACGAAACCTTATGGACGTTCGCGCACATTGCTACTGTGCATCCCTGGTGCGAACGCTTTTTGTTAAACACGCGCGTGCACATCATCATCAACCAAAAAATAGTGCTGATGGCCTGATGGCCACTAATAATGAATCCAAAATCACCTGTAGTGAATGAAACCACTAAAAATGCTATGGTTTGTGATAGGCCGCCTTATCCCCAAAACAAGTTCAATGACCCCTGATTTTTTTTTGCGTTTTTAACATAATTGTTTCATTATATAACTGCAGTCAAACTTTAAAAAAAAGTATGTGCGTGGGAACACTTTGGGTGTGAACGTCCTTAGATCCTTGTTTATATAAAGTAGTTGTAGCTGTAGTTCTTACAATGGCTGTCTGCTATTTTCACTTTTTCCTATCTTACTTGTCATTTCAGGATATTAATATCAAAGTTTACCTCTTTTTTCTGTTGGTTTGCCTCCTGTGATGTCTTGAGCTCACCAGCAGACTTGTTCGATAGTTCTAGTAACACATTTCTGTTCTTGTCAATTTCTAAGGGAGTTAAGAACAAAAGCGTTGTTTCGTAAAATCGAAAGTTAGATAGAACTTCATATCTAGGGCTTCGAGTACGCCAGTAAAGGCACACATCTTGCGAATTACAAAACTATAACTAGGCAGCTACGTAGCTTATTCTCCTCCGTTTTTGATATACTTGGAAGAATCGAGGAACATTAAATTTTAACTTTTTGCTAAAGCTTTACACTCGTTGCTATTGAAAGAAAGCAAGCTTGAAATGACAACATATAGGAATCTTATTACTGCGGTTTTCAATATCATGCGAACTCTGAAATTCAAACGTCAACCAACGGTTTACGTTTTTCGCTGCCGTCAATCATCTAAGCGGACCTCTCGGGAAACAGAAGCTCACTTCAGCCGGGCCAAAAGGTCACTTTTGTCGGTCGTGATTAGTAGATTTCGATCCATTTTGTTTTT
>Ga0126337_10002685_pt1 | contig 11363 bp, 8 predicted proteins | sample DipCmetagenome_FD_92527 | JGI IMG/M metagenome (GOLD analysis project Ga0126337, IMG submission 92527) | Coral microbial communities from La Bocana,Puerto Morelos, Mexico - Diploria C A metagenome | ecosystem: Host-associated > Invertebrates > Cnidaria > Coral | place: La Bocana,Puerto Morelos... | reverse complement strand
ATGTAATGTATAGTTCTTAAGTTTATTTTCTATTATCATTCAATGCTTCTTTTTCTTCCTTTTCATTGGCCAATAGCCAATGAAAATAATTTTTTGCTTATGTGTATTAAATTATTGTCACAGTCGAGTGAAAAATGGCAAATAACTGTCAGAGAGTGATTTAAGTATGAAAACAAACTTGGTGATCAAATGATTGTAACTGGTTATTACGAAATATTGTGATATCTCAGTGTCTTGTAGAGCAGTTGGATTTGGCTAATAAATTACTGATCTGCTTGCCACTGACAAGTCGAAATATTTTGCTCAACATCTTCTAATATTGTTAATTACTTGAATTGTATTCATTTATTAGGTTTGAATCTTGTTTGTTTTAAACTTGCAGTACTTGTCCGTGCCAATGAAGCTGCAACAGAACAAGAGCTTTGGTCATGCTTTTTACTTCGCAGATCATTTTATGTCCTGGATGTTTTCATCAAGCCATGTGTCATTACTATCAGACAAGTCTTAGCCATACTCAAAATGTGAGTAAATAATATTTACCTCTTACATGTCTAAAACAACAAATTATATATATATTTTTTTCAATGCCTTTTGTAGTGTATGCAGAGAACTAAATAAAATAAATAATATATCGCTATCACTTGGATTAAGAATATACAACCCATTTGAAACAAAAATAATAAAGCACAGGATACAATTTGGTTAATTACACAGCAAAAATGTTAACAGTTAAACAATTATGCATATTGAATGTTTCAACATGTAACTCCATTCAAAACGAGCTTCTACTGTCTTTTGTTACCAGGGAGGGGACAGGAACCCTTTTGTATGGTAATTATGCTAGATTTTGGTTGGAGTACAGACTTTTGTTCAAACTGTTTTGATGTGAGACAAGGCCATGTGAAATACATTTGAACACAATTTTCTGTAAATATTGCTTTTTTAGATTTTTGAAATCACTGACCAAATTAGAAAAGACAGGATACCGTTATTTTGATGAGCTGCTGTCAGCCGTCACCACAATGTTCCATACCTATGAAGACAGGCACCAAGTATTGGCGCATCAATGGTATGTCAAAATATTTGTCCTTTTATTTACCAAACTGATCAACATTTTCCTAGCCTATCCAGTTACCGGTAATTATTGTCAAGAAAGGTAGTGAGAATCAAGATATTAAACAATGATAAACTTGTGGATCCAGTGTCTTGGACAATCCCAAATAATTGAAACTAGTTAATATGTTTATAGAAACAAGACAATCGACTGTATATAAATTATGCTAAATTTAAATTTGACATCTTTTACTAGGAAATCTGAATTACCAATCACAGATCTTGCAGGAGAAGGTACTGTAAGATCATAATTAACAAAATAATTTTAATTAGTATAACTCAATATGCAATCAGTGTAAATTTAAGTTGATCTTGCCTATGAAATGCTGTTGTTAGCAATGTGTCTTCTAGTACCTGTAGCTTTTAGTACCTATGGTGATTGGATTCATTAGCACAGGTCATTATACATTTTTATATTTTCACCTTTTTTTGTGATAAAAAAACCTCCCCTGGAAATTGGCTGCATGGTGTTGCATTGGGGATGGGTTAAAGGAGGAAGGAAAGTTAAAATGTGTGGTGGCAAACTATACATATGGATGGAGACCAAAGTAGTAAAAAAGCTCTTTAATAACATTGTTATTAATATTTTTAACAGCTGATGGGTCATTGCTTACTTTATCTGAATGGAAACAAGAAGGTCTTGATAATTATAAGAGTTGTGAAGCAAAATGCCATTGTGACTCAGAAGGTCCATCTACTTCTTGTTGTGAAGAATGCATGGCTGATGTTGGAAGCAATGCATGTAAACTGGTCATGAATGGGGACGATAGTGGTGGTGGTAGCTTTATTCTGGAAACCAGTGCTCTGCATCGAGAATTGCAAGAGTGCCTTGCGGAAACCATAATTATGATGGAACATCACGTTGGTGACAGTAAAACAGGAAAAGAATTAGAAAATGAAATGGTCAAAGGCAAAAAAACAATTCATCTGACATAGTTAGGAGTTAGGGATGTGAGTGAGCTTGATGTTGCTGAGAAACTGGTTGCTGATGACGGTGATGGATATGATTCTTGAAGGTTTTGAGTAAAAACGTTCTCTTATTTTACTATATTTAAAAGGAATCACTCAGTATTTATAGTGCTTAAAGTGCATTTTCTTCTTGAATTCTACACTACCAAAAAGTACCATACCGGTAAAACTTGAAGTTGAAAACAGGGCCTGGGTTACCCTTACAAAATAATTATTTATAATGTACAAATTTAATGTGAATAATTTGTAATAACTTACTTGTTTTAATACTGGTAGTGGTAACCTTTATAGATGACAAGAAAAAGAGACAGCCATCAAAATGGATAAAATTGAATAGATGCTTTGCCATAATTTTGTTCTCTGAAGGTTCATTACAATTCTTTTGATATTACACTGCAATCATTACTGATCACAGGATCCCAAGCACAAAATATCAAATATTTTTTTTGCATCAGTACCTTTATTTGAGCTGATATGCCTATGATATTTTTGTTCCATATTCTATGCAACAACTATTATTAATAATGAGTCCAGTTTCAAAGTTCTTTCTAAAATATAATGAAATAATTTTTTGCATGTTTACTATAAATCATGCAATTACTGGATTGTTTTGTAAAGAATGAAACTAAGCTATTATTTTGATGAATGTAAATTCACAATCTTGGTTATGTGGTGTTATTATGAGACTTTCTGTATACCAGTAATAACATTTACTATCTATGCCCCAAGGATCCCCCAGGATTGATCAAAATGGAATTTCTACTAAGCTATGATTCAGTCATATGTGATCTCACAAGGCAATGAACTAACATTGCAAGGGATTTCAAAGGAGGCCAGTAAGGCGAGAAGTATTTCTAAATTCAGTTCTCAACTTCTGTAACATCTTGATTAAAAGACTTTATTTGTCCAGGGTATTTATTTATAGGTCAAACAAACACTAATGGTTGGGTTGGTAATGGTATGTCATTTGTGGCTGTCTCAATAAATCTTGGAATTGTTTTGAAAACAGTGGCTTGAGTGAATGTCATTTTTTTTACTTTAGATGGCTCCATACGGTAATCATTTATGGTGTTGCACGCACAAGTATTAAGTTTTGAATGCTGTTTTTGCATTTGTGTTAACACCCAGTCCTCTCAAACCTATCAGATGTAATAAGCAATGATTGATGTTTTACTCTCACCTATGTTAAAATTTTGGGATTTAGTCTTGAATTATAAATGCCAATATAAATGTGTTTTTTGCTGTTTTTAAGGCTTTATTTATGATGTTCTTTAGTTTCCTTCATTGAAATCTACTAAAAACTTTACAGCACATTGCATCCAACAGGATATAAATTTTTAAACACGAAAATAGTAGAGTTTGTAAAGGCACTTTTTTGATTTTTGCAAATTTTGTCTTTACTGAAAAACTGGTCTTATAGGCTTCCCTGAAAAACAAGCTCTGACTAAAGTAAAATATTTACTACCTGTCTGCCAAATTTTATGGAATTTCACTGATGGAAATTTACTGTCGGGTTTGCTTTTTGTGCTTGTGTTGACAAATATTGAAAAACACTGCATTTTCATTTGAACATGTGCAGATTACTTGAGCATTCAATTTATTTATTTATTACAGTTGCCTTTTTCACACATCACACGCTAATTTTCACCTAACCTGTGATTAGGTGTTCTTTTTTGGGCCAAAAAAGGAATGCCTGATCCCAGGTTAATTTTCATCTTTATCATATGTCACAGATAGTCCAGGTTGTCCAGATAAATCCTTACCTTTAGGGGTTTTGGCAGGGGACTGGGCTGGGTGTACTGTGCATGTGTGCATGGGGAGGAGGTTACCCTGATAGGGATGGGGGTTAAGCTTTGTAAAAGAGAGGGAACTTATTTCAAAAGATTTTTTGCTCCAAAATGGCACCGCTATGTTTCATGTCATATTGTGGTACCCTCACCGATAACAGCCCCCTCGCCTCCAAACCCCCAACCGCGCGTACACTGCCATTCGCAAAATGATCGCCTCCTGCTCTTTTAACAAAAGACCAAAAACCCCTCTGGTCAACGGTAGCTATCTGATTTGCTTTATAGCAATGCCGTTAATTGCATTCGCACATAAAAGAAGCAAACAAGTTAGTACCTTCACGAGTTTTCTGCTCGCATGAATCTGCTTGAACTTGCTAAAACTAGGCTGGCCTTCAATTTCGTTTGTTTACGTGACCTTGTGGAACTAAAAGAATCTAGGATCAAAACAATATGTATAAATGTACTTTGTAATGAATGAATAGCATGCACCACGAAAACTTTAAGCTCTGAGGTTTGGAAGTACCTTTCAGTGTGATGACATTCTGATTGTCTAGATTTCCCCTTGTGCTGTAAGTGGTATAAAAGTTTTCACCCTCCGACTCTGAACCCCTCGGGAAAAAGCAAATGTTTCCCGACTAGAGTAGGGAAAGGATCATTTTAGTTACGACTAAAAGTCGGTAATTTTGATGATCACAATCTTGAGAAGTACGGTAATATACATTTATTTACCGTAAAACGTAAATGCCTATGATTTAGTTTTACCCGGCCAAAAAATGAAGTCGCCCGGTTCAAATGCCCTTTGTACTGTGGAGGGATAGGGTCAGGATAATGTGACCTGTTCAGCGGTAAACTCGTTTTGTTCCCGCCATTTTCAACTTTTGCTTTCCGAACTGAATATCATCAAAAACAGTAGATTATCGCGGTAGAACTGGCCTTCATGCGACATGGACGGTACACAGAAACGCAAAAGTAGTCAGGATGGAAGCAGTTCTGCAAAACGTGCCCGCAATGATGACGGCACCTCGGTTAGTTTCGAGGAAGAGTTAGCTTCGCTCGGTGAAGTCTCCATAAGAAATCCGCAATCTAAGTGGCCCAGACCAGCCGTGCCCAAAATAAACTGTTCTACTGATAACATTGTGTTTCAGCAACTAGAGGTGGATAACTACATAGGTTTGTATCTGTTTTTATGTTTTATTTTGGAAGCTTGAATGAAACCTCTGCAACCTTCGATCCCTTGTGTTCACACTCCTTACTTTTTAAGCTCTCTATCATCGAAGTTGATTTGTTTGCATTAAAAATTGAATGTTGATCTAATCACAAGCTTTTTAGTTTTTACCGTTCAGTGTCCTCTGTTTATAATTTCTCCCGACGCTTTTGCAAACAGACATTTGAGCCAGGGTGGAAGCACGAGGTAGAAGTGGGGGAGGGTAGGGGGTTGTTGCTCTCCCAAATATTTTTGTGGGGATATGCCACCGCATTCCAGAAAACAATACAGCTTCAGAATAAAACTGACTTGAGGTGATGGAGGACACTGTGTTTGCTAGGTCCAAGGGGTGTAGGTTGCACAATTTAAAATCTCTTTGGGCATCTACCATGGGGTAAATTATATTATAATGTAATTTTCGATACTCCTGACCCAAATATCAATACCCAGGTTCAGACCTCTAAAAGTAGTAAGCTTATACATATTTGCATGAAAGATACATACATCTAGTAGAAGCTTTTGACATAGTGCCCAAGCAAAGAAAATGATAATTGTGTGATTCTTCTTTATTTTCTTCTATATGTTTCAAAAGGATTAGACAATGTTTTCTTGATCTTTTCATCCAGTTATAATAAAAATACTTGAGAAAATTTGGATTAACTCAAAAAGCTGTGGACCTACATGGCTCATGTTCCTAGAGTGTAATTTTCTTGTTCCCCCAAATTTCTTCTTCCTATAACTTGTTTCTTTTTGTTTTCCTTTGTGTTGCCATCATTAAGGTGCACCCTTGCAAGGAATGCCTGGTTCAAAAGTTGGTCCAGTGCCGATAGTTCAAATGTATGGGGTGACAATGGAAGGAAACAGTGTTCTGTGTCACATCCATGGTTTTGTGCCATACTTTTATGTCCCTGCTCCTCCTGGATTTCAGCAGAGTCACTGCAGTTTATTTCAGGATGGTCTTAATAAGGCTGTGCTGGCTGACATGAGATCCAATAAGGACAATATATCTCAGGTGAGTGTTCATTTTCTTCAACGAGAAAGCCAATGATTTCTGCTTCAATTAACTTGGACATTTTTGGATGACTTCTCAGGCAACAAATGAATATCTTTTAGATTTGCAGTTGAGAGATTTAAAGTTGTCAGCAAAAATGCATTCCATGATATCATCCTTTACACTAGACGTTCTTATGAGCAATTCTGAAACACAGAAAGGGAATTAAAAATTATGCAGTCTTGCATGATAATAGATGAACTAGCAGGGAGGGTTCAACTTTGTAAGAAATTGTTGCAGAACCGTGGTTTTTCCACTCCTAGAACCACTGTATGTTCTCATCCAATAGTGTAAGATGATTTGACAATGCTGTACATCATGAGAAAGATTTCTGTCCCATTGTAGGCTTCTAGAATTAAAGCAAAGAAAAAGTTTTTAAAGAAATACAGAGAGTGAAACAAAATTACTGATACTTTATAGAGCATCCAGCATGGAATAGGGTTCAGTAAAAGGGGACATGAAATTCAGGCTTAGTGGCAATCCATCTCTTAGCTGGGCAAGCCTCGCTATTGCAATAAACTCCAACATGGTGTAAGTAATGTATTAAATTACATAAATTTTTCAGGCTGTCCTAGCTGTTGACTGTGAGATGAAGGAGAGCATCTATGGCTATCACGACAACAGAAAGATTCCCTTTCTTCGCATCACTATGGCACTGCCTAAGCTTGTTGCACCAGCAAAAAGAATTTTAGAGACAGGCTTTAGATGTGCAGAATTTCCAGAGAGGGGATACTCCACGTATGAAAGTAACATTGATTATGAGGTAAAGTAGTATCAGCTTTTGACTCCTGTTTCTTAATTGTGTTGCATGAACAGTTATCATTCTGTTAGCTTGTCCCAGCAATTCACTGGTACCCATGTTGTAAATCACCTAAATTAAAAAACATGGAGTGAATAAGTCAGTTTTTATCACTGTAGGTGCGGTTCATGGTAGACACAGGAGTTGTTGGCTGTAACTGGATAGAGTTGCCGGCTGGAAAATATAAATTGCGCTCCCCTTCAGTTGAAGGAAGTGCAAAAAGTGAGGGTCGTCCTGTATCACATTGCCAAATTGAAGTTGACATAGCTTATGATGAGTTCATCAGTCATGCTCCAGAAGGTAAATCAGTAAACACATTATTTTTTTTTATTTTTAGTAATGAGCTGATCTGCAAATATATTTGTTGTGTCCTTGTCTTTTATTAATGTATTAAAATAATATTACTTGACATTTCTTTGTAATGCATGGCTTAGTTGTAATTCTTTTTATTTTCTTTAAGGTGAATGGTCTAAGGTAGCTCCTGTTCGTATCCTGAGTTTTGATATAGAATGTGCAGGAAGAAAGGGTGTATTTCCTGAACCAGAGAAAGATCCAGTGATTCAGATAGCAAACATGGTCATAAACCAAGGTGACAAGGATCCATTCATCAGGAACGTCTTTACACTTAATTCATGTGCACCAATTGTTGGATCTCAAGTGTTATCGTTCAGTAAAGAAGCAGATATGCTAAAGGTTTGTCCGCAATTTGGATCATGTGGCATGTAATAAAGGCATTTACGGTTGAGTGTTGTTGATTGATACTCTTCGTCAATGCCCTCATTCAAGACTCAATTGACACCTGGTTGACAGTTGATCAACACTTGCCAGACGGTTAATCAAGAGTCAGTCGAGAGTATACTAATTTTGGATTGATGGATATGTGACAGTTGACACTTGGCCAGCTATCAAGCAACTGTAGATCAAGTGTCGATTGAGATGTCAATCAAATCCAGCCTGACTGAGGGGATCAATCAACAATCAACAGCGGATGTCTTCACACGTGATCCAACAGTTTGACTAAAACTGTAATTTGAATCTTTTCCTTTGAACTATTTAACTCTTCTTTTGTTGTTTTTAAAATATTGATAGACGTGATATAGTTAATACATGGTCTAGCTCCCTGTCACCTTGTACTCAGCAGGTCTTTTTTTCTCTTTATTTATCTAAAGGCATGGAGCGATTTTGTCAAGAGAGCTGATCCTGACATCATAACTGGCTACAACATTGTGAACTTTGATCTCCCATATCTGATCAATCGAGCAGCAGCCTTAAAAGTACATCCCTTCTCCCTGCTAGGACGAGTTCAAGATGAAAAAAGTTCAATATCAAACACAACTTTTCAATCTCGTGCTTATGGAAAGCGAGAAAACAAAGTTATAAACATTGCTGGCCGTGTGCAGTTTGATTTGTTACATGCACTGCTCAGGGACTATAAGTTGAGGTCCTACACTTTAAATTCTGTCAGTTTTTATTTCCTCCAAGAACAGAAAGAGGATGTACATCATAATATCATCACAGATTTACAGGTAAAGAAAATTAGTTAGAAAATATCAATTTTGATCACTTATTTTATTATTAGCTGGGGTGAGAAGTAAAAATTAGAAAGGTTTGATTTTTATACAACTACTAAGCTGGGTGTGTATAGTCAGTGAAATTCACTTTTGACATTCACTGATCTGAAACTTCACATAACATTTTGAAGTGAAAAGCACTTTTAAGCAAGAGTAATGAAATGTTACCCGAATTTTAATCCTAGATTAGTTTTTAGAACCTGTTACAAGCTGCCGTAATTTTTGTGTCTAATGAATTATATAAAATCTAGGCTAAAGAAGGTCATGAATAGTTGTCCATCTCCTTGCCTAAATATCACATTCTAATGAAAATTACATCATTTTCATTGGATCTTTGACTAAGTTTGTTGGGGTTGTCAGAATATTTTGAAGGAACTGGTTTTTTTGGTCAAGTACGTAGCAAAATTTAACATCTGGATTTCTTTTTATCTAGAATGGGAATGACCAGACCCGTCGTAGACTGGCTATCTACTGTATGAAAGATGCAATTCTCCCACTGAGGTTACTGGAGAAGCTTATGTGTGTAATTAACTACATGGAAATGGCTCGAGTTACTGGTGTTCCACTAAGTTACCTGTTGTCCAGAGGACAGCAGATTAAAGTTATTTCACAGCTTCTACGAAAGGTGCCTCTTTAACATATTCCAGTTGTTCTAGTTTACATATATAGTATATTTGGTATAACCCAACTAGTGGACTAATGCAAATCCTGCATTTTGATTGGCTACGCTACTAGAAGACTATTAGTAATAGTCATTGAGTAGCAAATTTCTTTCGTTTAATTCCCAAATCTTTCTTCAACTTGCATTTGCTAACTTTATTATTGCTTTTTCTGTCCAACTAGTTGGGTGATACTAAAACAATAATTTTTATTAGACCCTTCGCCCTCAGGCCTCATTGGCCATTGACCCGTAGCCCTTGTGTGCTACGGGGTCTAATTGTTAAATATTACCTATGACCAACATTTTATATACCCAGTAAATCTTGATTATTCCATGTTGAAGCTTAACTTGGATCATTTTAAAGTGCTCTTTAGCACAGAATGTCTCACAGTACTTCTCCATCCAAGAGTATAAATGGGCCAGGAGCATAATTTGTGATTGTCTGTTGTACTTGCATTGTAAACTCCAGCCAAGCCAGGCGTTATCTCAGTTTTCATTGCATAAAGCAACTCGTGGTATTGTTACTCCCATGCCAGCTTACTCCTTGGAAATTTGGAATATATTCCTGGATAGAGGGAGACACTGCAAGTTAGATCACTTGTAACCGTCAGACACAAAACAATAAGCCATACCCCCACTTCGGTCGCTACACCTTGCTCTCTCTCTCTCTTTCTCTCTCTCTGAGAAAATGAGGCTTTGCTAGATTTTTGGTCTTCTCTCTGTAGACCAAGGAGCAAGATCTGTTACTTCCTGCTCATAAGGCAGAAGCTGGTGAAGAATATACTGGAGCCACTGTCATTGAACCATCAAAAGGGTGAGAAAAGATTACAAGTTTTCCTTAGCCATTTGGCATAAATAACTATAAGAAGAAGTGTCATGCAAAGGAGAGACATTTATGTAAAATGCGACCTTGTGGACCCCGCATTCAGTTAAATGCACAACATATCTGATACCTAGTGATAAATCAAGGAAATAAGGCACTGTAACAAGATTCCCTGTACCTGACTGAGCATAAAGACGGTAATATGATACCCCTGTAATGTGATTTCTCTGTGATTGCGACACTTTCACTTTCCCACACGATAGCCCTCAAAGATTAAAGCACAATCATGACCAATTATTGTCCTGTCCATGACATCCTTACAGGCATTACAGGATTTTAATCACCTTTTTGTGTTTCTCTTTGTAGGTACTATGATATCCCTATTGCAACACTTGATTTCTCTTCTTTGTACCCTTCGATCATGATGGCTCATAACTTGTGTTACACGTCTCTTCTGCATCAGAGCAGTCTAAAAGAGTAAGTCAATTGCTGACAGGGCTTGTCAGTTTCATTATTAAAAGCAGGAAGCCCTAAAGCTTTAAGATAAAAAACGATACAGTGGCTACCACGAAATTCTCTTACAGTGGATGTGTTACAGAGGTAGTGTTTTCATATGAGCAAGTCTTAGGTTGTTCTCCCTTTTACTACCATCAGGAACATGATTATTAACAAACTAACTGCTGATTAAATTTTTTGTGATTTTTAGTCTGAAGCCAGATGAGTTTATCAAGACCCCATCTGGAGATTATTTTGTGAAATCATCCCTCAGGAAAGGACTGCTGCCAGAAATCCTTGAGAATCTGTTGTCTGCAAGGAAAAAGTATGGGAATGTTATTTGTTAATTGCTTCCTAGTGCACTATTCCTTGACTTCCTATTCGTTGTGATGTTGATGATATATTCTTGTCTTTCTATACTTCAGGGCAAAGGATGACTTGAAGAAAGAAACAGACCCTTTCAAGAAAAAGGTAACCATGTTATTGTCGGACACTCAAGCACATTTGGGTGTACAGACTGCCATTTGTATCAAGCCCATTTTACACTATGTTTTATATTTTAATTACAGACAAAATAACTATTGGCTGATTTCCTTTCTTAGGTTCTTGATGGTCGGCAACTGGCTTTAAAGATAAGTGCTAATTCAGTGTATGGTTTTACTGGAGCCCAAGTTGGCAAACTCCCTTGTCTGCCTATTTCACAGGTAAATCTAATTGTTAATTGTAATTTGGTTATATCAACTAAGTTGAAAATGTAAATTGGCCACCGTAACGAGTTATAAAGCTGACGTTTCGAGCGTTAGCCCTTCGTGAGAGCGAATGACGAAGGGCTAACGCTCGAAACGTCAGCTTTATAACTCGTTACGGTGGCCAATTTACATTTTCAACTT
>Ga0126337_10002684_pt1 | contig 11372 bp, 5 predicted proteins | sample DipCmetagenome_FD_92527 | JGI IMG/M metagenome (GOLD analysis project Ga0126337, IMG submission 92527) | Coral microbial communities from La Bocana,Puerto Morelos, Mexico - Diploria C A metagenome | ecosystem: Host-associated > Invertebrates > Cnidaria > Coral | place: La Bocana,Puerto Morelos... | reverse complement strand
TTTGATTATGGTAAATGGCCTTTGTGTTTATTTTCAGCAACAAAACTGGCTGGCTCACAAAGAAACCTTAACCCTGTTGGCCATATAGTATATGGCCAACAGATTGATGGTTTTGGTAACTCTATGACATTTAAAAAGTATTGAAACCAAAAAAAACCAGATTCCAAGCTTTTTGCAATAAAATCAAGTTTTAAAGTGGTACTATGATGAAAATTGCATCTTTCCTATCTAAGCCATTTTAAAAAATAAATCTCTCTTTTCGTTCCAGAGGCATTCCAAGTTTTTAAAATCTGCAAATTAGGTACCGGTATGCATTGATATCTCGACCAGTTTGTATCAGAAATGCAGTACGATTTTGCTAGATGTGCTCCACAATACAAGCTCAGCAGTTTTAATACCATGCCAACATACTTGGTTTTAGATCTTCCCAATATTAAACACTTTTCTGGCCACCTTTGATATTCCATTTTGATATTATTTTGCTAATGGTACCTCATATGCATGATCCAGCAGGCATATAAATATTTAATAATTGAGTCAGGAGAAGACAGAATTGATGACAAGTGCCATTTTTTGTCTTGGAGTTGTATATTTTTGCAAGATGTTTCGGTTAATTCTTAAGCATTTATCAGTTGATTACATGCAATTTGTGTGTGCTGTATGCACAATGACTCCAGATAATTTTTGAGTGCCTGCTAGACACTTGTAGACTTCTGGGATGACCATGTGGTCATTCCTAGTGTGAAATTCTTTTACAGACATTTTACAGACCAAGCTTCTAGGAAAAGCTGCTAATGGGTAAGTGCTTCATGTCTAAAGACTTCAGTGTTTTCAAAATCTATGTGATGATGACATTCATGGAAAAAATGGGTCGCTTACTAAAGTAACAAAGTGTACAAGTCTCTTACAAGCCACAGAACCATCAACAGTCTTTTTCCTCAAAACAGCAGGAAGAAACAGACCGTCCATCATCTGTAGTAGTTTACAGAATCAACTGCAGTCAGTGCGATTTCCTATACTATGGCCAGACCAAAAGAACGCAGGTTGCTGAGCACAAAAAGGTTGTTTTGGCTTTTGATTATAACTCCAAACCATGACAGTTTGGTATCCCAAAGTGTTACTATATGTCACATCATCCAGAGATCTAGTTTCTCCCAAAGACTGACACAATCTGGGTATCAGATTTTAATCACTCAACACTAGATTAAAAACTGTCACCTAATGAACGCAGGAAATTCTTAATAATTATGTGATTCAGGAAATTCAAGCAAATCAAACCTTTTCTGCAGTACCCTGGGGGGCAGGAACTGTACTCTCATCAATTGTGGCATGTGGACTGCTTCCACATTCTTCAATTCCCTCTAACCTTTCCATCAGAGGATCAATAATGCGCCTTCCAGCACTGAAACTGTTCTGTATGTTTATTGCAATTGGAGCTGATGATTCAGGCTCTTCATTGTAGTCCATTTCTTCCTGGTCGTCTTTCTCCTTATCTAATTCAGGTGACTGCTGCTCTTTATCGCTGTCTTCTCCTTCTGTTTTAGTGACCTGCTCATCGATGTCGTGCTTCTCCTTTTCTTTTTTGTCTTCACCAGAGGCTTCACGCTTGGCATTACGCCGGTTCAGCATTACTTGAGCAATCCGGTCCCTGATTGCCTTTGTAACTGCCTTTTGGTCCTCATCATAAATAAACCCTTGGCGAACCTGGCAAAGCACAATTTAAATATACAATTAAAAAAGTTCATAGCACGAGTTTTCACTTATATTGGTACAAAAATATGTCATACATTTAGGTACTTAAAAAGCACCTAACCCCAAAATTTTTTTGCAGTTGAGATGAAACTTAGCAACAATCACAAAAACAATTTCCCTTTTTTTATCAGTATCTGATAGTTTTAAGGGCTTTAAAAATTAACGGAAAGTAGCTGAAATTGGTTGTCATTTGTGTCATGACCGAGCTAGTGGGAGGCCTGGGTCTATTCCCCAGTTGATGTCATAGACTCATTTACATCACATCAACTCTTTGTGAACATGCATGCAAAACAGTTTGTGACATCAAACCAGGAATAGACCCACGCCCCTCACCAGCTCGGTCATGACGCAAAAGGTACCAAATTTCAGGTAGTTTTTTTGTTCGCAAAAAATTCAGATATTGCAAAAAAATGTCAAAGTTTCCTTTGGGACAGCTTCAATTTTACATTTTTTGCGGAAATAGTGTTTGGGGTTAGATGCACTTTAATCAACAGAATAAAGGTGAGAAAGGCAGTCCAGACAGCCTTACAATCAAAATTACAGTTGAACCTCTTCTAACTGCCACCTCCCAACAATAGCCAGGACAATTTAGAGCAAAAATCCACAAAGATCAATTTTTTTGGCAAGGCTACAAAACTCAAATTCACTTGTCTTCTGCATATAGATAGTCCCTATCAATAGTGCTAATAGGCTGTACTTTTTTTTCTTTGAAATAGTTTTGTCTTTCCAGGAAAAAACAAAATTTGCAGTATTACCACTGGACTCAATTTAGCAAGTCCTAACTGGACTGAAAATCATTTTCATTCATTTCATATTTTGTAACAGTTGAGCGCAAAAAAGACTGGAGTACAACCAACTTATTTCAGAACTATTACTTATCTAAAAAACCACAAGAATGCCTCATCATTTGCCCATTTGCCCATACTAAACATCAAATATTTTGAAAGACATATTTAGAAAGTATCTTTAGAATCTAAAATCTTTTGGAATTCTAAAAATGACAATTCTTTTCATAGAGCAACTAACTTAACACTCTGGTTTTGTCTACCTTCAAATAATTAAACCAAGAATCTTGAAATTGTACTTTTTTGGACAACAAGTAGTTCTGCAAAAGTTGGTTGTATTACAGCTTTTCTGTGCTCAACAGTTGCAACTTCCAAATTGAATTACAATGGTTGTTTTTCAGCCCAGCAAGAACTTGTTAGATTGATGTCTGGACAAGAAATTTATGTCATTTTTCTCAGAAATATACAACCTCGTTCCCAGCCTGTCTCTCTTCTTTGCCTCCCTTGTTATAGGGAGAAAGACCCTGGTTGCGGCTGGTCATGTGGGATTTCTTCCAACGACAAGGGAGGCAAAGGAGAGAGAACCTGGAACAAAGTTTAGAAATTCCAAGATATTTGAAGGAAAAAACTAAAGAGCATTTTAACTTTACTAAGGCTTACATATATGCAACAGTACGGCAAATTCTATTATTCAAGCTTTACCGAACTATTTTTGATTTTTGTGAACATTTGCTCTTAATTATAGTGTTTAGCATTTATGCATCTGTATATATGTTAGGCCCAAGGGGGCACCCTGGACCTATGTGGGGCATTTGACTTTTGAAAAAAATTTTTGGTCTTAATCCCCCACACAGGGCCTGGAAAAGTGGGTACAACTAGAACGAATATCCCCACTGAAACATAGCACTGTGTGTTGCCCTGCAGGTGCCCATTCATTACAAGAGTGGCTGATTTCTCTCTGTCATTGGATGGAAAACATTTGAATTCCAACACTTGATTGTCCGACAAAGAGACAAATAGACAGTCGAAAATAGACAGTCACATGTAGTTGTTTTATACACTGAAAACAAGTGCTTACCTCCAAAACACCCAACATGTTATTCTCTACACAAAAACTATTAAAGGTGGCCACAAAGAAATTTGGTTCCATTCCTTCTCACAAAAAAAAACAAGTGTCTCCATAGTAGGGCACAGATTCATACTCAAATTCCCATGGTTAAGGCGATCAAAGTAAAATGCCCCACATATGACCAAGGTACCCCTTCAGACTTAACACTGATAGATGGATTATTTCAGGTCAAAGTTCAGAAGCTAGTTGGAACAGCCTTGTCAGAAATGGGGATAAGAACTTAAATTATTTGGTAGTACCACATTTGACTATACAACACACAAAAATGGGGGAATTCTTTACTGCAAAAGTGATATCAAGGTTTAAAATATCAAGACATTTTGAGGTTAGGAGCTTTGTGGTCACCTTTTGGGAGAAAGAATTTGGTATTTTTGCAGTCAGCAGGAACCATCAACAAGGGTTGCTAAGAGAACTGTTTGTTGTTTCGCAGAACAGAAATTTATTGCTGATCAACATTAAGGTTACTGTAGACCTTCAGGGGTGACTTCCGAAGAACCATTCATATGCTCACCACTTATATTTTAAACATAGAAAAGTATATATCATCGTAAGCTAATAAAATATAATTTTTTTTAACATTTGATTTAATGGTAAGTGCACACAAGGCTTCAAACGCAAAACTGACACTATTTGTGGAAGTGAATTACCTGCCTTCCTGCTTGCAAGTACAACCAAACAAACTGCACAATGTCAATCAGTAGCTGATAGACTACTAAAGGGTGTATTCCGATTGGTTGATGAGAAAATCTATTTTGACGTTGGCAAATTTAATATTTGCTGATCTTCGTCACATGAGAATGCTCAAAAGAAGAAGTACCTTAAACACTTGTGTATAAGCCGCACTTTTTTGCTTAAGTTTTGGGCCAAAAACTGCGTGTGTGGCTTATACACGATACAATTGCTTTCAGAGGGAATAAAAGGGCTTGTAGGGGTCATAAATTGAACTGAAAACCTTCAATGAATAAAGATTAAACATATTGAAACCTTTTGTTAATCATTGCTTTCATTGCAGTTTGTTTGGATCTTCGGGTTTTAAACCCGAGTCTTGTTCACCAGTAGTTCTTTCAAGCTTTTAATTTGCGGTATGTTTGAGCAGGTAAAAAAACTCTAACTGGCACGGAATTCCTTCACACAGCTGCTTACAAATGTCGACTGCTATTCGGGAGTACTCACAAAGCAAATGGCCGACTGTTTAATTGCCCAGCACTATTTACACGGCGTACTTGTCGATAGGGTTGTCAAACTCTTGTTTAGCAACAAGTTTTTCTCCGATTGATGTCTTCTATATGTCATGATAAACATGATATCCACGCACAGCTGATGCTAAAGCAAACATTTTCATGTCAAGTGGTTATCAAGCTATCATTTTGCATCGTTCTCCTGTGCTTTGTTTTCGTTCAAATTTCATCATTTTCATTTCAACTGTTGGCTTTAGCATTGAAGACAACTGTTGTCAGTCAGAGGGAATAGGGAAATTGATTAAAAAACGCTTTCAAAGGTATTTTGAGAGTTGATTGACTTATTAATGTCACTACAAATACAACCAGCTTTTTTTTTTACGAGAGTGCTTTTTCAGAAGTTTTTTTCCAAAATCATGCCTGAAAGTTGGGGGTGCGGCTTATACACAAATGCGGCTTATACACGAGTGTTTACAGTATTTCAATAAGCCTCGCAATCTTTTTTACACTGATAACCAAGGAACATTTTGGCCAAATTTCATAATAAGCTGTCAAATATATTATTATACCCTATTAATTTGCTTGAAGCAATGAAATCAACACAAAAATAAAGCCCGAGTTTTAGACTCCTAAAGTTTTGAAAGCTTATCACACCTCATCAAAGCGGCTGTCAAATGGGTCAGACTGCCGACCAATGAAACACGAGCTTTGGACCCCCAAAGCACACGCGACAAAAATAGCCCATTGAATTTGCGGGAAAACAACAAGAAAAGCTTCTGGAAAAACAGTAAAGGGTAAAGGCGCTAATCAGCGAAAGAGAAGAAAAGTTGTGGCGGCCACTAAAGAACCAAATATCCAGTCAACCGAGCGCGATCCAAAAAATGTAGTCGCCTCCATAAATTCGCTCGGGTAGGCTTTATTTTCAGTTCTTTCATCGAACAAAATTTTGTCCAAGGTGTCTTCTCTCTTTTTTCAATGAATTCATAAGGTACGTTTTCACAGATTCTACATAAAAAAATTCAGATACCAACGACCTAAACAACATGACACAGCACGACTATCAAACAAAATATGTAAATGTTTGCAATTTAAGTCCCAGATTAGATTTGACGCAAAAAATCCATAGGCGCTACATGTGTTAATGGGATTACAACGCTTGTAGTTATTCATTGACTCTTGAAATCTCGCGTTCATTGAATGATTTTAAAAAACTTTCTTCAACAAACTTTAAATTGATTCTTTAGCTACATCAGGAGCAAAGGAAAAAAAAGTCACAAAATTCGGTCTTTGAAGGTCTACAGTAACCTTAAAACACAGTTGTACATATACAGCCCTGCTGGTGATAGAAGCATGATGAATAAGGAAATGTGGGTGCAAAATCTGCCTTCTTGTTCTATTTTGGTGACCTGCTCTTAAAGTGGTTCTCTGTAAATCAACACCCTGACAACTGAGTTTGATTAGGTTCATATTTTCTGGTCATCAGAGTGCACATATTGCAAACAAGAAACAAGATGCAATGCTATGCACTTCAGTAACTTGTCATCTCAGCCCTAGTCAGCACTACTACATTGTCGTACTGCACAACTATGTTATGTCATAACTGAAATACAAAGAAAAACCATGACATTAAAGTACAAACAATACTAATAATATAATAAAGAAAATAACCCAAAGCAAATACATACACTGATTGGTTTAAAACCGTGTTTCTATAACTCGATAGAAACACACAAATAGCACAAGCTGTTGACATAATAATGGCGTGAGCAAGGGAATTAACATTGAGATGATCAAGGTAAACAAGTTGCTTTTCTTTTTTTGAGTAGTGGTATTTTCTCTTGTGGGAGATCTCAAAAAAGCTGTGGAAACACTCGCCTGCTGATTGTGATCCCACCGCATTTCTCATTCTCCCAAGCTTTCACTAGTGTTACTATAACTTGATGGAAACACTATACATGTTTTCTATTTCTTAAGTACTAGCACTATCAATAGGGTAGCGAGGGACTAGACAAGATGTATACACATCAGAGTATACACAAGTATACACAAAGTGTGACCATAAATACTGACAACATAGGAACTATTTATTGAACAATCCCCTAAAATATCCTCCAAGTGATTCAATTATGCAGCACAAACCTGTTGTACAGTTCACTAAAAAAATAGGCATTGATCACTACATTTAATTTTTGTTTCTGCAGATGCCAGAAGTCAATATTCATTTGCTAGAAACAAAAGCAGAACATTTTGAAAAACATATCTAACCAAAAGACCTTCATATCATCACCTGCGAGAAATAAAATGCATTTTCTTTACCTGCTATTGAGAATTTTAAAGCTGGAGCTGATGGAATCATTAAGATTTATGTATTACATGTACATGTAGAAGGTCAGACAGACTGGAAAACTCCAAATGCAGCAGGTGAAAAAGTGGTGGGTGGAAGAAAATGTAATTTCATAAAGTGAAAGGTTGTAAAGTGAGATCAGCAAGTCGAGTTAAAAGAACCAGAAGAAAACACTTCCACTTTTCAAATTTAAAAGCCAACAGAATTGTATCCTTGACCATGAATGAGTCTTGTATTGACCAACAAAGTTAAGTAGAAAAGTACTGTTGTGTTATCCAGTTTGTGTGGGTGGACACTATTTTGATAACTAGTAATCACAGTTCAGAACCAACATTGGGGCAAAATACATCACTGAAAATCGTAGCTGAAAAATATTCATATTCACGTACCTCTGTTTAACTGAAGTCAATGCAAAATTTCATGTTTTGCATGTTCAGAGCACATTCTACTCCACTTTCAAGTCCTTTTGGGATGAGTTTAACTATTAAGTCCCTCCTTCCTTTCAAAGCCTGTTGTTCAACTTGTGTTAATTCTCTGTTCCACTGTTAAGTTTTGTTAAAAATTAAATTCTAGTTTAGAAAAATGTGTGCTGTAGTTTTGCAATTTACACATTGAAAAAATAAGTCTTTTTGACTTTTTGATACCTCTAAAGTCAGCTCACTTGGCAATCTTCAAGTGACAAAAACAACCTTTGAATTGAAATAACCGTCAGTGATGACAAAACAATACCAAAGGACAACACACATGCATTCTCAGCAAAACTGAAAACTATTTTCTTTCCATTTTGGTGGAAAGCTGAATGAAAGAGGGTTAAATACAAAAAATAAAATATAAAGTTTCACTTTTACCTTGAATGCATATCACAGTGTAAACACCTACCTGTTACAAGCTGTTAAACAAAACTATGAATTGTTACTATCTTTTGTGCTTCACAATGTTTACTTACCAGTTCTAGCGTGACTTTCTCTGGCTGGTCAGTACCCAAGTTAAAATCAAACTGGATTCCCTCATTCTCCTTATGTTTATCTTTGCGCTTCTTAGGGTCCTCAAGTTGAAGTAACAGCTTGACTGTATCAACAGGCTTAATGGTGTCACTGTCAACTCCTGGCTCTGCCTCAACTAGATTAACCTTCACTCCACAGTCTTCTTGAAAGAATGGGTGGTTTACTATAACTTTGATAGTGTATCTGAAAAGTAATACTCAACTTACAACCATGTGCATATATCACCAACAGATATTATTTCAATTTATGTTGCTGGACTGAAAGGTGTTATGGGCAAACATATATGTTATAGAGCTGTTGCATACACATTCAACTTACAAGGTTCATGTATATTGACATGGCAGACCTGACTTTGTATGTTCTTTTCTTCAGACATGTAGAAACAACACACTATTAGCTACACTGAATTTTAGGACATGTTCCACACTTAAAGCCATGTCACTTTGAAAGAACAGGAATAAAGGCTCTCCAGACAAAGGTATTGTGATAAGAAAAACAAATGCTTCATGTGAAAATTGCAAACTTGTAGATTTTCTATTATCTATAACTCCTATGAACAGCTGTTTATTTCTGGAGTGTTTTTTAATTTCTGGAATGCAATTTTTCACTTCAAATAATCGTAAGATGCACACATTTAACTTATTAATCGTAAAAGGTGATACTTTTGCGACTATTAATCGAAAAGTGCGCATCCCAAGATTAATAATCGTGGATCTTACTCGTAAAATCCACGAAATCTACCGCATTCAATTGGGAAATAAACAATGCTTACTTTACTTTAAAGATCATCCAACGAATTTGAAAGGGGCTGATTTACTGAAAGAAAACAGGCAAATAAACCAACAGCTATGTGTGTTTACAAATGATATTTTGTCCGTCTTTGAGTTTTGGGTCGTTCTTGAATTAATAAACAACAGCACTACATTCAATGCAAAATTAAAAAACTTAAACTTCACCACGATTACCCAACTGATTTGAAAGTGCCGGCAGCATAGTTTACAAGAAAACAGGGAAATGAACAAACAACTGAGTGTGTTTACGAACGATATTTCTTCCGTCCTTGACTCTTCGACAAAAAGCAAGCCAACTCAGTCGTGCTTGAACAAACAACAGGACCGCGTTCAGTGCGAAATACGAAAACTTAACAAAGATTACCCAACTAATTTAAGAGGGGCTCATTTAAATGTGCAAAATGTACCCAACATACAAAAAAACAACGACAACAACAACAAAAAAAACAGGCAAATGAACAAGGAAATGGCAATGTCTCTTCTGGAAACACAAATGCTGGCTTATTTTTTTCAGAGCGATACATTTTCTTATGTGCGATCTTTTGTCGATGCAAAAGAATTCTTAATATCTTGAGACGTAACTGAGCAACAAAGGAACTAAAACACAGGCAATGTTTTCCGAAACTGAAATTCCTTAAATGAATTTGGGACTTAAGCCGAAATTAAACTCCGAGAATGTAAGCTGATATCTTATCTCTAAATAATCTAAATTGTGTGTACAAATCTGCCGAATGAAAACACAACTAAATCAATTTACAAGTGTCATTTAATTTAGGCTTACGTACAGTAGAGTTGATGGACCATCAACATATGGAAAGCAATATAGCGATTTTCTCAGTTCATCAAATTTTGAAATAAAGGTACTTTTTGACATAGCTCTTAAATTACAAAAACCATTACTTTGTACATAATTCAAGTGCTGTTCACCAAGTTTTTTAATATTCAAATAAATTGCCCCATCTCAAAACCGTTCCTAATCAAGCTTGTTAGCAAATTTAAGTTGAAACTTATCTTGGCTATTGGAGCTGTTTACTTGCCGTAAACTTGCAAATTTATCTTGAAGTTCCGTCTCCGCCACGAGTACACCCGGCAAAGACACAATACAAGAGAAAACGTTTCGTTGACACTATACGGAGTGTAAAAGGAAACTGCTGTCTGTACTAATGCAGGCACACGTTTAATCGTACACAAATCACACGAATGAATGAATGTTTTGACTTCACAGACGATGGTTTAAACCTTTGATCTAGAACAATCTTGCCTTGTAAACTGTAAAGCAACACAAGAGAGCGATGAAGGGAAAGAAGTTTAATGCGTTGCTGTTTTCGGCTCGAAATTGCAGCTGAAAAAGGAGGTTTACTGACCAAGCGTTTCGGTAAAGCTTTTTTTGTTTTTCTTGTCACTCGAAACAAGTACAGTTGCCTTCAGAACTGTGTTGAATGAACTTTTGTTTTTCTTTCTTGCCCTGAATTTGGCATCCTTCCAATATTTTTGTCAGGAGTATTTCTTTTTTGCTTTCTTGTTTGCTTTTCAACGAAAATTTGTCCCAAAAATTCCCGCGAAATCGACCATTTTTTCTCTTCAAATCCTGTGAAATTTCACTTTTGTCCCGCAAATTATCAGAAGCCCTGCTTTTACTTTGGGTAAACTATGAACATTAAATCAGCCGGCGCTTTCAAATCAAATCATTGGTGAAGTTAAGTTTTTTTATTTCGCATTGAACACAGTGCTGTTGTTTATTAATTCAAGCATGGCCCACAATATATTTTCCCTGCTCGCATTGCTTTTTTTTTTTGGAAAACTCAAAGACAGAGAAAATATCATTCGTTAACACACTTAGCTGTTGGTTTCAAATCAGCCGCTTTTAAATTCTTTGGATGATCTATAAAGTAAAGTGTTGTTTATTTCCCGTTGAATGCAGTGCTGTTGTTTTATGGCCGCGACATTCGCGCTCACATTACTTTTCGTAATCTAGTAAGAGACGTTGAAAATATTGTTCATAAACACACTCAGTTCATAAAAGGATAGCTGTACGTTAAGTTTGTCACACCAACACTTTGGCTGAATTACATTTATTTCAGAGCAAGCTGAAATTTTGGTGTCGACAGAAGATTGGCATCTACGATTAATAAGTAGATTTGCTGTAACATACGATTATTAATCGTGGATTTTACGATTAGTAATCATAAGATCCACGATTATTAATCGTATGATACGCATTTTACAATTAATAATCGCAAAATATCACATTTTACGATTAACAAGTTAAATGTGTGCATCTTACGATTATTTGAAGTGAAAAATTGCACTCCAGAAATAAAAAACAGCTGTTCATGGTAATTCTACCCCTTCTTGCAATCAAGATTATTTTCTGGTTACACATGATGCT
>Ga0126337_10002683_pt1 | contig 11375 bp, 5 predicted proteins | sample DipCmetagenome_FD_92527 | JGI IMG/M metagenome (GOLD analysis project Ga0126337, IMG submission 92527) | Coral microbial communities from La Bocana,Puerto Morelos, Mexico - Diploria C A metagenome | ecosystem: Host-associated > Invertebrates > Cnidaria > Coral | place: La Bocana,Puerto Morelos... | reverse complement strand
TAACCTTAGTTTTAAGCTTACATTATTTATAATATTACAACTTATGAGCCACTTTTATGAAACAACACCTGAAATACAATAAATTATTTTAAAAAGAGCAGGAGGATTCCTCTAAAATGACACTGAAGGCAACTATAAGATAAGTTGAATAAACATTCACAATGAGAAGGACAGTTCCCTTAAACCGTTATCGCACTGGCTGTCGTTTCAGTGTCAGACGTTATAGAAACTGATGTTGCATATTACTGACAGAACTTAGGATATTAATTATCCCTTTTTACAGTTTAGGTTGACTTTTGTACAGTTAAAAGATCCTCAGTAGAAAAATGTAAATAAATAGTTAAAATCATAATTATTGCTCAGCATTCTTTCATCAAATAAAGTAGAAGAATATCCAGATTTGCACCACTTCCCGAAGAAATTTAGTCACAAATCCGTCAAAAGTCTTTTTAACAATATGGTAATTTTTGGTTGTTCCGGCTGCTGCAAATATACGTAGGTAGAAGGAAACAAAGTACAAGTATGATTATGGCATCAGAATTCAAAACACAGATTTTTATAGTAAGCAGATCGGCAATGTGATTAGCGACCATTTTGACTCTTGCGTCGAGACTGGCGGGATTTTCGACGGCGCCTGGCCGCAAGAGGCTTACGTACAAAGCGGCGGACTTGACGCATCACTCGGGGTCGGATACGTATCCGCTGCGGATCAGATAGAATCTTAAGTTGGCCGGCCCGATTGGATTTTGCTTCAGCATCCTGGTCATTAAGACTCACGTCTTTATCGGCCTCATATTTATTAGCATCACCGTCATTGTCGTTAGCACTATCTTCATCGTAGTCATCGTCGATCGTGTTACCACCGAGGATTTCAGCTTCTGTGTCAAAGGTATATTTCCTGTTGAAATGAGATTAGTAATTAAGTAAGTAGGTAAGAACTTAATTATCGTGCCAGAAATCACTAGCGTACACCGTACAATGTCCACTAAGGAGGAACACCTAACTACATTCGATTAGCTTATAAATAATAACATACATGTCTAGGTACTGAGAAATATTTAAAACGGACAATAAGCTATGTGTTAAAGTCACTTCTTCTTCTTCTTAGTTTTTAGATAAAAAACAGTCTTTACATGTATTGTCCAGCAAACTTGTGAAATTAACCAATTTGATTCACTTTTAAAAGAGATAATGGCCTCATAGTTTTGTATAAATTAGCTATCATGGTTTATTTCGTATGTCGAATTGTTCTCGCTTTTGGCTGGTTCTTACTGATGTTTGGTTGGAGGACAGAGGCATAGATGATGTCACTAACATTTTCTGTTTCTTTACCATAAATTAAATAGTTCTATGTTGTCGTGCGTCAGTTCAGTAATAGATCACAGAACACGTCAACATGTGAGAGCATCAGTGACTAACTCGGCTATCGCTTGGTGTCCCACGTTTTGTTCTCACTACTTTATGACGTCATCTGTGATATATTTATGAACAGACACACTACAGCGTGAAACCTATATTTCTTAGAGTGATTAAAAGTTATATTCCGTATGTATAGCGACGATGGATTGAAAATAAATTGAGCAACCATCTTAAGACGCGTGGTTAAAACTGGAAAACTGACAAAAAAATTACGAGCTTAGTAGTGTTTTTGCCGGCCAGGTATTTGGCATTTATTAAAATCCATCCATTCCTGAGTATTAAACCAAAAGCACCAAACATTTCACTAGTTGCTCTATAAATGTTTGGAGTAAGTTGGTACCCTACCCCAAAATCTTATGTTGATGACCAAAAATGTAAACAGTGTAGATGAAGGGTCAGTTTGGCAAGTATTTACATGCTCTTAAGGGGTTTTGATGAAAATAAAGACAATGAAAAAAATAGAATGCCACATTGCCTTATCGGAAAATTTTCAGACTTTTAAGACACAGGATTGACAAGAAACCCATACAGGTATATACCATCTTTACAAACCTTTTCGACGATGTATTGCATTGTACAACCCAGATACCAGATAAACGTTTCGAAACATAATTGGAATAATAATTACAAGCGTGTGGGAGAACGCGTCTCAAATTAGCATCACGAACTCTACAAAGTCCTTTTGCTCGCTCTCCTTGCTGTCCGTTTTCACCTTCTACATACACTGTATAAAACCTGGCAGTGAGATTAAGGGAACTATTGATACCGTTGTTACTTCCCTGTGACAAGTGTAGCTTACCCATCAGCTCTTCTCAAAAATGGCAAATCCTCAGTTTCCATCAAGTCATCGGCGTTCAGCTGATCACCATCTTCAATCTCATCAAATTGTACTGCTAAGCCTATGGCTAGTATACACCCAACGAGTGCTACAAGGGATAAAGTCTTCATCTTGATTTCCTGTCTTGAACGTCCAAAACGAAGCTTTGCCCCCTTTATTCGAATAGTTGTAGGTTTAAGGGTTGTAGTTTCTAGTCTGCCAAAACCGCGCTATAAATGGCCTTGCCACTAAAATTATCACAGTATCACAGGAAATTATAATACTGATAACACTATATTTGCTAACCCCACTACGCAGCATTGAAGCTATATAGTTAATGGGTTATGAGAGCACCTCTTAACAGGTCACGTTCGATATATCAATATTTTAAATGGCTCCGGGGCTTTTGGGTCAAAATTGTAAACTTTTTTTAAGTATCTTTTGGTCTCTCAATTCCCAAAAGAGACTTGGATACAAAGAAAACCGCACCAAAAATTTTATTATAGAAATTTGTCCTGAAATCCTCGGAGCCATTTAGAATATTGATACATCGAACGTGTCGGCCATAAGAAGTGCTAATTTCTGATAATCATCACTTGACATCAATAGTAGTCTAAAAGTCTGACGCGTTCGTTCACATAAAAAACTAACAGAAGAATTTCCATTAGACAGTAACATAGCTTTGAATCAATCCTCCCAATGTAGTAGAGAAGACTGAATAAAATGGGTAATGACGCATCAAGATACGCCCATGACAAAATAGGAGTTGACAAAAATAGGCAAGAAACGAAAAACAATACAATATTCGTGTGTTTGGGGATAATGAAGCCTAATTATCACTCAGCCAAAGTCTCCTTGTTCCACATTTCACCGTGACATTATAGACCAAACAAAACATTCCAAGAAGCGAAGTCGAGGTCCTGGAACTTTGAACTACGTCAGTAAGGTTAAAATGGTGCCTTGTCGCACTGGTAGCGTTATCTTACAATGTTAATAATTATCTACGAGCTTAATTCAGAGTGGTGCTGTCGGTAAGGTTAAAATGGTGCCTTGTCGCACTGGTAGCGTTATCTTTACAATGTTAACAATTATCTACGAGCCAGTTAATTCGGAGTGGTGCTGTCGGGAGCCACGGAAAATTCTTGAGATAAACTGAAAATTCTATAATTATGTTCTGAATGAATTCTTCGCTCCACGATATATGTCTTTATTTACGTTTCTTTGTTAGCTGCTTTAGAATGTTGTTAACACTTCTCTAGCTAACTTTGATGGCCATTTTAAACTAGCCCCTCCTTTCATACCTTCCTTGATTTCTTTATGAACTGCCTTAATGATTTGAATAGTGTAGTTTAAAGATGTCGTGATATATTATCGTATTATGTTTCAAGAGCTAAATATTACCTATATCGTGCCACAAGTTTAAAATTCAATAGCGACAAAGTTAAATTAATTGCTATTGCAATTGCAATTGCTACGATTCTTTCAACCATAGTCGATACTTTACTCATATAAACAATACTGAGCCTTTTTTTAAATTTGTTCAGAGAAGACAACAGCATCTTTCTTTGGAAACATATGCTTAACGACGTGTTGAGAAATCTTTAAAAGCATCCGTATGGGTTGGTGATTTCAGTCTATTTTTGAATTCTAGATGTATTTTAACCTGGAATTAAAATAGATTTCAAACAATAACTTTGACCACATAATAAACCCAGGCTCCAACATTTCTTCTAAAAACGTGCCATCCCATGCTTTTAAGAATTAGTTTGGAAAGGTCTACTTTTAAGCTGTTTTAACGTGGACCTTTCCAAAGTCAAGTGGTAACTTTCTTAGGTCGGGTATAACAACAGTCACTACAAAATACTTCTATTTCCAAACGTCGGTACTGAGGATCTAGTGGTTCTTGATTTCGTCAGTCATTTAATTCATTTTAAATATTATTTCGCCATGTCGAGTGACGATTTATATGTAAACAAATTCAAGGTTTGTCAACTGAAAGATTTTTGAAAACTTATTATGTAGACACATGAATTTGCATTCGCGTAATTGCTGCCTTTCAAAAAAATACTAGCAACCTCCGCTCGGTTGCCTACACAAGACAGTATCTGTCTATTCCCGTTTGCCATGGTCAGGAGGATGATGGCTGACAATGGGATGAAATCGCCGTCGTCAAGTATTCACTTCTCTTCCATTTTTGTATTATATTTTCACTTTCGAAATTATACTCGCCGCTGAGAAATACATTCCACAGTGGACCAACCCAGCATTCGTTCGGTCTGTGGATCGGTCGATCAGTCAGTCGGTCTTACTAGCAACGAAATAGTACAGATAGGTTAACTTTATTATCCTTACGTCGCCGGGGAAGGTACAAAGACATTTTTTCTCCATAGTAAATTCGGTCCTGGTTATCGACTGTGTCGTAACTAACTTCCAAATGTTTCTCTTTATCTTTCAGCTTTAGCCCGAAATAGACGCGCTTTCAAACTATGTGTTCGTGCTCCGGAATACCGTGCTTCTTAATTTGCAGCCCATGAGATCCAACGCGAGTATTCAGCAGCTGTAGTATAAAGCGACGTGAGGAACCGATGCTATTTATATAACTTGAACGTTGGTCAAATTTGTATATAAAAACTCAAGGTTTTTTATTTTTTTACTCTCTTTAATTTTTTTTTTGTTTGTTTGTTTCCGTTTTTTCAACGGAATAAAAATAGTAGATAGGTGATACAAGATGGCAAAATTAATGACGTCTGGTTTCGTCACATGACGTAATGATCTACAAGAAATATTTAGTACTATGTAATATCAATAAAATGATGAAATCCAAGCTTCATTCTTAGGAGTTTTCTGGTTTCTGTCCATCAGTTATCTTCCACTTTATCACTCTCGTTGCCTGAACTGTCCCTTGCATCTAAGTTCCTTCAAATCTTGCTCGTGTAGTTGCTGTGTCGTTGTGAGAGGTGAAACGAAACTCTCCCAACCCAGCCCCAACAGGATCTCTTTAGCGACTTAGAAGTAGTAGAAAATAAGAACAATGTTTTTTAAAGTGTTTTTAGATTCTGCCTTATCTTACGATGTGTTATTTTTAGCTTGTTTTGCTTGCCATTGTCACGGATGACGATCATATTGTAATTATGTCCTTACAGTTCAAAGGTCAAAGCTACATATAGCACGCTCCAATTCTAATTTTAATACTCGCGAAATATGGAGCTTGATTTTTGCAAAAACATATAACTCGCGACATTTAGACAAGTAGGGTATTTATCAAACGCCAGGTAATTTCGTGAGGGGTTATTACGAAAAAGCCGAACGGAGAGCCTCCTATCCACTTCCACCGGGAACTTGACTTGCACTTCTTTCAATAGATTATCACCGCAATGGACAAATCTGATGTTAACTAATTCACGTTATTTTGAAACACTCTAAGACTTCTTTTTTAAAAATGATTTTCGTTTCTCCTTACTACCCTTCTCCGCCGCCACGCCCTCTGAACCCCGTCACTAAAATGAGTCACACTGGCAAAATCTCTTCGCTTGATTACAAGTGTGAAAATGACAATACCATAAGCCAAAGTTGACTTTTTTTTTGTTTAAGTTTGCTGACTAGATTTAAGCAAATCTCGGGTCACCCCATGAAATTGGCACTATACGTTGTTTTTTCTTACGAGTTCAGATAATAGATAACTATTTTTTTCCAATTTCGTGATCAGATTATTCCGGATTATTAAGGAAAATTTTCATTTAATTTTTTTTTCAAATTTATTATCAATTTGTCGCGAAATAGGTCAGTTCCGAAAAAAAAAATGGCTGTTTTTCTTTTTAATCTTGCGGTGAAATGATGACCTCAGTTAAAAATTAATTCAGTTCTTGTGATTGGCCACTTAAGTTCCTGTGGAGATCTGAATTCACTCTTAGTGATGGGCTAATTCGAATCTCTAGGTAATCCAAATATCACTTAGGAAAAAAGTGGCTCTTACTCGGCGTAGAAGACACAGTTAATGTGAAACAGTAGAGAACAAAAGAACAAAAGAACGAGGAAAACAATGAAACAATAGGTTCGTTCGGCGGTGTTCTATTCTGACGTGTCCTGTTTCTTCTATACCAAGAAGGAGCCAAAAAAGTCTTAAAACAATCACAAGACGCCAACACACAAATTACTTAATCTCTTTTAAAATTCCAATTTTAATCACACTCAACGTTCAAAGCTTAAATATACCTGACATGACTCCATTAGAATACAAATAAATAAAATTCATTACACTAATGGGATCACGTTTCTCAAATTATTCATATGGAACTACATTTCGTTCCTTATTTACTTTGCTTTGAGCATTACGCTGACATACAATTATAATATCTTCTGACTTGCTGCTTTCGGTGGACATTGATATCCAACATATCCATCATGAAGTCATTATGTTTACAGGTGACAAATAAAGCAATAAATTAAATTAGAATATTTGTACGCGTGACTGAACCTTCTGTTTACTACACAAGAAAAGATACTCGTTTATGCCAACTGAACCTTTTAAACGATAGTGGCAATCAAAAAAAGGTAATGCGCCTTTGTCGCTTCTTTGGGCGTCCGATCCGACGAATTTTGCGTTGAAGAAGTCGAATTTTCTTTGCCAGATTTTTAACTTTGCGATGGGTTCGACGAATTTTGCGCTGTGTAAAGCGATTATGACGATCCTTGCGTCTTAGCCTACGTAGATAGCGTATAATGCGATATTTCGGATAAACACCGTGCCTATTGCGTCTTATCTTACGTTTGAGAGGTCGAATGCGAAATTTCGGAACTACACGGCGACCAATACGTTGGATTTTTCGTAAAAGGCGTTGGGATTTAAATCGAGGATCTGAAGACTTGACCACTTGACTACCATCATCTTCAACATCAGTTTCGTCTCCGTCTTTGTCGCTTTCATCATCGTCCAGGTCTTCCTCATCAGATTCGTCGCTTTCATCGCCATCCAACTGCTCACTAGACCCGTCATTTTCCATGTCCATCTCATTCTGACTACAATCATAATAGAGATTTTGACAAGCAAAATGAGTAAATCTTAAAATAACCGTCCTGGACTGGTATATGATGCCCGAATGGGCATGGCATTTGTAGGCATTCAAAATATGAGAATAAATCTTCTCTGAGTCTTTTCTAATCTCATCGGTGTTCAATAATACTGGGATGGATGCAAACCGTTTCCAGCTCAACCTTGACTCTGAAAATCACTAAAGTGATAATCTTTGTCTGCTTTCTTTAGTTTCGAGCTGAGTTTCAAGTACCTATACACATCAATTAGACACAAGCTTTCTATAAGCATTGTGTTTCCACGTACTACGTGCTTTTAGTGTTAGCGTCTTACCTTTTTTCGTTCTGTAGTTTAACGTCATCAGCAAAGTCACCAGCAATTTCCTTTAGCTCAGTGTTTTGCGCCTCCAAATCATCATCGCTGAAGGCGCCTGCAAAGCTCACAACACACACGAATCCAACTACTGCTAACGAGAAAAGTTTCTTCATCCTCAACAACTCGTTGCAACTGCTGAAATGTAGCAAGACAGGCCTCTTTTTAAGTTATCGTGGATAAAATATTGGACAGGGTTTTTTTTCCAATCCTTAACATGTCCGATATTATTTTTTAGGTGACGCAAATCTCTCTGCTTTTCTCGTATGAATGCTGATAATATAAAAAACAATTATGAGTACCACACTTAGGGACGTGTCAAATCTGTTACTATTGCAAATATATATATATATTTTTTTTTTGAATTCTACTAGGCGAACATGCCGCCATATTCCGTGCTATAAAATGTAGTTAAACCAACATTCTTATAGGTTTAATTAACTCTTTCTTAACATAAAGTACTGTACTATACTTTTTCTTAATAAAAACTGGATTATGGGATAATGTAATTCAAGAGTTTTCATTAGCTTAGCCATCATGGTATACAGGCCATGCTACTTAAATGTGGTAAGCGTTTTTATTTTTGTTTCATTTTAGATTTCTATATTTTCGGGGGGTCTTAAATTAAACAATTATTCCACTCGCGGTTGTTGGAAATGACATGGTTATAGCCAACTCGGCGCCACGGGGCTATCTGCAATCTCATATCAAACGCCCCCTCTTGAAATAAGTGTTAAATGTACAGTGAAGCCGTGCGAGTAAGCGGGGGAGTGTTATATCACAACTGCATCTGAGCGCAGACGTCATACCTCGTAATCGGCACCCAGAAATATTCTAAGGAATTATTTAAGGTTTGCTTCAGCAGAGAAAGTTATCAAATTCATTGGCATGCCGGATAGTTGCTCAGATAACAAATCAGTCGTGGTTGTTTTTTCTTCCTACAAATTGTTTTGTTTCCGTACTGCCCTAACAAACAGTGTACCCAGCCATTGTGTATAATAGTCAGTTACTTATCAGGACACGCAAACACACACACATATTTCAAGTAAGTGTCATCGATATCAGCATATCCAGTTCTTGTTACTTTTCTTAACAAATACTCTGTTAAAGTAGCTCAGTACCAAGCCTTAAAGTTCATCTTGTTCTTGCTTCTGAACAAGGCCAAAAGCCGACAGAGCCTCTTCGATTCATACATGCTGGGTACGTCTAAAGCAACATCAAACACGTTAATTTTGTGTGCCGCTTATTTTGCGGTTAGCGTAGAATGTTGTATGTATTTGACGCAGGTTTAGTTATGTAAAGAAGCTCCAAATTTGCACTGGATTCAGGAAGATGATTCTACTGTGGTTTACCAAGCTTTTATCGTTTGGACACGCAACCTGACGTATTCAATTTTTATAGGGCAATATTCGAAAACTAATAATAGGCAAAGCAAATATATTGTACATTGTATGACACAGCTCAAGTTAATGATTAAAATGAATTTTGGCGTATCATAGTTTCAGCCACAAGTCGAATTTCAGACACCCTCCATTCATTTCCTTCACTGGAATTAAAGTAATAAATTTATATCAAAAGATAATCTCTTGAGTGTTATGTACTACATTACTACGTGATGACTCACTAGGAAAGCTTAATTATGCACTGCAGCACACGTTTTAACTGGCACCAACAATACGAATACTTAACACTCAAAAACACTAAATGCATTACCAATGTTATATTACTTAGATCACATTTGAAAAACTAGCTTACACACACACAAAACAACTTTATGTATCCTTCTTAGAGCTTCCTTGCTTACGAAAGATATCATATCACTGAGAATTGCCAAAGGTATTATTCTTTACAATTCTTCGTGAGAACAAGATTAATTATATGGTACCGCATTTATTCTATTTTTACTAGACTGTGGGTTGCTAACTCACTTCTCAGCAAGTTCATTATTTAACGGAGCGACGCAAGAGAAAGAGCAAGACACATCCTAAAATAAACATTTTGGATACCACAACAATGAACGCACGTCATCATGCCCTCAAGCCGCACGTTGTAAAATTTCACGACGTTTTCATGGATTAACAACCCAGTAGATTTGCTCTATAAATTAGTACATCAAATATATTTTGAGCTGAATAAAAATACCTATCAATAAATTGTTTTGAATAAATTTGCCAGAATAATGAATGAAAGGGGCATTAGCGACGGTGAAATTTGCGTCCTCTGTTGTTGGTGATTCTCAAATCAGTTTGACATAGTATCGGAGACACCGTATAGCTGCAGTTCAGTTAGCCGTGAGCCTTAGTGAGCTCTACATTTAGGCTTCACAGAATGGTATGCAATACATCAGAAGGAAAAATTTATGACATGCGCAGTCGAACCGTTTCTCGGAAACACTTGCTCCAGGCAAACTTTTGTAAACTTTTTCGCTGAATATCGTCTTTCACCGCGAGGTTTTTGGCCCAAAGACATGCAAAGAAGGAAGAATGGGGCACAGCTGAAAGTTCTACGTTTCCATTTTTTCTATTTCGTCGCGTAAGTGGTAGAAATACGTATTTTTTTACTTTTTTGCCTTCCTTAGCGGCCAGAGACGGTGATTTCGAAAAACCGAAACTCGACATTTGCCTTCTAGTTTCCTGGCTAATGAAGGTGTAGAGGCCTAGAATGATTGCCCTTGAAGTTATTTCAACTTTTTTCCCGAGCGCTCAAGATATTTTAGTGGAATAGATATCGAATGCACTAAGCGCACGGAGACAGCTTTGAAGATGTTAAATTCAAGGCTACGAGAGGTGAGTTCACGCTCGATTCTTTCGGGTAAATGCAATAGTTACCCCCTGCTAGCATTGATTAGTAAGTCACAACAACTTTTTGGTATTCCAGTAATGATTTTTTCCAGCATAACACTTTCATTTTTAATGTTGATAATATTTTCATGGTATTTTGGGAGGGAATAAGGTTATTCAGTGTGTTGTGTGTTTCATCAGTTACATCAGGTTTTAATAAACACTGCTGTGCTTTACATTCCACTTTATTAAGTTACTTTTGATTCATTTCAATCTTGTTTTTTTCTCTCCTGTAACATGGTACCTCGTGTACATTAGTATACTGCTTTATGTTAATTTATCTTACACAAGCTTCAATCTTTTGTAATTTTGAGCAAACGTTTCGTTAAAAACTACCAACACTGTCATTTCTACTGTGATAATTTTGCGGCTTACTTATCATACTAGTTTTATACAACTGTCCCATATAAATAATAATGAAAGGCAGTGTTATGTATGTTCAAGTTCATTGTTAACTTCTGACTGTACAACAAATTAACAGCAATCATGCATTATTATTATATATTGAACATGCACACTGTCTCTTTTCCAACTTTTCTAAGGGTAATGATGTCAAGTTCGCTCGCTTTGTCTTGTTTGCCGTCAGTGAAGAAGTAAAAACTTGGCGTCTTACTGCCCACAATGATCTATTACAATTAGGGAGTGTGTGTCGAAATTGCAGCATCATCTTGTTTAGATTTAGGGGCAGATACTTGTCAAGGCGAATAGCTTATCCTTCTAATGGTAGTTTCAATCCCGTCATAATTTCAAACAAGGAAGCACACATTGTGAATGTGAACATAAATTCAGAAGCTACTAAAGTCTTGGAAGAAAAGCGCAATGATAGCAGGCACTGATAGTGTTTGTACACATATGTATGAAGGGTCAAATGTGAGAGATCACTTTTGTAATTATTGTT
>Ga0126337_10002682_pt1 | contig 11376 bp, 4 predicted proteins | sample DipCmetagenome_FD_92527 | JGI IMG/M metagenome (GOLD analysis project Ga0126337, IMG submission 92527) | Coral microbial communities from La Bocana,Puerto Morelos, Mexico - Diploria C A metagenome | ecosystem: Host-associated > Invertebrates > Cnidaria > Coral | place: La Bocana,Puerto Morelos... | reverse complement strand
TAATAATAATAATAATAATAATAATAATAATAATAATAATAATAATAACAATTTATTTCTAGCGCATTACATTAAAAATCTCAATGCTCTTACAGAATAAAAATTTACAAGTAAAATAAAACGATAACGAAAGCAATATAAGGAAAGTATATTAAATTACAATGGATAATAAAATACTAAAAATCATTATTAAATAAAAACGTTTTAAGCTTAGTTTAAACGTATCCACTGAAGGGGCACTTCTGACATCAAGTGGGAGGCTGTTCCACAGTGCTGGCGCACAAAATGAAAAAGCGCGTCCCCCGTAAGTCTTTGTCCTAAACACTGGTATGTGCAGTCGCAGGTGATTATTGTTTGAACGAAGACACCTTGTCGGTTGATGAAGATTAATAAGTTCCGCCAAGTAACAGGGTGCTAAGCCTTTTAAATTTTGTAAGTAAAAAGCAAAATCTTAAAAATGAACCGCTTGCGCACGGGCAGCCAGTGAAGCTTGCGGAGGATTGGAGTGATGTGATCCGCTCTCCTTGAAGTACTTGAAGTTGTAACAGAGAGGTTAATGAAAATTTAGTAAGAGTTTCATGACTTCATGGTACTGAATGGAATTTGGAAATGCTTCGGTGTCAAGTGGAATTTCTTTGATGAGTGCTGTTTCGCTAATAGGGTAGCCATAAAATTTTATGATGCCTAGGATAATCAGCCACTAGAAATGAACAAAAAGAAAGATGTATAACTATTTTTGGTATATTTCTATTATTTAAAAGGCCTTTCAAAATATTGAAGAATGGCGTTTTCCTTTTCTAAGTATCTTTTTTTTAAACTTTTTTCTGAATAAAGAATATCTCTGGAAAGCACTGTTCTATAATATTGGTATCAGAAGTGTACATCACAAAATAAATAAAATGACACCCATAATGTCTTTGTCATGGAAACTCTGTTAGCTCTAGCGTCTATCTGTCAAAAACTAAATATCCTCATTTTCAACCCTTAAAAGTAGAACAGAGGTTCCTGTTTAGAACAGACATGGTTACCATATTGTCTTAACTCTCATCATTTGATTGGCTAAAGTAAATGATCCTTGGTCAAGACAAAAACTGAGAATTTTAGTTTTAATTAACACAGGACCAACGACAATCTATTCTTTTAAAAAAGAGCGATTACATTATTGACACTTAAATGATCCTCTTTCGAGCCCTAGTCGGAGCTGCCCTAATGATACTACATTTAGGAAATAACACACTGGCTGTGGGTAAAATGTTGCAGGGAAGGACGACTGGGGAGTAGGGGCCCAGGAAGGGGGCCCTCCTGGGGGAGTGCAGTTCGGGTAGTACTGGGGGTAGCCCGCCACCCTGGAATAAAAGTTCCAGACCTGCCTCCAGGGGTGAGGCCCATATCCCGGGGGACTGTCTGAGGGAACCAGAAGGGGCTCCCCCTCCTGGGGGGAGTACAGATCAGGTGGTACAAAGTCTCTGTTCATTGCCCTGTGAATGGCAAGGTCTAAAGCTTGCTAAGAGACAGATAACTGTAGCCTATACCATTAAGGGCATCATTGTTTTTTTTTTTTAACAAATGATAACTATAAGTATATACGGATAGGTGACGTTCGGTATCTATCCACGACATTCTGAATAGTAGTGTAAGGGGTTGCTCCTTTTTGAGGAAAAAACAAGAGTATTGGCCCAATTCATGGCGAACATTTCTATAAATCGAAATGATTCTTGTTTTGCGCTTAAAGATAATTGTTAAGTGTAGTATCAGCGGTTAAAAATGTGTAAAGCAAGGGCTCCAGTCATGAGGGAGGGTGGGAGGGAAAAGACAAGTTAGTGGCGAAGGATCGGCACAACAAGGAGACTGAATACAGCGAGGAGCGTGTGCTTGACTAGTGGTCAGGGGGCATGAGGTGGACACGTGAGATAAATGACTGGAACCATTGATACACTGTCTTTTACTGATATAGAAAACAGTGGCCTTAGGAAATTAAGGGTTTGTTGTGATATCATAAGGGAGTGATTGTTTATCAACTGGGAATCCGTGACGGACTTTGAGATCAGGAATTAGTGGCATGTTATTTATGTTATTGGGATTTACCTTTATTGTACCTTTACCTCATTTACAAGAGGTTCATGGTGTTACAAATTATAATGTGTGTGCCTGTCTTTGAGGTATTGACTCTCGGGTCTCATTAACATAAGTTTATGGATGCCATAAACTTAAACTGTGTTTTTTATATCCCAACCTATTTTTGTATATATCACGTAGTTGTCATTTTTCTCCAGGAATTACAACATCGTAGCAAATGTAACGAATGTTTCATGTAAGCTTTTAAGTTTAAAGGGTAGTTTTTCCATTTTGGATGGCATGCCCCGCACTGGTATGAAATCGCTTTGTTTTGGAAGCTGTCACTTTCCTGTGCCATAAAGTATTGCGGATTCTGTAGATCTTTGTACGTACCCTATAACTATTTGTTGCAAAAGGCTAATTTTTCGCTACATGTTCTTATCCCTTGTCCGGTTTGTGTTTTACTCCATAATCAGTAATATTTGGAACAATCTAGCTTTCGAACAGAACCTTACCTCCCAGAGGTAATCCGTATCTGTGTCTGGGGCAAGATTTTGTGGAGACAGACGCCTGCCTTCGTAAGGTCCTATCCAAGTCCCCAGTGGAATGTGCTCTTTGGCGCAAACACCGTACCTCGCCCCAGGAATACTCGATGCACAAAGCTGCACCTCATCCGGGAAAGATCGTATGGCGTTTGTGAGCCGAGGCTCCTCATGGTCAGCTGCAAGCTTCTGTTTCTTCGAAGATGCAGTCTCTGAGAAAATCGGCAAACGTTATCAGTACGATATGAGTAGAAGCAGATTTCAATAACCAATTGAAAATATGTCTCGACTCACGACACCCCCCTAAGACGTTTCATAGCAGACAAAGCTACAGAAAGATTCGGCATTAAAACGAACTCAGAACATTGCTCAGCATTCATCGACGTCATTATCACGTGAATGGCAGGTGTGTCACAGCTCGTACAGCAGAGAACAAAGTGCAAAGTGAGCAAAGAACCGGCAGCCGGCGGCCGCAAAACTCAGTTACATTCTATCATTTCTTGTCAGATAGTTTTGTCCCTTACTCAGCAGGTGGTCAAAACATGAAAGCAAAAACAACACATTTTTTGTTCCATTTGTCCCCCTGGAAGGCAAATAAACTCCACGAGTTGACCGCCGTTTTGCTTCAAATGAAAAGATCCACTGACGAAATTTGTCAAGCGTAGAACTTACAGAATGACTAGAACGAGCTCTTATGTTGTCGATACAAAACATTTTTTAAGATCCAATACGTTCAATGGGTGCAGGCAATTGATTTAAAGCAAGACACGGCATTATAAAGAAAGTTAGAAAAATGCTGTCATCATAAAACTCTTTGCTTCACTAAACTTAACTAAATAAAACCACAGTTAATTAACTAGTGTTACAGCTTTCTTTCTTTTTACCTACGGAGGTTTTGTTTTCAGCGTAAAAACGCAGGTTTACGAGTAGAAAAATGGGTATATTGGGTGATATTGGTTTAAAATGGCCCAATTCAAATTTACTGCACTTATTCTGGAAAAGATCATGTAGTTAGTAAACACCGAAATGAAAGCGGAACTTTTGAGAACAATCGGGTCCGCCAGGGCAAGCTAAACAAAACAATAACAACAAAATTAGTCGCACACCGCATTATTTATCAATTCTTCGAGGCGAAGCTTTAATGTGAAAATATCACGTAAAAATGTTTTCAAACTGGAAACAGAAATGGTTTATATCGCTTTTTGACCTTTACGACCTGAGTTATATTACAACATGTGCAAAATATATGTCTAAAAGGTGCACTAATCTTTTACATAACCGGCTATCGATCTGAATGGCCTGGCTTAAATTTGCAAGTCGTACCTTGGTCTCCTTCAGCTTTTCTTTTAAGTTCTTGCACGTCTATGGTTCGTATTTCACGGTTGCCATACAAGTAAGAAAAGAGTGTTTTATCGTCGAATATATGGTATCGATTTCCTCCGCTAGTTTCTTTTGCATTTTCTTGTCTTGTAATGATCTTGTTTTCCATATGCAGTGTTCTTATACCCTGAAGGATAAAGAGTAAGATTGTAAACTTTTTAACTTGAAATTCCTTGCCTCTAACATGAACTTATGCTAAACAAAAATGTAGCGGATCTTGAGAGCCTAATACCCGACGCGGGTTTGCGAACCACTCTAAAGAAGGTCAAATTTGCATGCTACGGAAGGCTGTTAAAAAAAAATATTAGACAGCAGGTGAATAACTTCGTTTCTGTAAATTATTTAACACCTGGCATGCCCTTTATTCATTTTGCTTTAACCTCTTTAGGAAAATGCCTTTAAAATAGGAGTTATTTTTTCTCTTTCCTAGCGAAGCTCTACGTTTTACCAGTGTTATTTAATGCTGGTGAATGCAATATTTGTCTGCTCATTATCTTCGCAAATTAACTTCTCTCGTTTTCTCAAGATATTCCTATTTACAAATGTATATTTTTAATGACAAATCTTGTTTAAGCTGTATATATTTCTTTCCTATGGGCTTTTGTTGCCTTCGAACTTTGTTGTGCCTGTTATGGTGTTTTAATTTAAATTTAGGATCAGAAATCAGAAATGACGTAATTATAAGTGTGGACCTCTGCACGATTCTAAACTGGTGAATAATCCGGCTAAAGATTTAAAGCAACTTTGTCAGGAACATTTCCGACGTTGGCTAGTCGAATTACTGACGGCTTTGCAGCTACGCGTAAGTAAAAATAAACATGTCAGAATGTTTGTCACGATGATCATCCCAAACTTTCACAAAAGCATACGCGGAACCCGTGAAAAGAATTCAACTAGACCTTTTTCTGTTTATTTTCCGGCTTTTTTGGTCTTATAGGAAGAAAACGTCTGGTGGATTACTCGCTCAGCCCCCGCACAGAAAGAAGTTCATACTTTTTCCGCCTCCAGCACAGAGCTATTGATTAAAAACTTAATTTAGTTTTCCCGTTTGTTGTCAATAGGCCCAGAAAAAACAGAAACCGTTGAACGGGGAAAATATTTTCAGTTAATCTCCCAAATCGCAGCAGCTAAAGGCAAACGGTATCTCGATAATTAAAAAAAGAAAGTACATAAGCCTTTTCCACGAGATTGGAATTTGATTCGAGAGGCAGCCTGACAAGTACGGTTAGAATATTCCAGTTAATTCTTGCAGATAATCTTAAGAGATTAGCGTTTTGGTTGACAACAGGCCAAGAGCATAACCCTGCAAGTTGTTTCCCTTGTACTATATTTTACTAGCTTGATCTCAATTAATATAACCGTCTTTACCTCTAAATCAGTTTCTGAGTGTACTAACTCACCAATAGCAGCTTGTCCGAGGCTTATCTTTGCATGCAAAGGGTTTCTATTTCCTTGTACAGCTACGCGTTCGTTTTCAGAGGCCGACCTGTACACGTGAATTGTTGAGTTTCTCAGAACCACTATCTTGTATCATTCTTACAAGGCATAAATGGATAATGTACTCGTAAATCTTTCTGTATAGTCATGCCGAATGAGTTATTGTTCTCAGAAATTCCGCATTCCAATGGCCTCCTCGTGACAGGCTAACGCAGGCCCAAAACTGTGAACGTGTTTACACTTCGTCCTCGAACTGCAAATGAAAAGTTTTTACCGTAATAAATAGCAAACGGATCATCGTCCGGTTCTTTCAATCAATTGGAAAGATTTTCACAGAAGAGTTGCGAGAGTTGTGAAAGATGGCAAAACAAGCTGACTCACTCGACAAACGTACATATGCAAAATAGTACAATTACTCCAATTACGTGAAGACGAGTATTAGCAGCTCTCTTAAAATATAATTGATGAACTCGCCGGTAGAGAAATACTAGATTTTTATTTGTTTGTTTACTTGGAAACGGGGCTTTTTACAGTCGATATTCAGGTCCATATACGTAGGGATTTTAATATAGATTTTAGAACTGGAAACAGTCCAGTATTGCGTCAAGTTTTAAGCTGCATCGTATGATATTTGTCTACGGATCAAAAATCGGTTCAATACAAACTTAACGTCGAAATGCTAATAAGTGCGTTTTAACAGAATTATAAATAGACAGAAGCCTGAAGCCTTAAGTATATTCTTTTCGTGGAAATATGTAACCTAAGCAGCAACGAAATCAATATGTGTTAAAAAAAAAAATGCAAAATCAGGACAACATACGCAGCATCAGCAGAAGACGGAACACTTCAAAAATTTTTAGATTTATGAAACGTCTCTATCATCGCTTCATCGGAAACGGAAACATTCCACAGTAGGGGTCAGTTTAGACCCTATATTTGTTTTCATTCACAATGTATGCGGAACTTTGAACTCTTGAGAAGCAATTTATTCTGCACTGAGAAAATGATTGTTTGATCTAATATTATTCTTGTCTGGACCATTATCTCATTAAGATTGACAGCAACCACCCGCAACAAGGAAAAAGTTTGGTCGAAATTCAAAATAGCTTCTGGGGCTGAGTACTTTGTCACGAAAACAGTTTATTCCTTTGCAAAGAGGTCTCAGTATAAATGAGCAATTTTATTTGAAGACGTAGATATGAATGAATTAAATTAATGGAGAACATAGAAAAGTTAAATTGCTGAATTAAAGGCATGATTCGTGAGGTTCTGGAGACAAGTCACAAACACTGGTGAATCAATGTTATTCCACTGATTGTGTTTCATCATGGTTTAATTTCTCGAACATGAAACTTTATTAAGTGAAAATAGAATGCCGTCACAAGCAATGCCTTTCATTACCATGGATAAGGGGTGTGAAATACATTTACATCAGAGAGAACCGTGTGGAATTTCGAGTACTTTCGGAGGTTACCACAAAACAGTGCGGGAGTTCATTGAATTAGAATAGCTGCAATTTTCTGTTTAAACAGTAGTGTGTAAAGAGACTCACATTACTTGGTTTAAAAAAGAAGCAGTCAAAGGTAGTCTTAAACTTGGGCGCAATTTTTCTTGTAGGCAGTAACAAAGAGTTATTATTGCTAACTCTGTCGTGCCGATTCATTCCCATGGAATTATTCACTCCTTCCTCTGTGAACCGAAAGAAGGAACCGAGGAAACAAAGCGGATAGTAAATCATTGATAGCACTCGACTAAACGAGCCAATATCATATGAATTAATAAGCAGATTTAATAAGAGACTGCTAAAAAACCCGAAGACGATAGAGTCAGAGAAGACGTTGCCAACATGAGGCCCCATACTGGTTTTAACGCGCCAAAACAGTAGAATCAACTGAGATAACGTGGAATCAAGGTGCTTTAACACAGCGAAGAAATCGACGGATGCTTTAAGTTTTAGACGAAGAGTAGAAACTATCTGAAATTGCTGTCATTGTTTCACTGACTGAACTGAAGAAACCTCTCAGCTGAAGTTGCAAGACACCTGCACATGCGCACAAGAAATGGCGGGAAAATTAACCAGGGTATGTACGAGTGAAACGAGATTATCACAAGAAACCACAGTACAGAAAAGCCACTTACAACGGATATGAAGTTGCACCCAATTTGAAATGACTTCTGATTATAAAAGTATGTTATTAATTAAATAAAAAGCATCACTCTACGTCTTGTCAAATGCGCAATCAGTTAAAATATATGCTTGCTTGATGAAGGACACACCTACTGACTAAACGTTTTCGTGTATCAGTGAATTTTCGATCTTTGCTGGCGTCGTCTTTAAAGAAAATAAAACAAAAAGGCAAGATCTTAATTGGGAATTATTCGAAATTATTACATGATGGACACAACAGCTAAAAGACTTTAAAGGTTTCTTGACGTTGTTGTCTCATGCAAAACTAAGATTCACAAAAACATTCATTGTAAACACGTGCTTGCCATCTTTCTCAGCCAAATTAGACATGAAGAGCTGAGTTCCACGTCTAACAGATGGCAGAAATCTGCAACACAAGATTAAAACGCATTAACGGTGGAATTCGCAGCTTAAAAGCTGTAAGAATCCTGAAAAAAAGCAAACCTTCTCAGGTTCAACAGACTCAGCTGGCTTCCTAAGGCTTTAACCAATGTGCAAAGATTTCAAGCTGCACAGGCCCTTTTAAGGCCTTGTGTTGCTCACTTACTTATTTTTAAGTATCATGTTTACAATGAATAATTTATACCAGTGTTAGAAAGTGGATACAACAGACAAAATAATGGAAAATCTTGAGAATATTTCACCTAGTATTTCCTGTTTATAAAACAAACCAAATGCAGCTCTCAGCAACGACCAAAGTTTTCCGGGTTTGGATTCGATTAAAACCAACTAAACCCCATTAAGTGCAATTCACAACATGAATGCGTGTTTCAGGTTTCATGGTAACTATCACGATTCCAGGGAGATATCTGACTTCATTTGTCAAGAAGCAATCAGTGCAAGGGTTGAGTTGAAAATCACTGAGCCAGATACGTAAACACATTGTGTCTCTTGAACGAAGATATTTGAAAAAACGCCTAGAGAATACATGTGCTATGTTTTTAGATTTGGAAGAGAAAATTGATTGTACTTATCGCATGCTAGAGAAGCAGAACACGAGGCTCGGAGGGTACTGCATAACGAGATAAACTCAAAGTGTCAACTTTTGAAACTCTTTATGAATTCGTAAACTCTCAGGGATGGCCATATGGCCTGAAGGGAAACAGCCAATTAAATGAGTGAAAATGTCAAATACATTAATGGCTGCGGATGGTGTAAAATAGGGTTGAAATAGCATTGGAGAGGTAAAACGTGCTGAAAACAAGTCGGGCAAATTCTTTGAAACAACTGAGGTACAGTTAACTATGGTGACAAAATTCTTGTTTATTTTAGTTGAAATGTCACTAAATTCACGAGAATTTCTGGCAATTAGCATTCTACAATAGTGTCCATTCACATTTTATCCACGTTGAACATTAATTATATAAATTTCGTACACGATCGGATTTCCATCTACCAGCTATTCTGCTTTATTAAAAAGCCTACTTAAGTCATTGCAAAACGTTTATACCCAAAGCAAATATTGACTGACGTCTATCTTTGAAAAGAGACAGGAAATGAAAAGGTTCTTTAAAAATTGTTTCCAATTGTTTGTCTTTATGTATAGGCGAGGGGGAAATAAGGTCACCATTGTCAAAATAAACCCCACCCCACTCCAGTCTGACAAACAGTGAAAATATGAACCACGTGTGTGAATTGTTATTCATTTGCCTCCACTCTTAACACACGCAAAAGAAAGGAAAATTTTACATTTTGTAGCTACACAGCTAAACAAAGGTTTGAATGGTTCTCTTGAATAAAGAAATTTCTCTATGTTCTCAGTCACTCTCCTGTCATACCATAACCCGCTTATTTTCCTGTCTGTATAATTTATCGTTGTACAAACTGTCACTGGCTTAATATACTTGAAAAAGTCACAAAATTCGTAGAGAAAGCTTCATCTTGTTTTTTCCTAACAGATGATTTCTCTTCTCCTTGGTTACAAAAAGCAACCACTTGTTGCATTTTGCAAATCAGTTGAACGAGACGCTTCCAGCAGTTGTGTTTTGTTCAGGTGGACGAAGCATCAATGACATTTTCAGAAATAGTTCCATAATGAAATTTTCTCTGCGGTCATTATCTCACTTTGACGGTGAACCAGAAACTTCAAATTGTCGGTAAAAACTAAGTATTTACTCTAATGTTCTAAAACTTCGGTATCCCAGCTTTCAAGGCACGATATCAGAAGTTATTTTTCGCTCGTTTTTGAAGTGCATCCTTTAGATGACCGCCCTCATTAAATATTTATCACCTAGCTCGCGGTCACAAGCCGCATTTGATCGGTACAAGGGCAGCGAAAATATGTAATATTTCAATTCAAATAAGACGTGGCATTTCTGTTAAATATGACGAGGCCTCATGTATAAAATGTTCTAATTGGCTGGCTTAGAAACCGAGTTGAATTCGACGAAATTGGCATACATTAGATCGAGCAGACAGCTTCAAGGGTGAGCGAAACCATTCATCTGCACGAGGAGAAATTCCAAGAGAGCAAAGTGTTTCCAAAGGTAAGTGTTTGCTGTTCTCCTAACGACAGATAAAACAAGCGAACGTCAGGAAAATATTTTGTCTTTTCGAATGCGGAACATGCTAGAAAATTGTTGCATTTCACTTCCGTTTTGTTAAACATGGTCGAGTCATTTCTCCAACTTCATCTTCCTCTCGCGAAGTGTTGTCACTTGGCCATCGATGCTGAAATTAGTACGACATGCTTCAGATGTTTGCGTGTAATGTTTTTTATTTGATGATTTTTTTTGTTTGGTGGAGCTCTTTTTGCTGTAAGCTTTTGAAGGCGGGCCTGCCGTCGCTCTGAAAGCACTCCATTCTTCTTTGTTGACTGACACGAAAACGATGAAAGAAAAAAAGGTCATTTAAACAAAGAAGGAATTCACCTCCTCAAATTGAGCTATTGAAAATCAGGCCTGAGCACCTAAAGTTTTATTTTGACTTGAATTGTCACTGAATATACACATTGCTCATGCAATGTGGTTTTGCTACAGCCTCTCTCGGAGACCAGTTCAAAAGGGTCAGTGCAAAAGGACTAGAGCTGTGTTGATGTAAAGCCTTAACAGTGGATTGCACTCTCCGAAGTACCTTTCACTGTACATCGTGTTTTCTTTTTAGTAACAGGTTACTGATGTGGCATCTGCGATGTTTTTCGCTTCTTGAAAATGTTTTCCTTTATCAGACTCTTAGTTGTCTACGATGTGTATTTGAACTGACAGACTGAGTTTTACCATATCTTCATTGTCTTCTGTTTTGTTCCACCTAAGCGCGAAGCGGACGAATCTTGCATGTTTGTGGAAATGAAATAATCTATACACAGCGGTTGGTCAGTTCCCCATTATAAAACCTTGGTAACGAGAATTCAGAATTCAAAACTTTACGAGCGGTTTGCACAGGCATATTTTACAGTATTTTCGTGGTTTAGCTCCCAGTCGAGAAGCTAGTTTCTTCGGACCCTGCATGTATAAGTATTCCTTGTAATACACCAAACTCCCTAGAAGAACTCAAACAGGACTCCAAGTCTCAAAGTTTGAGTTAAAATATAAATTTTATTTCGCTAATCAGGCGCAGGATTTGCAGTCGGGATGTATAAATGGAACTGAAATGGTTTCTTTAAGGGTGGAGCTATCAATTCGGCATGCGAATTTTAATTTACATATATTAGGAAATCCTCACCACACAACAATCTTTAGATTATTTAACACAGGTTTTATCAACTTGGATATTAACATTGCCAGCTGGTAAAAATCTTTCTAAGAGCGTATAAGGCAAATAATTAAATGTCTTTCG
>Ga0126337_10002681_pt1 | contig 11377 bp, 9 predicted proteins | sample DipCmetagenome_FD_92527 | JGI IMG/M metagenome (GOLD analysis project Ga0126337, IMG submission 92527) | Coral microbial communities from La Bocana,Puerto Morelos, Mexico - Diploria C A metagenome | ecosystem: Host-associated > Invertebrates > Cnidaria > Coral | place: La Bocana,Puerto Morelos... | reverse complement strand
TTCTGTAATAAATTTCCAGATCTCTAATCAAGCTATTCTGAATTCGAGTTCGTGACAAACTTTATTTAATGTTGTGTGTAATCTATCCTTTCATTTGTAAGGGCTTAAAGTCTTCATCCAGTATTGAAATGTAAATTCAGTCCGGTGTCCTCTAATGAAGGCTTTTAACAATAGAGAGGACAAAAAAGCTCGTTCTTTCGATAAATATAACACGCTAATTTCCGGACCAGATTTTGTCGAGTGTGCGCTTAATAAACGGTGTTCTGATGTATAAATAATCAGGTTTCGTTGAAGTAGCTTAAAGCTTTCCAAGAAGAAAGAAGCAGTAAGGAAAGAGAGGGCTTAATAAATGTGTTATTGCTCTTCAGTTTAGCTAATGTTTAAGTCTTAAAATTACCGTTAAGTTTTCCGAAAGTGACTTCCCGAAAGTATCAAGACCTTCCGAAAGCAGACGATGTAAAACGAGGTCCGTTACTTTCGAAACTTAGCGGTAACAATATATACATTTTTGGAGTGAGGCAAGTCCGAAACTAAACAAATTTGCATTAAGTTTGTCGCCTTGAAAGAACTGTGTCACTTAGTGGTTTTGGATATAGAATGATCTAGCCAAGCATCACGAAGTATCCCGATCACAATTCTCGTAGTTCTTGTATTATTTCTAATTGGATAATAGGCTATCGGGACCTCTTCGGGAATCCTTCGGAAACTCTTCGGGTACTTCAAAGCTGGCTTTAGCAAAAAACAAACAGTGGGTTGAATGAAGTTATTTCTGTTTGGACATTTTTGTTTAATATTATTAGGAAGAGGGTGTTATTTGTCTTCATATTTTATAATATTCTTCAAGCCTTCGTGGTCTCTGAAGGGATATGGACCGTTAGAGGCGTGGGTAGTTGCAATAAAATAGCTTTGGAATTTTCTTTTCGTCTCTTGTTTATGTCCCGTGAATAACGTTAACCTCTCCTAATGGAATGATACGCGGTATTTTATGATTTGTATACTCCTTAAAGGCCCAGCCGAGTTAACTGTAAGACAGACAGACCGATAGACAGGACGACCAACCACCCAAAGCACAGAGAGATAAAAAGTACAAACGAGAGAAATGATAAATCGAATTTATTTCTCTTCATTTATTTCAGTGAATTGTATACAGCATACTGCAAGTGATATGTTCTCTTCATATGTTTCTTTTATGTAATCAAAGTGAAAATGGAATCAATTCAAAACGTATGTAAATAATTTAAGTGTAAATGCAAACAAACCATATTTTAGTGTTTTTTTTTTCTTTCTTTTGTAGGGGGGGTTGGGTAGGGGTTGGGATGTATACTGCCACAAGTCGTCTGCACAAATACAAGTAGAGTTGGATTTAAGGAAAGGCAGCCTGAATTTTTTTTCCAGGGCTCGAAACTTGAACAAGGTTTTAAGCGTCAATGTTTTCAAGTTTTACAACCGTCTCCAGGTTCAAAACGTAGATTGTTTTGTCGGAAGAAAACCAATATATTTGCTGGAAGTCAACCATTTTTTTCCGTCCGGCGTCGGCGTCAAAGCACACGTTACTGAATTTACTTGTGGCCTCAAGTACTGGTCTAATGTTGGTACCAGTCAGTGGTGACGATAAACAAAGCGTACGGGCGACGAGCGAGGTCTGGGAGAGAAAGAGAGTCACTCAGACCTGCTCGTCGACCACCCGCTTTTTGATATCTTCCCCACTGACCGACAGACAGGAACAAGCTAGTGATATCTATTCCCATCTAATGTTGCCATTTTTTGTTGTCATCAAGGTCACGTCCGACTGTTCGGTCTGTTGGCTGTAGCATATGGATGGACATTTGCTGCGGCTTTCGTATCGGCTTTAACAGAGCTAGTAGCTTTGTTTGACGATTTGTCGTTTGACCAGCCAGTTTGCGCTGAAACGGAGAAAAAAACAAGATATGTTTATATTAGCTCATGATATTTTATTAAATTTTTGCACTTTGTCACAAACCTTTATCTGCTTTAGAGCCTCGTCCTTTTGTGATTTTAGCAGGTTTAAGTCCTACAAAGAATGAAAATAGAAATCAACGAACAACAAGATACGCTTTTTCGGTCAGCTTCAGTTCTATTACCGTTTTTTTTTTTCGCTCTGTACGACATTTTTCTTAGTTTCTAGCTCTCCTCTGGGAGAATAGGGCCTCTGCACAACTACATGTACTACATGTATATTAAACCAATCAGACCAAAGATGCTGCCAATGCGACCAATCAAAAAGCACTCGTCATGCACCATCACGTGAGTTTCACGTGTTTTCCACTAGGTACAATTTTCCCGCGCTTACCGCTAGTTACACTTTCCGTGCATGCACGTGATCACGCACAAGCCACTAATTACATGGGCTGACCTGTGATTGGTTCATTAAGTTACTTGGAACAGCAATGTCATATGACAGTTGTGCAACAGGTATCACCCAAAAACTGCTTAAAACAACATTCTCACCTTTTCCAAATGTGACAGCAGATACAAGAGTGTTGAGGTCAGGATTAACAGTGTTTGAAATTCTTGAGGCTGTGAAAAGAAACAAAAAATGTCTCGTTAATCAAGTGGATACAGTCACAATAAAACCTGATTTAACTTTCCAACTAAGCCTTGATGCAGTTTTGTGTTGACTCACTTTTCTGAGTCAAATCCCTTTATAGAACAGAAACACTTTTGTCAAAGGTTCCCGAGGTTTGAGCCCAAATCCAATGGTTATGAAGCAAACAAATGCTTGTAATAATCACATACATAATAATCAACATCTCCTATTTTGACGAAGGTTGCGTGCCTCTCCAGACACTGTGTGACACAACACCGACTTGATACCTGCACTTTGCTCTCCTTCCCAGTCTTCCCTCGCACTGTCAATGACTGAAATCAGATTGTTGGCAAGTTCATTCAATGTATCTTTCTGCTTCTGCAGAAAAACATTCAATTCTATTATTTCAAGTCAATAAGCTAGATATATTGTAGGGATCATTGTAACCTGCGAGAGCGTACAGATGTTTGGCTCTTGTTTCAAGCAACAGACAGAAATACAACTGGGTTCACAGGCTAAGATCATTGGTAACCACTAGGAGTGTTTAGGCTAGGGACGGTGAAAGCTTTTGCGCCAGTTTACCTGAGCTTGATCAGGAGGAATGCTTGTTGCCATGGTTTCCAGCTTTTGTTCAGACTCTTCTATCTCAGGATCATATTTTGTTCGCAAGTAGTCTGGAACTAAACAACACACACAAAAAAAACTAAATATGTTTGAATGTAGCTGTCATTAAAGTGGGTCTGAAAAGAGGAGTCATTACATCATTTAATTTTCATGAATAATCTGTTCTGCTGTAAGTTTGCCTTCTGTTTGTATCTTTATATTTGTGTGTGTGTGAGTAAGTGTGTTACTGACCCATAACTGTATAAATAATCTATGTAACTTAATGTCTGCCCAGTCTTTTTAGCCCTTATGGTTATTTTGGGCAGACAGTACTCTCTACTAATTTAATAATGTCTACTGTAATTATTTTATAAGTTGTGTGGGTACAAATAAATGGTTGTTGTTGTTGTTGTTGTCATGTAGACATTGAAAATCCCAGTTTTTTAACCTCCCAAGAACATAACTACCGGTATACACCTAACTATAGGTAGTTTGAGAAACCAGGAGTAAAATTACCATGTTTAGCCAAGGGAAGGAAAAAAAACGACTTCTTCAGAAGTCATTCTGGAGTTTTCTTTTTTGAAATGATATTGTTTGTCTTCTCTTGTTGTACTCTTCTTTAATAACAATTATTTACATAAAAGCGAAGAGAAATAGTTCAATTTCTTTCACTTGTGATATCAAAAGCAGCAGTTTAATTTGGGTTAAGCTGGTTCTACATGTATCAGTATTTCAGTTTCTGAAAAAGTTCCACATACTTCAAGGAATTTATCATTCACATATAAACTAAACGAAATAAATAAAAATTTTAACAAGGGAGGCCACATCAATCTTAGCTGGTTTTCATGTTGGTCCTCTATCCTAGTAGTAAAAATTTAGAGATGTTGATTATTGCAGTGAACCCCGAGAAAAACCTTTCATGCAAGGCCACACCAAGAACAAACTCAACCTGCATACGTAGTAAAAAACAAAATAAATTATTTTCTGTAGAAATCAGCATAATACTTACCAACTTCATGGTTAAATGCTTGTATTCGTCCATCAGTTACTTTCTACCAGGAAAAAGGAAAAAGTCCCAACGATGCATGTGAAATTTATTTTACGTATTTCTAAACCCAGGAGTGATCATACACAAAATTCTCCTTGTAATATCCATACAAGAGATAACAGTTAAGCAAGGGGAAAACTGAAAACCATCAATAATTAAGGTCTAACCTGGATATCTGGATCTGTTTCTTGTTGCACTAACAGAGGTAACAAGACCAAGTTTCTGAAGAAAGGAGTTTTTTCATTCTTGAGCAGTTTGGTCAATGTGTTCACCTGACCTGTTTAACAGTGACAAGCAACAGCTAAATGAATCACATAGTTTCCGGAAAGATATAAATTTTGTCCCGTGGAACCCCACCTTGAGGTCACCTTGTAAAACACGTCACCTTGTTACATGTATTACTGCAAAACGACCGTACATTTTCTTTAAGAAAACCCTATTAATGCGACCACCAAATTAATACAGCCAACGGCCACATTCTGAAATCTCAACCTATATAATTTTGGCAGTGGGGCAAGTCTTGTCACTGTGACCTTTTAGTGATCTTTTAACTCTTTTTAAGCCCTAAGATTTTACTCTGTCTAACACAGACGATTTTACTCGTCAAAGGGAGACCCCCTTGTTCACTCTATAAAATGTATCCCATACGCAAGGCTAAAAAAGTTAAAAAGTTAAAAAATGTAAAATTGAAAAAGTTCAAACCAAACGTTTTTGGCTGTTTGCCATCATCAGGGTTAAAAACGACTGTCCGCACGCATGCATATATATATCTTATGTAATAACCCTGATGATGGCAAACAGCCGAAAATGTTTGGTTTGAAATTTTTTTTAATTTTACAATTTTTAACTTTTTTAGCCTTGTGTATGAGATACAAAACAATAGAAGTTTAATACAATAGTTGTACTACCAAGTATCATGGCCACATTGTTTGCCTACTGATAGTATTTGAAATTAGACCATTAATACATGTAACAACAGAAAGCTAATGCTGTATATTTAATTACCTGACAAGAGTGCAAAGTTATCCAAAACAGAAGGCCTTTAACAAGAAAAGAAAAGTTAACTTAAGTACATGTAAAAAGTAACTGCTTTGTACAAAAATGTTATAGAATGCATGTATCAACGATCATGACAAGTTGTTTGGAATGTGATCTGCAATTCCAGAGTATATCTATACTCCCCCCATAGAATATATTGAAATTTCCTGGGGGATGGGGCACTGGGGTTCTACCAGACCAAAAAAAGTTAAAGAAATGTATGAAGCTTAATTAGAATTCCCAGAGGGGTGGGGGTGGGGTCTTAGAAAAAATCATTTCTTTGAGGGGTGTATGGCTACAGAACCACTCAGAACTAAGTGAACCAAACTTTGTGTTAATAACAAGAAATATTTTGTTTGACTCTTTGTGATTTATAGTAAGGGTAAAAAACAGAAAATTTCAAAGCATCGAACATCTCCTGTACAACAATTTGCCTTGACATCTGCAACAGATGCAGAGTAAACATCGCAATGTATATCATACTTGTAACTTTGCTGTAGCTTGATTTGAATTTTGCTTTGCGTGGATTCACAAACCACACATTTGTTTGAGCTATAGTCCTTCTTTGTTCACCATAACAATGCATGCAAGAGGAATATTGGTTATGAATAACAAAGGCACATTACCCCCAATGCTCCCTGCCCCCCATCCCATGCTCTCGTGTCTTTCGGGAATCTCAGGAATTGCTACTGTCACTCTTATTATTTGTTCTTTTGGATGACAAATCAGCAATTGCATAAACATATATGGGGATTCCTTGTATAAGTTTATTACAGCGGTAACTGGCAAAACTTCTTGTGCAATTTTCTTTTTTTGTTTTACAAGGTCAGTCTGGGTCAGTTTATGATGACTTACCAAGTCAACTGTTCATGCTCAAGCTTGGCTAGGAATGACTGTATTGATTCCTTCAGCTCCTGAACCCGGCTAGCAACTGCTTCCAATGAAACCTCTAAGAGCTTCTCGTCCTTTTCCCAATAGAGAACCACATACACACAAAACAAACACAAAAATCGAATTTTGAGAAAGTCTTTTAAAAGCTTATAGCCAGACACGCGAAGGGATTTCTTAAAAAAAGTTGACAAAACCGAAGAAGAACAAATAAGCAATTAATTAATTAATAAATGAGAAAGAATAAAGTTAACTTCTTCATGCAATACCTGCATTGTTGAAGAATCCAAAGAACTTCTCGTTTCTCAATCTTTGTCCGCCATATCTGCGCCCACGAGCAAAGCAAGACTAAATGCGCACTGACATGTTCTTATGCGCACGCAATGGAATGTCTGGCAAACATGGAAGACCAAGTCGTCATATAGCAAAGGGTGTAAAATGCAAGGTTATAGCCCTATTTTTGGTTTGTGTTTACACGGTTTTTACACTATACGCACTTCATGTGCTTGTTGTAAGTGACAGCAAGCCTAAAGATCCAATAAGACTTGTGATCACCTCGCCATCTTCCACAAACCTCGTTGATGTAGAATCGAAGGCTTCCCGTCAAAACACAATATTGATCGATGTTGAAATTTGGGGTAAAGCTGCAATCGGGCTATACCTATGGAAGCATATCCTCGAGGGACCCTTAGAAGAGAGGCTGGGAGGAGTGTGGAGCTATGGACAGAAGCAAATTCGGAACATCAAGTTCAAATTTCGAACGGGTCCGGGAGTAGTCCCAGATAAGGTTCCAAAAGAAACAAAAAATCTTGTCCTCGTGATCAATGGACGAGAACCGAAGAAAGTGGATTTTGCGAAAGCATGGCTTAATTCTCTTGCAGATCTACCACATCTTCGTAATGTAGCTGTGGTGCTTTTGGGTAACGAACGTTGTGTAAATGACTGGTTGTATTCTTACATGAAGAGAAATGGTGGTATTGTTCAAGTTGCTTTCATAGTTTATGACATCCCTTATGCCGATTCTAAGACATTCTACCAGTGGCCTTTGGGAGTAGCAACCTATAGAAAGTTCCCTAATGTGCCTCCTCGGTCTGTTGATGTCTTAAAGCGTCGAAAATTCAGATGTAATTTTTTGGGAACTGTTTATCCTGATTCCTCACGTGTGGAACTTCAAACAGTTATAAAACAGTTTAAATTAGATGACGTCTGTTTTGTCAGGACAAGAGATAACTGGGCACCAGGAGAAAGTGCTGAATCAGCAAATGTTTTTCGCTATGCTCTTGCTAACAGTGATTTGACCTTGAATCCTGTTGGGATGAACACAGAATGTTATCGCATATATGAAGCATGCTCTTATGGATCAGTGCCTGTGATTGAAGACATTGTTACACCTGGGGAATGTAGACGAGGAGACGAGCTGTCTCCCTTAAATTTGTTAAAAGCATTTAATGCTCCTTTTATTTATGTAAAAGATTGGAAAGAGCTTCCCAGGATTATAGAGAATGAAATGCACTTAACCCATAAAGAAGTTGTTGAAAGACGGAAAAGATTATTAACCTGGTACAAAGCATTTAAGGAAGCTGTAAGGGACAAGTTTGTTGACGTCATACAAAATAAATTTTCTATATAAAATTTGAATTTCTATTTCAATTTGTGGCAGATTCCTGTTATAAAAAGTAAACTTTGTTGCCATTGTTTGGCATCACACCTGAAAAATAGTTTCTTCTCCTAGTCTAAAACAGGGTTTGTTCAGGTCCTGGTAAACCTGGAAAGTCCTGCAATTTTATTGTGGAATTTTTCCAGGACTGGAAAGTCCTGGAAAAAGTTTTGTAAAGTTCTTGTAAAGTGTATGTTAATACAAATTTTAGAGTCCTCAAAAATTGATCTGAGTCCTGGATTTATTCTGAGAAGGGCATGAAACCTGCTAAAAGAAAAGGTATTGGACTGCAGTTTTATTTGATTTTTCTTGTTTGAGCAGAGCACTTCCTGGGTGGAGAAAAATACCAAAAGAGTTATTATAAGTGTCTTCCCTATAAAAAAAGCAAAAATAAGTCTCTTGCCCGTAAACATATTGAATGCTATAAACGTATTCTCATCAGGGTCCGTACACTGCTTGAAATTATCCAAGCAATGACGAAAATGCACCTCCTGTTGCATTCTAAGAAATGCAGGGCCAGATCTAAGACAGACAGACAGAGAGACAACCTTTATTTATAAAGCCTAATAAAAACTCAGTAGCTTGTGTGGTCTTGCATAATACTGGTAAATGAAATTAAATTAAACTTCGTACAAAGTATACTGTTATACATGATAAATACAGACATCTAAAACTCTAATAACACAAGCTTATACAAACTGAAAGTGGATTTATTAATTAATTCTTCCATAAAGCTTTGCACACATCTCTTAACTTCAAAAAATCTTAGCAAATCATATGCTCTCGGAGGAATGGAATAGGAGGCAACTGATGTCCAATTATGTAAACCCTCTTTGAACAGAGACAATAACTTTGAATGACCCAACATCTATGACACCATCATATAAACCTTACTAACACTCAAATTTGTATAGTGGCTGATAAAGCTCAGTAGAACTGAACAAAAAATCCTACCTTTTAAAGACTTTTAATTGCACTCTGGGTACAAAAATTACTTTTTGCAGTGTATGACGAGTATAGTTATTTTTTTTTTTAAAAAAAATCATGATTCCAGAGCAAGAAAACAATATTTTTGATTATAATCCTGCTTTTGTTTTATTGTGTAAAATGATTTAGAAAATAAATTTACCAATTTATGGCCTCTCTTGAAAATAAATGTCTGCTTTTCATTACATTGGAAATCGCATTTTTCCAAAGTGATCTTTGCGCCCGCGCTTCCATCTTGATCAGCGGTTTCCCGCAAAAAAATTCGTAAACATGGCGGAAGGAAACAAGTTTGGATGAAACTAGTACAAGAAAGGACCCTTTTGGGTTTTTTTCCCTCTATTTTGAGTTAAAATCGACGTAAATATCACTGGATGGTTTAATTATACCAGCGTCGGGAAACGCGTAACGCTCTACGAGAGAGTACAATGATTGTTGGAGACGACGCAGCCGAAGAGGTACCATCTGATTTCTACTTAAACTTAATTTTTCGTGCACGAGATCGGTTTTTTCATGCATCTGTTATTGTCTGATATTAGCTGTTTATTATGATAGCATGGGAGTCTCGTTGCTTAACATCCTGTTCCTTGTTAAAAGCCTTCATTTAGTGTTTGAAAGGTTGTCATGTGTTCCGAATGGAACCTGTATGTACCGGGACCTGGGCGGACCAGTTCACGTCGCATCGAACCCTCACCCGACTCCAGTAGAGTAGAAAGGTGTTTGGAATGGTTGATGGCTAACGTAAATATTTCTTAGAGGATGGCCAAAAAAGTCGTATTTTTCAGCAACGTGCAGTTTTTAGGAGAAACCTAGCTTGCATTGAGGTACTGACCACATAAACTCAGGAGAGGAGGGAATAAGTGGTCAGGGGAGCAGAGGGGGTGAGGTATGAGAGAGTCAGGGGGTGGAGTGTGAGAGGGTTGATTTAAATGCACATTCATGGTCTTTTACCTAGGGGGTACTTACAGTAGACATTATTATTTTATAGGGAGTCCAGTGAAGCAAAAAAATATATGAGTCTGAAACCTAACACCCCCAAAAATAACTGGTATCAATACCGGTACTTTTTGTCACTGATTTATTCAATCAAACAGACTCTTCTAATGCATGAACTCACACGCTGCTGAAACAAATTTTGAATGAATAACTTTCTGATCCACTGATTGCAACAAAAATTTTGCGCAATGTGTGCACCCCAGAAAGTATAGGTACCTACTGTGTCTTTGAAGACCTAAAAAAATATGTGATATATCTCTTGACCCCCTAAATACTGAGCATGTGAGTTTTAAACCCCCCCAAAATGCGTTGGATTCCCGTCATGTATACTCCATGTATCCCCCTGGGTCTTTTACTAGCTTTGAAGATAACATTTCCAAATTAAAATAGTCCTTGAGTAACATGACCATATCTGGAAGTACAGTGGAAAATACATTTACATGTACATGTTGTACCCTTATTAGGGTAAGAAGACAAAGGGGATTGAGAATCAAACTAGGTTAAAATTATTTTTACCTGAATTTAATTTTTACACAACAGTATAGGGTTCTGACCTTGTGTACAAGCTAGAGATTAGTGTCCATTATATTTACCCCCAATTATATTAATTTTGACTTTGACAGGAAGATGCACTCCATGTGTTTCTTCTTATGGGAAAGGAGTACAGAATCTCCAGGAGTATCCGCGCTCAGTGGTTCTTTCAACAGTTTAATTCCACTCTCCCTCATCCCAAACCAGATAAAGAGTTGGTGAGTTGCACCTCAAGTGTTAGTATTTTTGTAAATTTCAAAACAATAGATGCTTAGGCTTTCCAGAGGACTCCTTAATATGACAATCATACATTTAATAAATGGCTTTAGTGGAATATTAGAAGTTTATTAATCGAAGTATTAAATGTATTGTTCTGGTTTCTGTCATGATAGAAAATGGAAGGAAAATGTGTAGTTCAGTTTAATCCTCCAAGTTTTGCTGTCCAATACCTGTAAAATATAGCATAAATTAAATGAAATGCATAAATGTACATGTAAAATTTTTACTATTTAAAGGGCTGTGCCAGATGAGGCCCTAGTAAGTGACTGTTGATGTAATGTCAAACTCTCCATATGTTTCACAAGGAAGTACAAGGCAATTTTAAGAGAGAATCCAGCAATTTATCAGAAGTCAATTGGGGCTGTTTTCCAGGCACCCCTTCATTTCAGATGATTGCTTTCTGTTTATTTAAAAATATTAATATTTATTTTGATATTAATATTAATATTTTGTTCATTGTTGTCTAGATTGATTCAAATGAAGAACTAGAGGTTTTGTCAGTCATTTCAAGTAACGTTGACAGTGCTGGACCATACAGACTTGTTCCTTCTACTCACATTACGTTTATCGGCAGACAATACCGTTTTGTATTCTGCCTTGACATCAGTCCATCACTTGCGACAGTGGTAAGAGTTAATGTACTAAATGTATCTTTGTGTTAATGTACATTGTATTAAATGAAATATTGTGTATCAGTTTGAGAAGTCATTAATCAACTTGCAAGATAGTTAAACCCTGACCCTATTTTAGAATGAAGGACATGAAAAATGGCACCCTATTTAAGGCTGAAACCTAAAAAAAACTC
>Ga0126337_10002679_pt1 | contig 11378 bp, 8 predicted proteins | sample DipCmetagenome_FD_92527 | JGI IMG/M metagenome (GOLD analysis project Ga0126337, IMG submission 92527) | Coral microbial communities from La Bocana,Puerto Morelos, Mexico - Diploria C A metagenome | ecosystem: Host-associated > Invertebrates > Cnidaria > Coral | place: La Bocana,Puerto Morelos... | reverse complement strand
AGTATGATTAACTCTGCCAATGAATATGAGCCCGATGTATTGAATACTTCTTGCGTAACACGGGCTTGAAAACTCAAAATTTTACAAAGAATGTATGAGCTCATTAGCACTTTTGCCACCCAGAGATTTTGCAGCTTTTGAAAGACAATTTCTCCCTGAATATTATACACAAAGAGCCAAATATTTCAACATGTATTTAATTTCACTAGCACTTTAACTTCCTGGAGTCAATTTATATCTAACATATTTCCTTCTGCAAGTAAAGCTGTATGCAAATGAGCAAAAATGTAAACAATGACGTCAGCAAAGATCCCCCTATAGCTCCGCTTTCCTTAGTGCTCCAAGACAGACTCCCTGGATTAACCTGTTTCTCAATTTTAATTTTATTGTCGCGTAATAATCTGTTAAGTCTGCACTCGCGCAAGAAAAGAATTGTTTTGTCTTGATGTACAGGTAATAAATAGAAATAAGGTTTTTTAAGAAAGGGGGTTACTGAAAGTTACTAAAATTCTAGAAGGGGTTATTAAAAACTGAGCTATTGCTAGGTTGGTGTATAATATTGAGGGTAAATGGGTGAGTTCTTTCTGCAACGGAGTCCAAAGGTGTAGACCCGGACGAGGTGTGTAATTTGACCTGCTCCGCCCTAGTTTTTTTTCTGTTCTGTTGTTTAAGTCACTTTTCGCTGTATCTAAACACGCTAGTAGTATAGCACGGAGGACTAGGCTACTATATTTACAAATTCAGCAGCCTGGAATTAATGAGCAATAAATCCATAACATAACTTAATGAGATGCAGGCCGTGTAGGTATATGTGGGGTTTTGTAGGGTTTAATGAGATGTAGGTCGTGTATAGGTATATGTGGGGGAAATTGAAATAATAATTATACATGTATGTGTTATTGTTTTAAGAGTTTTGTTATTGTTAATAAATGAGTTTTTAAGTGAGATGTGTGTGATGTAGGGGAGCTATGTGTTCTTGTTAAATAACAAATGAGTTTTTAAGAGAGCTATGTGTGTTGTAGTAGAGTGAACGCACCGCCCAACCATCCGGGTACTATCCCGCTTATATAGAGAAAGAACAAAGGTTTCGCTGAGAAGCAATCAGTATGCATTGTAAAACCGGTCAGACCGGTTTGGATGGCTTTTATGATTCAAAATGGCAGACGTATCTTGTTAGGAACCGGTCAAACCGGTTTTTAAAGTATACCAAGCTAGTTTTGAGACTGACGATTATTCAAAATGGTGGACAAACCGTTGTCATTTTGGGTGAACTCCGAGTTTCTACCTTCTACTTTATGAACGAAAGGCAGAAAATATTGATTAAGTTGCAAGTACAATGGAAACAATGGTTCAGGAAAATAATTTATCAGAACTTTCTCAAGGACTGGATTGAAGAACCTTTTAACCATGGTACTTACGAAGAACTAAAGCGTTCGTCATCAAACAATAAGAGACATTTGTGTCAAAAGTCTACAAATATTTATATTTAATCCTTCAGAACTGTGTTGCGTAAAAGCAAAAAGAAAAGGTCGTCTATTTACATTGGTTTCGAAATGCATGGATGTATTTACAAAAGACAACAATAGAAAAAGAAAGATATGAAATTGAAGTGAAAAAAAAAACATTTGTGGTACATATCCTTCACACAGTTTTTAAATAAATGTACGTATAATGCAAAAAGGTAAAAAAGAGCTGAAATTGATGCTATTGAAACGGGATCGATATTATTTACAAGGTTGATTTTTAATGAAATCAAAAACAAACAGTAATTGGTTTGCATGACATTGCCTGCGTATATATTACTCAAGATTAAATCCAGTACAAACATGATTTTGACACTCGCGCAGGCATTGTTCGAGGCTAATGAGAGGTTAGTCATAATAATGACGAAGCTGTCTCATTAAACGCGAACAATCTCGACAGTTTGGATTACCGTGGCATACGCCGACATGCACGCGGCAAACTTTTTGAAATTAAATGCAAAATCATGTCTTTGCAAGGGATTTAATCCTGTGTTGTAATATACACTGGCAATGCATGTCATCTGTACCAGGATTTGTAGGTATCTTTCCCTACAAAACTAGGAGAAAGGAACTTACAAAGCGTTCATGACATTGCAATAACTTCTGGATCCGTGACATTCTAATAAAAGCAAAAAACAAGGAAAGAGATTAACCGATTATTCTATATCGACAAAAGAAGCGACTATCGGACTAATTAACAGAGGATCTGCTTATTCGCTGTTTTTTTATTGACTGATTAGGACTGTACAAGACATCTTGTTAAACACGCTTCTTACTTGTCTTAAATGCCCCATGAACATTTCATTATTTATTTGCATAAGTAAACTCGTTGTCCCCAAAAACGATTAACATTACTCTGGTATATTCAAACTTTGATTGACTTACACTTTTTGAAATATCGTTGAAACCTCGATTACTCGATTTCAACGTTTAAATAAATCAATAGCTCAACGTTGGCACCTTTGCAGAAGTTGATCCAACAATGAGACTTTCTGATCTTCTGGTAACGAGGAGTCCATGCTTTGCTTCATCTCTTGATCTAAACGTGTCAAAGTCGTGAGTTGAGTGGTAGCCGTCAATCGTGAATGTTCTGTTTCCATGCTTTGCACTAGATGTTCAGGTATCATCATCATGCACTCTTAGAGCATCAAATTTAACAGGACCCACAATGACAACAAATTTAGAACTTGAAAAGCAATCCAGAAAACAAAATTGTTTGTTTTGATTCTTAATTTTATAAAATAAATAATTAAATGGCTTTTTATTCATAGCTGCGTAAAACTATGACCTTAATTATTTTTCTCTTCTAAAAATAAGCCTAAAAAACATGTTATTATTTTAGGTGGGGTGGTTTCGGTTTGGAGCCAACAACATAGACTATGAGCAGTCTCTCTTTTTTTTCAGTCCGACAAGCATTTAGCAATAAAAAAATGGCGCGAAAAGTAGCTACGCTGTCACATATATTTTTCGCTACACGCTCGGCGAACAAGGGAAAAAGAGAGGCTGCCCGTTGTCAATCAGTAATATCCCATAAGCAGTCCCTTACTTGTGGTATAGGTATTGTGTTAATAACCTTGTTTTGTTCTCTTCTTTCTTGAATAATTGTAGAAAGAGGCGGGATTCTGTCGCGGATGTCCTCGGGCAGGGCCATTCTTAACTCGTGGTGGGCTTTGTCGCTGCAAGCCCCTGACCTTTTGCGGCAAGTATCAGCCTGACCACTTCAGATGTGTAGCCATCGTCCAAGTTGTCTTCCAGGTTCTTTGCCAATGGAATTACCAGCTCTTTGCCATACACGTTAAATTTTAGCTGTGGGTGGACGGAATAATATTAAAGAGTTTAGTACAATCATCTTACTTCAAGACTTGGTTTGGTTTGTTTCGTGAAGGTCAGTTCGGACTAAGATGAAAACAAATCGTGTGAAAAAAACTTACCTCGACAGGTTTAAACTCTGCTGGAAGTATCTCGAGAGCGTTTAGCGTCAGTTCTCGTATCTTTTTTCTTTTCTGTGACCGAGATGCCTTGTCGCATTCCCAAAAGTTTTTCTTTGACGTGTTGAACTTCACAGAGTTTTTGGTCCGGTCCACTCGCAATTAAGGCCTCTGCTCGCTCTTGAATCAATTCATGACATTCCGCTGTCCTCTGATTTTTTAACTGTTCAATCTCCGCTCTGAGTTGACGGATGGTGAGGTCATAATGTTCCAGTAGTGGAAGGGAAATTATATCTGTAGGGTGTTCCCGTTCATAACGCTGGGAACCCTGTCCATAAAGAACGTTTGCGGGTTTTTGTACTTTAAACTTCGAGATTATCTCTGCACTGAGCGATCGAAGGTTGTGATTGTCAGGTCGCGTACATTTTATTATTTATAAGTTGACTGTTAAAGTGCACCTAACCCCAAAAATTTTTTTTCGCTAAAACGAATCCACTTACTGTTTAAACTAATTTAAAATTAGAATTGTTGGTGCAGCCAATGCGACAATGTCTGCTGTTTTTGGTGTTTTGGAAGCGGTTGGACTTGTTTTTGAGATTGGTAGTGTTGCCCTTCTTGTGTGGCTATTTGGATCTCAAAAACTGGAAGAGTGGAAGGCTGCACAGAGTGACACGCCACCCGAAAAGGAGCAGTTGGCCACACCACCAGAAAAAGAGCCGTTGGCTGTGCGCAAAGGATTTCGTGCAATGGAATAGAATGGAATGTGTCGCAGCCTTTGGAGAGAAGAAACACAAGTATACACACATGGAACTTGTTCGAAAAGAAGGACAGCTTCCTCGTTTCCAATTCGAAGAATTCCGTACATGCGAGAAAAAAATACCAGCAGCAGCCGCGGGTTTGCTGGAAGGATTGTTTCGCTCTTTGCAAGTTTGTCTCTTCGTTGGAAAACAAATCGGCGCACATTGTAGGCCATATCGACTCGGAGACAGCGAAAAAATGGTTGGACTGGAATCTTGGAGAACTCTTTGTTGTTGCTTGGGATGGAGACTTTGTTTTCTGCTTCGAAGGTGGAACTATTGTATACTTATATCGTGTAGAAGGCTATGCTAGGGCAACTCTGCGGCACTTTTTTTTGCTTGGTGTTGTCTTCTCCTCGCCAAGCCGGCAATGCAATGGGGTTTTTCTTTTTTCTAGCGCTTCGATGCCCGCCAATTGCCTCTATCTCTTTTTCCAGAAAGAATCCATGTGTTGGCGTTTCTTCGTCTGTTGCCTGTTCCCCATCTTCTCCGAGTGGGAGCAAGAACATAATGGTCCGCGGGGCCTTTCGAAAGGTTGTTGTGGCGAAACGTTTGCATATGTACTCCCCTTTCGGCAAGTCTGTTGTTTTTTTCGTCGTTTTGTTCTCTGGTGCGGGAATTTTCTGCATACAGTTTTTGGCCAATTCCACATGAAGGGCTTCGTGCTCCTCGCATTTGGATCCCAGCTCCTGCAAGAGTGCAAGTCTTCCACTGTCTGGCGTGGATACCACTTGTATGGGGTTCCACACGATGGTTTTTCCTTCCTCGTTTTGGAAACTTCTCGAAGGTTCGATGTACAAATCCAACCTTCCAAGTATTTCGAAACCAGAGACAGCCACTAGCCAGAAAAGCTTCCGACAAAGGTTGTCTTTCTGGTCCGAACGGAAGCAGTCCGCACATCCTTGTAGGATTTTTCGCAAACCTTTTGTCGCCCAAACAGCAACTGCCGCTTCTTTTCTATGCCCCTATACAACGCGGACTTTGTCTTCTTTGCCTCGAAAACCTAGGACATCCCATTTTCTGCCTCCTGGCAATTCCACAACCTTTTTTGTCCCCATGCACAGGGCTGTTCTGCGATTTCTTGTATTTCTTGGAGCTCGTATTTCAAAGAATCGTTGCCGATCGCGTGGCATTTTTTGTCCCGCCATTCCCACACCACTTCGTCTGTTGGTGGTAGAAGCTTCGACGGGTCGCCCTCGTTTGGGCGGAGCTGTGTTGGTTTTTTTGGTCACCGCCAGAATCGTGCGAGAGTTTTCGTCTTTCGCTTAGCAACGGAGCGAGGCTAGCTCCACCCCCTCTTCATCTGTGGCAAGGATGTCTACCCAAAAGATTGGACAATTCCGGAAGCCAAAGTCCCCTGCGGCCCACAAGATGGCTTTTTCCCACTTTTCTTCGTCCTGCACGTTCGCTGGTTTGGGGTGCACGTGGACCCCCTAAATTCTTCCTGTCCCTGTGTGCCCCTACCAGCCTACCAAAATATCCCCCTGCTGTCTGTTCGCGAGAACCAGACACCAATCCAGGCTAGCGGCTAGGTTTTGCCACTGTTTGCTGGGGGGTTGGACCACGAATAGACCGTCCTCCTCGTCTTCGCGGAAACCTGCTCCAAGACTTTCTCGATGTAGTTTGTGGCTTTCTTGCTCGACAGTTCTTTTTGCTGGTATCCATACAGAGAGACTTCAATGCGCGTGCACCCTCGGGCTTGTACGTCCGAGTGTTGGAAGGTTTGGCGGAGGTGTGGGTTGGGGCAGTCGGCGTAGTCTGCCAGATGGCCTCCAAACTGTTCGCGGATTTCTCCTGCCTCGAAATTCGACACAATTTTGTTGTATATTTTTGTGCGCGTTGTGCGGTCTTCTGCAGTCGGTGATATCCAGGTGCAGACGTGCTCCCCGACGGCACAATGGCCGTCGGTATGTGGACCCGTTTCCCCAGGGCTCTTTCGAAAGCGTTGGCGATACTTGCCACCACTAGTTTTGCCGCCCCCTTCTGCCCACTTGTGCAATGGAGTTTCTCTTTCTGGAAGACGCACTCCTCTCGAGCAAGGTAGCCAAATACGAATATATCGTCTACGAACACCGGGAGACCCTCCAACGGGCGCAAATTTGTGCGACCGAGGTTCCCGGCCACATAGTCTACCTTGGAAATGTCAGACAACAGGTTGCTTTCGTACACGTTTTCCAGAAGAAGGTGCTTTGCAACGGCTTTTTTGCACCAGAGACCAATGCTTTCGAAGGTTTGTTTTGTCGCTGTATTTGTCACTGCTGCTGTGCCTACGTCTTCGACTACTACAGCTGTGCCAATGTCTTCTACAGCTGCTGTGCCAATGTCTTCGACGGCTACTGTGTCTTCGACTGCTGCTGCTTCTTTGGCTTTTGGGAAAAATAGCGCTACAACATTGGCAGGTTGGAGAAGTATTGTTTCGTTACTGAAATCCACTAGTTTCTCTTGAAAACCATGATTTTCTGTTTTTGCGTCTTTTGTCTAATTGTGCGAACTTTCGGCAACTGTCCCTTGTCTTCTGCTGTGCCTACGTCTTCGACTGCTGCTGTCTTCGTCTTTGTCTGTTCTCCCACCTGCAGATCCTAGACCTTGTAGTGTCGTTGTAGTGTCGTTGTAGTGTCGTTGTAGTGTCCTTGTAGTGTCCTTGTAGTGGCCTTGTAGTGGCCTTGTAGTGGCCTTCTTGTGTCGTTGTTGTGTCCTTGTAGAAAAATAGTTGCCGAAAAAACAGTATGCGAAAAAAATGGGCTCTAGTAATGTTTGCGTAAAAGACGCTTTCTTAGCGCGTTACCACCACACCACATCGAATACATAAGCGAAAATCACACAATACCCCGACGCCACAACCCCGACAGGGCTCCGGCTTTTTCATTCCTTTTTTTAGTTGCATGTTGTGCTGCTTGCAGAATATACCAACACACGGCTTTCCACAGTTTTCTTTCCGGTGTCGCAGCAACCACTCGCAGTTGTTGGCGGTACGACGCATAATGGATAACAAAGAGGTTGTTGTGTCTAACAAGTAGTATATAGTGGAGTAGACAAATACAGTTTTCAACCAAGGCACCGCATATAGGTAAGCTTGCTTGGCTATATGAGGTGCCTTGGTTGAAAACGGTATTTGTCTACTCCACTATATACTACTTTGATATGACCAAATTACCAGTATTAGACAGTCTCGGCTAAAGGCAAAAGAAACAATTTTTTTTTTTTTGCTATCTTTTCCATTTTTGCTTAAAATAGGATTGTCGAAAATATAGAAAAGTACTCCTTACCTTCGCAGCTACCAGGGCGTTGTACAGTAAAGTTCAGCTGAAGAAGACAATTTCTTGTTTATACGAGCACTCATTGTGGTATGTTGTGCCATTTGATCAACAGACGGGTTCGTGGTAAGATGGACAACTGTCCACGCACACGCAGCGAGCATCATGAGGTCCAAAAGCTTTACACAGACCATGACAATGACATGTCACGTCTAGGCAGGGATCCAAGTCTGGTACGAAAACGTGCATTTCGTCAAATTTAGATAGAGATGAAAGATAAATAGTATTTCAAAATTAAATTTAAGAACATAAAGTAAATATTTCCAGGTAGCACATATATAGCCAGAAATAAACAGCAAAGCCTCTTGCAGTTAAGCGCAATGTATGCGGTAAGACGCGAATGTGAACTTTCTTTATTGTTATTATCCATCTTCTTATCTTGGGAAATGCCTTTTTTCTTATAACTTTGAATAGGTCTCAGTAATGACAGGTTTGTGCACATTTCACAAAAACATGCTCATAAATAAACTCCGCAAAGAAGATTAAAAAGAACAACTTGAATTGCTGACTGTCCCAACTGCACTATCTTTAAACTTTGTCTGTCAAAAATATTGTTACCTACCTCCAGTCACCATGTAATCAACTGTTATCATATCCTTATTGTTGGCGTTGCGGTTATAGTTTCTCACGCACACTTTTGTATCTTTTCTGGATGTGTACTGAATAGAAGTGAGTGCACCAGCAATCTTTGGGATTCAATTCTAAACCCAAAAAAAGAACACGATGTACCGACAAGACGTTTAGTGAAAAAAAGGGGGGACTACGAGTATTACGCATGATCACTGAAATCATTCTTCCAAAATTATTAACCCGAGTTCACAGACGGTCCAATCATTGATCGTTTTGCTTAGGAATGATATTCCACCGTCCTGGCGTCCCTCTATGAGAGACATGCTTACGAGAATTGTGAAGATCATACTGTGGTTGTATTCAATAAAACAAGACCAAGAGTTGAACTGAACTTGACTTGAACTATCATGACTGCCTGCAGGTGTATGAACTGGGGAGTGTTAATAAAAACAGGATTACATATTACTAAAACTAACAAGAGATTGTGGAATACTTGAGGATGGGGAGCTGTGAATGGCCTTTTTCTTTGCGGGAGTAGAAAATAAATTGGCAAATAATATCACTGCATTTTAATTTCAAATGAGTATGTCTGGCATGTTCCTGTAGTCTTCTTGATAGAGGAATTAAGAGGCTAGGGGAGGGACAGGGTAAACTGAAGACTGACCAATGCTGTTTGATAATTACGCTAGCCATATGAACACTCGCCGACTATCTAGAGAATAATCACAAAAAATATAAAGTTAAGATACTTACTTTCCTGAAAATCCACCCTTCTGACACCCCCGTCCATATCGGCCCCCTATGAAGGGATATCATATTTTATATACATAATATACAATGATGTAAAACAACCGATTCAAAAGACAATAGGCACTGTCAATTAAAAAAAATATATATACATGTACTTGTAGCCTCACCAGGGACACAATTATTTATAATTATTATTAAAGCTTGAACAAAAAAATGGTTTCTTAGACACAAAGTAATAGTCTTACTATTACCTATTAAATAGTGAATTTATTTAATATTATACTGAATAATACAGAATCACAGTCAAATTTATTCTTACAATATAAACTTTCTTGACAATGTCCATGGCAGTTATTAAGTTCTCAGGGTCTTCTTCTAAAGCTTCAAGTATCTAATAAAAATAATGGAAAGTGAATCAATTATTGAATAATTTAATATGCAATTGGTATACACGTATGTGTATGATAATGATCCTGTACCATAATAAAAATGGGTGACTTTTTTGCAGTACTTATTTTATACATCTATTTTTATTATTATAACATTTTACAGTGAAACAAGCTCAACTGGGATCACCCAGCATTTTTTCAGCCAATCACAAGACAAGTTCAGAACAAAAGAATTGGACTTCCTATATCAGCGGACCAATCACAGTACAGGGCAAATTTAACTGCTGATGAACATCTTTTGTTCTGAGCTTGTCTTGTGATTGGCAAAAGAAACATCGGGTGGCCCTGGTTGAGTTCATTTTACTGTAAGTACATGTAGAATAATTAAGAAATAGAAAACATATACTGTGTTTCTATTGAGTTATAGAAACACGAGTGGAAGTTTGGGAGAACGAGAAATGCTGTGGGAACACGAGCTGTAGGCGAGTGTTTCCACAGATTTTCGAGTTCTCTCAAACTTTCATGAGTGTTTCTGTTACTCGATAGAAACACTAAGAACATGTTTTCTATTTCTTTTAGAAAACACCGCGATGAAAAAAAAGAAAAACAACTTGTTAACTTTAATTATCAAAATGTAAATTCCCTTTTGCTCACGCCATTATTATGTGAACAGCTCACGCTAGTTCTGTGTTTCTATAGAGTTATGGAAACACGATTTTTAACCAATCAGCGCGCGTATTTTCTTAGGACTGCTTTCTAAATTTAATTAATATTATACCTAATTGTATATCATATTTTGATTCAAAAGGGAGATTGGACACACCTGTTTTTCTCTCAGGTTTCTGTGTTCAATGTATGTATTCAAAATCAAGGAATACATTGAACACAGAAACCTGAGAGAAAAACAGGTGTGTCCAATCTCCCTTTTGTGACAGCTTCCTCCACAACTGGACCATGTCCAGGGTAGGTAAGATGCGGGGGCAGATCTAAGATGACTTCTAATGATTTCATGTATGTAAAGAGATCTTCAAACACCTAGAATTGCAGCAAATGGAAGTTAATGGAAGTCCTGTTAAGGTACATTGTAAAATTGCCTCAGGTCAAGTGGTTCGTACTACAGTAAAAACCCGCATATAAGAACCACTGTTTTTCGAGGTTAGGCTAAAGTGGTTCTTATGTAATTGGTATTTAGTGAGAAATTAGGCTAAGGTGGTTCTTAACTGGTTCTTATATACAAGGCAAAAACAATTTCCATTGTATATGGTGTTTTGTCATTTAATATAAACATATACATGCCTGGTTTTTCACCAAGTACAGTGGTCTTCTAAGAAATTCTTCTAAATAACACAAAGTCTTTTTTTTGGCAAGAATAAAAAAAACATACTTCTTTCATAATAAAAGAAACATACTGTATTGTATAATTACACAGCATCATAATTACAAATTGTTGTTTAGAAGCATTTGAATTCTGCATGTACAAGGTTAGTATTCTTGTTGGGAATTAACTGATATGATGCTACAACAATTTAAGAGTAAAGTAAAAATGTGGCTACAGTATTCAAAAAAGCTTGTTATTAAATTTTATGTATTTTTACCAACTACTTAACCATTTGCATGAATACAGTATGTTGTTATTGTAAATTATTAAATATGTATATATTGAATTGTGTATTACTGTACTGAATATGTATATATGTATAAAAAAATCATTTGCTTATTATTATTAAGTATAAGTAATAACATATTGTATTGTATATCTGAGTGAATTCGCAAGAAGGTGCCTGCCAGGTTTTCGCCTAGATCTGGGTGCAGCCCAGATCTAGGCTTAGCCAGCGACTCAAAACCCATGGGGGGTTCCGTTACGGCGGTACTTGCAACATAGCTCAGTCACTGACCTCTCTGCTGGTAGCTTGCTGGGGGCCAGCTGTCAAAAGCAGGGGGGTGGGGAGCCTGTTTTGTACTGGCACCTCTATTAGTTAAGACCGAGTTTTCAGTGTTGAATGATTATAACCTTGTTATTGACTGTTTTGCTGGGTATTTTACTCAGTTGTTGAACCCGGTTGAAGGGTTCTGTGTTGAATTAGCACCCTGCTGGTGTGTTGGGTGT
>Ga0126337_10002678_pt1 | contig 11380 bp, 5 predicted proteins | sample DipCmetagenome_FD_92527 | JGI IMG/M metagenome (GOLD analysis project Ga0126337, IMG submission 92527) | Coral microbial communities from La Bocana,Puerto Morelos, Mexico - Diploria C A metagenome | ecosystem: Host-associated > Invertebrates > Cnidaria > Coral | place: La Bocana,Puerto Morelos... | reverse complement strand
CATCCTATCTCAGTCATTATTTTGGGAGCTTGCTGGTGTTGGTTATTCTTATTGCAAAACAAACACTGTGAGCCCTGTTGGCTTCTTGAAACCACTCAACTAGCCAACCTTCAAGAATCCTGAAACCCCTCCCATGTTGCATCAATGCACCGGCACGCTGGGTAAAACAGGCCCCATTCGATAGGAGCAAGGTGGTGCTTTGGGTGGCGCGTTGGCAACAGGCGCTTCGATGGGTTCACGTTGAAAAAAACTGATGTCCATTGTGCGATCACCATCCTCAAGGATGATTGGCCACAGCATGTTGTCACTTGAATTCGGACTGCCTCAAGTTTTGGAAATACCATCAACAATTATGTATTTTTGTTTGAACAAATTTGCGGTTCATGTTTTATGTTTGCTACTCTGCTACTGAAGAAAATTATTCATTTTGGCCCAATTTTTTGAAATGCAATTTTCTGAAATGCGCAATTCAAAAAAGGATTAAAAAAAAGGCCCATCATGTCCCATCTCTCTAGGAGTAATTTCCTCTTCATTTTGCAACCCACATGGTTGTCTAGTTGGTGGTTTCAACCCATCTGAAAAATATTATGTGTATATATTTATATAGTCAAATTGGATCATTTCCCCAAGTAGGTGTAGAAATACAAAAATCTTTGAAACCACCACCTAGTTGTGCTCAACCCATCCATGAATGTTGCGTCCTCCTCTTCAATGACATCATTGCGACGAAGGTCAGCCTCCTGGACGGCAAGACTTCTTGGAGATTATCAAATTTGTGAAGGTAAGAAACATCTGAATACACATTTGCATAGGATTCATGGGAGTGGTATATGTACCTACACTTACCATAAAAATCAACCAAATGTAGGTATATAAATTGGGGGTTTCTTCTAACAGTAACTCTTTATAGCTATAAATGCCCCTTAGCTAGTCAATAAATGCCCCTTAGCTAGTCAATAAATACCCCTTAGCAAATCAATAAATACCCCTTAGAAAATCAATAAATACCCCTTAGAAAATCAATAAATACCCCTTAGAAAATCAATAAATACCCCTTAAGAAAATCAATAAATACCCCTTAAGAAAATCAAAAAATACCCCTTAGAAAATCAATAAATACCCCTTAGAAAATCAATAAATACCCCTTAAGAAAATCAATAAATACCCCTTAGAAAATCAATAAATACCCCTTAGAAAATCACAAAACACCCCTTGAGAAAATCAACGAATATCACAAGAAACAATATGTGCACCTTGGAAAAACATATGATATCATACGTCAATATGATCATACTTGGAATGTATCGTATTACATACATCTAGATCTGTCTATATCTTGTTACCTAAATCCAGTAGATTTTGCATCCACGTTTGTCCATACCATACTTGTTGATGGAAAAAAACGATGATATGATATGATATGTCAAGTCGAATCTTGTCCATGTCAAAAAGCAAAGTCAAGCTGAACTCCCCTTCTCATTTTTCCCCCATCTTCTGCCGGTTTCAGATGCCACAACCCAATGCGTCTGTATCGGCTTCAAGCTTCAATGTCAACTTTGACTGACTGCCGAACTCTGTTCATTTGCTCGGCTTGCCAGAGATAATGCTTTCGCATTTGCTGACAATGGCTTTGTTAAGGGGAACTCCTAGGCGCTTAGTGGCCTGCAATGATCGATGAACAAGTGTCTGACGCGTTTCGCCAGTGTTAAGATCACGGGTCAGGGACTGGACTAAAGTCACAGTTCCAACAGCGCATCCAACAAAATTCAGGGTGTTTTGTTTTTCAACACCCCCATCAAGAAAAGAGGAAAAGTCTGCAATCCCGGCTTCGGCCCATTGAACTGCAGAAGTGCAATCATTTGCAAAGGATGATTTGCATGATTCAGAAAGATTCTTCAACATGGCACGAGAATCTACCAAAGCATTCTTTCCAACTAAACACATAGTATAAAGCTGGTGAAAACGGTTGTCCTGGCAAGCTTTGCTAACCAAAGACGGCTCAAAGGCATCAGATGTGTTGACCTCTGTCAACTTGAACTCCGTCAAAGCTGCTGAAAGCAAATTTATGACATGGGCCTTGATGTTGCCAAACTCCGTGTTCGTCTCGTTCACAATGTCCTTGATGATGCTAAGGAGGTGTTCCTTTGCTTGGGCAAGGAAAGTCATCCCAATGGTCGAAAACACGCTCTTTTCAATCTGGATCAACTCGACGTTGGACGATGCATCCCCCAAAGCCTTCAAGCGCAATTTCACCTTCAAAGCTACCTCTGAAGTCAAAAAGGGCAGCTTGCTGTCCACAAGCAACTCATTTGATTTTGGCCCGACCGAAGCAGGCAACTTCTCTGCAAACGTCTTTTGGCCCTTCAACTTGTTCAAGGTTCCGCTAAGTTGAGCCATATTCTTTGCAAGTGGAAACACAGCTGCTCCTTGACAAAGTACTCCAGCACTGAGAAGTTTGGTGCCATCATCTTCTGATTCTAAGGGTACGTTGATGCCACGCTTTCCTGACGGCAGGTCCTCGAAGTAGTGCTTGAAGATCTGGCCATAGGGGATCTTAATCACATCCTTCGTGTTCTCCTCCCCATCATCCTCGGTCTTTCCAACCAACTCCTCAGTCAAAAGGTCCGCCAACTTCACATCTGTCTTCTGCAGCTTGGCCAAGAAACTAGCAATGCTCTTGGTTGCTGAAGAGATCACCTTCTTAGCACCTTCCTGGATGCTGCTCTTGAATGGTCCAAGAAGAGGGACGATTTTGGGCAACATCTTCCGAACGTGTTGCATCGATTGATCATTCGACATGTACTCCAAGAAGTTCAGGAGATCTTGGCCAACTAAGGAAGTTGGTTGGAAATCTGTAGAGGTCCACATGCTGACAAGCATTGGCACCGCATTCTTCAAGCTAGCAAAAAACCCCTTGACATCATTCATCAGGGAGTCAAACTCTGCCTGTCTTTTCTCCCCCAGCACTTTGGCAAGTGTTGCCTTGGGAATGGCGATAAATGTTCGAACTTCCTCCATTGCCTTGAAAAGGGTGGACATCTTGTCTGCAGGAAGATTGCCCTGAGACAAGCACTCAACACCCGGTAGCATGGTTGCCTCAACCTTGTTCTGGAATTTGACACAGGTCGCATTGACCAAAGCCAGCTGGAGTTCTTCGATCTTGAGATCCACCTGACGCAATTGGTCTGCCACTTTGGTCTTGAACTTTTTCGAGGCAGTAACAAGGATGTAGTTGTACCTGAAAGAAACGCTCCGCTCAAAATGAAGGACTATGGACCGGAACTGGGGCAGGAACCATAAATTAATAATAGCCCAAACTATAGACTTCAAGAACTAACAATTTGTTTTGTCAATAATCAATTCAAATCCTTCATCTCAAATTAACCAATAGCAACCACATCTCATCTCATATCATTATCAAATCATATCAGATCACCGGACTATATCATTCCAAAGATACAGTCACTTGAAGTTACTGACAAGATTTCTCAAACTTTAGTATCGATATGGTCCGGCCGTAAACAGCTAACAGTACCCCAAATGAAAGTCAAGATGCTTGGTGACAAAATCACCCACTTTTGACATGGCAGGAATCTGGATCTCGAAATCTTTCTCCCCATTCGAAAGAGCCTTTTCTTTCAACAAATTGTCACTTGTGAAGGTCTTGAAAGTTTCACATGAGGAAACAAGCTCTTCCAGTCCCGAAGTCAAACCTTTGTCGAGCAGATATGCTGAACATGCATCACCAATACGGGTCTGAATGAAGATGCCAAGAGGGAAGAGAGTCAATCCTTCAAAGAAAACACCTTTTTTGCTGGATAGAAGGCTCGAACGAGCAGATTTCATTTTTTCAATGCATTCATCCTGGAAGTCCATCTGCTCGGAGAAATCTAGTCCACTAACCAGGGTAAACAATTTCAAGATCTCATCCTGCAATTGGTTCAAGGGGCCACCCTGTTTCTTCCATGCTTCAAAGTGAAGTGTCTTGCGGAATCCGTCCAAACAGGCTTCGAGTTTCTGGCACAAACCCTGTGAAACGGCAAGCTTTGCCGCTGCTTGCTCTGCTTCAATCTTGGCCTTCTCCTCCTCTGTTTGCTTGGTCGTGTCAATCTTGGTTTCCTCCACTTTGATTTCCTGCATCAACAGCTGCTTCCTGATATGCCGGGGATAGATGGACCACTTCTAACTCAAATGAATTCACCATTGAATCAGACTATTAGTATTAGATTATACATTCATCATCAATATCAAATATCAGATTTTGAATGGTTGTTGTCCATTGCTTCCCTTGTATCATCATTGAATCATTGCCATTGTTGAGTAAAGTCTCTTTGTTTTAACCTTCCCCGAGATACGGGTACGCCAATATGATATCATACATAATCAACTAAAATTTATAATTTATAATTTATAATTATAAGTATATACATATCATCAAATATTTGATGAAATGATATATGATAGAAATGACGATCGACGATAGATAACAATAATATATAATATGTCATGTGAAATACCTGGGGATGCATGATGATATCATCAATGGTGTGCTCTCCATCTCACGTATTGCCAATGTAGCAGGCCAAGGCTGTTTCAGACACCCAGGCTCAAATTCTAGTCTACGAATTCGATTGGTCTTAGTCTTAGTCTTAGACCTAGAGTTTAAGTTTCTTTCTCACCCCTTCAACGTCAAAGACAAATTTCTTGGAAAAGACATCTACAATAGAACCCCTTTGATACACTACAAAATAAATACTGCAGTCAATACTATTTGGTTGATGACATCTACGTCTACATCCTTTCCCTAATGTAGTGGAACTTAGAAAAGTTGAACGTAAATATATCAACAAAGATTCAATGTTGTCGTCAATGATGAAGCTTGGAAATCAGCAATGGCAGAAGAGTCACCATCAAACATAGGTTCCAGCTCACCATCAGGACGCAAAGCATCGTAGAAGGCGGTCCAATCGGAAGTACAGGTCTTGCCAAGTGTTTTCACTTTGCGAGCAAGGCAAATCTTGTCTGCACACTTTGGCAATGCAATGCCTTCGGCACGAGCAACTGACACAGACTCACAAAGTGTTTCTGGGGATGCTTCAGAATCATGAAGTGCAGACACAAAGTTGCAAATGGCTTTCGCCTGAACTTCAGCCTGTGATGTTCGGCGAAGCAATTCCATAGCATGGGATGAGTTTTCACCTAGACATGCCTCACGATACATCTTCTGCAAAGGCTCGGTGTTTCTCAAAGAAATCTTGTCAAGTGCAGCCTGAGCTTTGGAAAATGGCACACTCAGGAAAGAGTCTGAAGAGAGCACAAGCTGTCTCACACTTTCAACCATTGCAATAGCTTTCTCGGTCTGGTCAAATTCCCTAGAGTGTTCGGTGGTTCGGGGTCTTCTAGAAACGGACAAGTTCCCAGAAAACATCCACGAAGATGCCAAATTCTTGGATGCTGAAGAACCGCTTTGGGAAGCAGTCTCTGCTGCTGATTCACCGGATAGGCCAACATCAGGCAAAACAGCCTTGGGTTGCTTGGTTCTCTTGGCACTACTCTTGGCTTTAATTTCCTCACCGTCCTCTCCTGTTGACTTGTTGCGGGTAGCGGAACTACTCTGATTCTGACCTATCAAAGTAGACATGCCCCACAGAGCCATCATGTCATCCGTGTCATCATCTTGTTTTCTCTTGTTACCTTTCAACTGCATTTCACCTGACTCCTTGTCAGTATCACATGATCCCTGAACATGGGAAGTCAAACTGGCAAAAGCAGTGTCAGCTTCCTCACTAGCACCAGCCTCAGTCTCCTGCACTACATGGGTCCTAACTGCTTTCATGCTCGAATCTTCATAAACCTCAATTGCCCCAAGGACAAATTTCTCACGCAAGATGCCCTGAACAGTCTTGCCCATATGAGAGATGGAAGTTACTCTGCCCTTCTTGAACAACGCTCCCTCATCATGTTCATCTAGCAAAGCTTTGGTCCAAAGGTAACCCTGAAGCTTTCGGGTGCTCAATCCATGGGAAGCTTCTGCAGCAACCCTTGTTGTGCCACGGTTGGCACGTTTGCCCTCAGACCTTTGACATTCCCATTCACCCAAACCAGTCATGTACTCGGCAAAGGCAGTCTCATTACTCAAATGGTTCAACAAGGCTTCACGCTTCATCCCATTGTAGGTCACATTGGATTTCACGTAGTAAAAGCAATTCGTACATTGGGCTAAGGTACCCTTTTGTTTCACTGCAACAGTGCAACTAGCACCATTCTGACCTTTGGCGGTGTGATCACCCCAGGCACGCCTGCAGTTCTTGCAAGCTTGGGAACTTTCCTTCTTGCCCATGTCGGCAGAAAGAGCGCGGAATCGAACGGGTCAACGAAAGTTGCTTCAATCCTGAATCTGAATGCCTGCAGTGCAAACGAAGGTGAAATGGCTACTGTACATGCTGCACCGCACATTGTATCGCGACATCTGCATTTGCTTCAAAACTCCTCCCAAACATTTCCAGAACAGATATACCAACCAAATAAATCTGTGAACTTCTGAATCAGAATTGAAGTAAGGATTGTAATATCATCATTTCATAATCTAACTGTACCGATACTTGGCTACGTTCATTACCTCTTTACCCTTCTTGAAAACCAATTTCCTGAAACTTGAATCCTTTCCAGAATTCATTTGTTATGTCTTCATCCTCATCCTCATCATCATCATCACCATCATCATAATTAACGTCACTGTCTTCATCGCAGAAATCGGCCGCAGCTAATGGTTTCCTCGAAGCAGCACTTATCTCGAACTAGATCAAACGGAGCTACGGACTGTCGCAACGGGGTGGATCGAACTTAGATACCTCACACCACCAGTATTCATAACAAGAAAAAATACAGATATGATATGATATGATATGAAATGATATGATGATATAATATGATATGATATGATGAGATGCAAAATAAAACCTAGTCTGGATTTCATCAAAATGTCAGTGACTCTTACTTTTGAATAGAGCGTTAAGTTTATCATTTTGGTTCTTACAGTATACGGTATGTATACGGTACCGTAAAACTATTTGTATCTATTATTGAAATATTATTGAAATTTTATATACAGTTAGTAATTATGAATTTGAACTTAAAACTTATAACTTAAAACTTATAACTACTAAGATGTCTTCCAAAACTAGGTAACAGGATGTAACCGGTTTACTGAAGACTGTTTTCCAATGACTATTTCTGGAAACAGAAAGGCTTGTAAAACCATCTTCAGATCAAACCAGTGGTGTGAGATATCATTCTTGGGTCCACTGCAACAACTGCCGTGACAAGCGGGAACTCGAATAGGTCAACATCACATCGTGTGCGTCGACCACCATCCTTACTCTATCAAAACTGGTCACCCAAAAAAGGATGCATTCTGGCGGCGGAAAGTACTTGAATTAGACGGCTGGCCAGGCGTGGAATCAGAAGAGGTGGTTGCCCTATTTGGAAACAACTCCGCAATCTCGGGTAAAGGTTCGAGACCATGTTTGCGAATCTCCCTGCAGTAAAAGTCAAACCAGGGCTCTGTGTCACAAGCCAAACCCACAGCAAAATTGCAGTGTGACTCATCCATGTACTGACAAACGAGCTGCCTGGTAATGAAGTCCCTACTACCAGGATCACTGTGAGTGAGTGTTGGTGGTATGGTACCAGCAGAGTCTCTCTTCTTGAATCCATCTAACATCACCTTTTTCTTCGGCACGCTTGGTTTGAGATGACTTTCTTTGATGACCTTGCTCACAGAAACCCCACCAGTCGACTTGCCCTTCTGAACATGTGGCAAAGAGAGTGGAGGGGTAGGCGATGAAGAACCAACATCAGGAGACTTTGGGCTTATCTTTGGAGATTCACCCAACACCAGAGTGGTCGCTTGACTGTCGAAATCGTTGTTTGCATCCATGGTGGGGGTGAACAAAAGACCAAAGCCTAATCTACGCGGGCAAGAATCGACGATCTACTTGTCTTTGATCCAACACGAAGGCATTTCAATTGTCAATCATGTTCACCCAACAGTGACTTAATCCCATAATCTGGATGTGTGTATCCTGTCATTTTCCAAAAAACTTGCCACCAACAACACGATCATTGATCATTACCAATTTTTCACTTGCATTGAAACATTGTGACATCACTGAAATCCAAACATATAAGTACTATCAATCGAGTCATCATTGTAATATTCTAATATCAAATCATTCATTTATCATATATCATTGTCAGTGCCGTTATCAGAACCTTCACCAATGCCTCGACAAATAACATTCCGAAGCAGGCAAGCAAAGTCAAGTTTTGAATAGTTCTTACTGATACACTGAAAGGCAAACATCTTTCCAAAATGGACGGAAGATCTGAGCCAACTGACTTTTTGATACCCGGTTCAATGTCTAGAGTCTAGAGCATCAGGGCATCCAATTGCATATGAACCGACTTGGCAAAGATCCCCCAAAGATCCCCAAACAAAGCTACTAGATGAAGCTACTAGATCCCCAAAGCTACTAGTCTAAATGTTTGATAGATAAAGGATGTTTGCGAAATTTTAACCAATGTGTTATCTTGAACCAATGTGATCACAACTTCGAGGAGCTCTGCCAGGTCAGCAATCAAAAACGTGATTCCAGCGCTGCCTTTGATGACAGCAAACGACTTAGAAACGAATTCCTAAGCAAACTCTTCGAAAGATTCCTAGGCGGCATAGAAATCTGCCCCTGCATCTTCGAAATCAGTCTCCTCATGGGTCTGGTAGAACTCTGGCCATGTCATGAAGGTTGTGCCACAAGCATGGTTGCGATCACGGATGATGACCCATTCGTGGTGTAAATTTGACTTCTTTTGAGCTTTCCATTCCTTCTCACTGATATATCCCAACTCTGGATGGAAACGTTCTTTGCTAGCCGGTTTCTTGCTAGCGGGTTTCTTGCTAGCGGGTTTCTTGCTAGCGGGTTTCTTGCGAGAAGATGACAACTTGGATTTGGAGTCTGACTCTTTCACCCGGCTGCCCTTGCCCTTCCCCTTGTCCTCGACCTTGCCCTTCACCTGCTTCACGATCTTGTTCTTGCCCGTCTCAGACTTCATGGCAAGCTTAGAAGCTGGCTTCTTGAATGGCATGGCAAATCGATGTGAGGAAGGAAGGGTCGGGGTGGAGTTGATCAATGATCAAATGACCAAAAGTCAAAATGGTTTGTCGCTCAAATGGCTCAATCTTCAAGAAGGATTGACTGCTGGAACAACATTGAAGTTTGAACTATCTATTGTTTCATGAATCAACCATCCAACACGATGACTTCGGAAAGGTTCAACATGATCACCAAGATCCAAAAAAGACCCCAAAAATGCCTCTTAGCTAAGGGGTATTTTTTGCCAATTTGGGACTCTTTTGGGGGCCCAAAAAATGCCCCTTAGCCTAATAAATGCCCCTTAGCTAAGGGGCATTTATTATGATTTGGCTAAGGGGCATTTATCGCTCTCACCGTTGGGCGGTTCCAATAAATGCCCCTTAGCAAAATTCAATAAATGCCCCTTAGCTAAGGGGCATTTATTATGGCTAAGGGGCATTTTTTGGGACCCAATTATTTGAAAAAATACCCCTTAGCTAAGGGGCATTTTTGAGAGTCAGAGGGTCCCGAAATTACCAGTTCACATCCCCGGGTGTTTGAAGAAACGTTGATTTTGCAATCTGTTGTCACTCCATCAGCTTTTCAAAATGACAAGTTTCAAGAACTCAGGGATTTAGATGATACAAGTTCCTTGGAGAAAACTTTACCGGCGAATGTCTAGTCGGTCAGGTCAACTGCTCCGCATGTCTATGTTTTCCCCTAAGTTCGATATCCAGCAAGCAGAATTCCGGCCATGGAAAGTTCACAACGATGGCCACAAATAACGGAACATCGCCTTTAAAATTGCAATGTCGGACGTTTGGGGAACGTCTGGCACCAAAATGTTGGGACATGTTGGGACTGAAATCATGGTTTCATCCTTTTTTCATTAGCTTTGGAACACTCAAATCATCAAACAAAACGGAATGATAACTACGCAGTAGATACATTACATATCAATGCAATAGGGTGTCAAATTGTAGTGGGAAAATTCATGGAAAAATTCATTCAGAATGCCAAGCTAACAGTGCAACACATTCAACGTCGAACTCTGATGCCAAACGATTCCCTTAATTCATCACTCAATTTACTATGCACTTGCGGGGTGGAGTCAAGACCGGCTGAGATCCATTGAATGACCTTGTCTAGATTACCACCCTCCAAACTGTAAAACCAGCACTGGCAGCGTGTGTGCATGGAGCACACTGCTTTGTACGAAGTATTACGTGCAGTGGACATCACATGAATTTGCCCAACTGGGGTGGAAATCCCATTTGGGTGGTAAAGCCGCACTGCATATGGAATGTTTCCAAATCTTAAATTCTGATAATGCACAAGCTTGAGAACGGTTGAGTCAGACCTATTCTCCAAAACAGTCTCTTGCTTCTCAACTGGTGCATCGGCGGAGATCGATCGGCTTTTGGAAGCAGAGCTGCGACTTCGTGATTTGCTATTGGCTGATTGCGGTGGATGGGGGTCTGTTGGCAAATCATCCCCAACATGCCCATCCTCCCCTGGACCATAGATCTGTGGTTCGTGCTGCGTATCAACATTGGAATCATTGGTACTATCATCATTTCCCTGAACTTCAAGAGTACAAGCGGAAACAGACTCACTTTGGTGGTGCCTCTTACATGCCCGGAAGGCATCCAAAATAGAGCTAGCTGTCTCTTCGTCCAAATTTTCAATGATGGAAAGATCACCTACTGCTTCAAGAAGTTCTCGTTTATCCTTCGAGCAATCTTCCATGTTTTCAACTGTTTCAACATGATTTGCCTCATCGATCACCTTCTGTCGAAGCTGAGCACTGGTCATTTTGTTGCTTTTTGATTTTGCCTTGTTTGATCTACTGGGTTTGACTGAAGGTGTAGCCCCTTCACAAACCATTGATAACAAATCCAACGGGCCCTCCTCTTTACTATGTTGAGCTTTCTCATCCTCGTGAAGAGCATCATCATCCTGATCCCCAATGGTATCATTTGCTTCCCTATCTGCAACAGGACCCGGAATGCCTTTCGACTCACCACTATCCAGACTATCCAGTATGACAGAAATACCAGTAAAGTTTGGGTCAAATCCTGTGACCAAAACCCGTTTCAAAGTCACATCCTGAAATTCCAAACGCCGAAGAACAACTTGCCGGGGATAGAAACCAGATGCGTTGCCCATAGGATTGCTTTCGAGCAGAATAAACTTTGCAAACTCAGAGCTAGTAAACTGCCGAAGGCTCTGTGGAAGCAGTAAACCTT
>Ga0126337_10002677_pt1 | contig 11380 bp, 8 predicted proteins | sample DipCmetagenome_FD_92527 | JGI IMG/M metagenome (GOLD analysis project Ga0126337, IMG submission 92527) | Coral microbial communities from La Bocana,Puerto Morelos, Mexico - Diploria C A metagenome | ecosystem: Host-associated > Invertebrates > Cnidaria > Coral | place: La Bocana,Puerto Morelos... | reverse complement strand
TGCAAGCAAGCAACTGGCTCTATGAAATGCGGGGCACCCCAGCTAAACTCACGTGGCCAACCAGGCCCCTGGGTCCAATGACTGCTGACCAGCATTGTCTCGAGGTTTAACTTTGCCTATATAACATTTAGCCCCATAAAAAGACAATAACCAATATTATTTAATAAGAACATTGAAACCAGATTCCTGCATAGAAATAATATTAATTTTATTCAGCTTGAAAATACACTGTAAGTAAAGGTAAGATAGCACTTGACCCTTACCAAATCATGCAGTTGCTGAGTACACAAGCATCAAATTTGTTCTTGAAACCCAATGCATCTCCAATCTTACTTTTAAAATTAATGATTGAATGAATTTCAACTAAAACTTTTCATGCAACTATTGCTCTGCAAAGACATTTTCTACCCGCTCCCCTCCCTTTCCCATTTAATTATGTTGCATATTGGTAGTTAATAATTATGTAGACGGACATATCATACAGTTACACATTGTACACTCTAGTCAAGTGACAATCTACATGGCCGAGGCAGATCCAAGATTTTTCTTAGGACGGGGTACAAACACTACGGAATGGCATAAATGACTGGTGAGGTAAACAAATTTTATAAGCGAATATGGAGGCGACTTCATCTCAGGGGGTGCACACCCAGTGCATCCTACCCCTAGATCTGCCTCGGCATGGTGACATTGACAAGCCACTTTTTGCTGCAAAAAACTAGTGAGAGTTTTCCCTACATAATTGTACGTGAAGTGATTATCCATTGTAGCTGGGTAGGATAGTAACATAACAGCTAACTGAACTGCAGACAATTACCATGGTGTTGTAATGCTACTTAATTATACTAACCTACTGGGGTAAATAGCATTTTGAAACCCTACTCTACTTTCTTTAAGCAAACATTCTATGGATTGCTACTATAAGCTGTTAATACCAAAATCAAATCACAGATAAAAATAATACTTACTATTTATGACATAATAATTATAGCAGCACAATATGACTTGTCTAGGAATTTAAAAATTTCTACTACTGACAGTGAAAAATATTTCACAATATGCAGGCCATTGCCCCAAATGGTTGCCGCATTTTTTTAAAATTTCACAATGGCCCCATCTTGCGAATCCTGGAATTTACACGATAAACATGGGATCACTGTTTGGCTCAAAGCTTTTGAAAGGACTATTTCAGTTCAATCCAATCAGAAGTGAACTACTTTTGAATCCAGATTTATCCTTACAATTCTAAGTGTCTTGCAATGCTAGAACATCCCCAAACATCAACGATCGCTTACAAGTAGATTAATCACATCAAAACCACAGTCTTCTTTCCTGTGATAAATATCACTAGGAAAAACAGCTGCCCATTTAAGGTAATCCAATGTACAAGTTTTCTTTGATTTCATAATAATTATTTACATATTGAGAACAACTTCATTATTTCCACAACTGGTGACTGAGAGTTTGGCCTGAGCCAGGTACAGCCCCCATGGGGAAATTTCCAAATCCCATGTTCCCAGGCACAGGTCCTGTGGTGACAAACTGAGGATGTTGCTGCTGGGGAAATGACATGGGTTGCTGTGGCATCCAGCCATTTGCCATTGGTGTCTGAGCAGGTCCAAACAGGCTAGGGCTTGTACTGTGCATGTTCACTTGTTGGGGCATCTGTTGTTTGAGCCGCATCTGCTGCATTTGCTGTTGAATCTGGGCGATCTGTACATCAACAATAGTCAGGTTAAGCCAAACAAAAAACATAAGATGGAGAACAGGAATGAAAACATGAACAGGAATGTCACCAAACAAGAGTTTTGATGGCCATTTTAGCAGCTGTGCACATATGTACAGTAGCTCTGATGGTGATACACAACAGAATGAATCAAGATTTTTGCAAGATCCCTCGATTGAATATAAAATTATTTCTTTATAAACTTTGTCCTTGGTCATGGCTGCGTTAACTCACTGATAACAACTTACACTGCAAGAATGTCAAGATAGGAAAATCCTCACCACATACATGTATAGGAACTGGGTAGCAGCTTCACTTGAATGGTCACAGTTACAAACCCTTTCCATGACACAGCATTTCAAAGAAAGTATAACTCTTCTATATACTTGCCTGTTGTTGTTGTTGCATGAATCCTGGCTGATGGGGAGCCCCCATTCCCATAGGCATTCCTTGGGGAGGAACTCCACCCATCCTGTTGAAAATAGCAGGCTGTTGGTTTGGGTGAGCCTGTTGTGGCTGTTGTTGCTGTTGTGGGGCAATGTACATTCCACCTGGAACACCATACATCTGAGGTTGACTGCCCTGAGGTTTTGGTGCATATAATGCCATTATGCTATCTGCAAGTAAAATAAATGAAACCATTGAAGAAGATATGAATGTAAACATATTTGAATCTTTCTTTACACATCCAATACTCCATAATTTTGACACCACTATAATTGTTACTCATCACACAGATCACCAAGCCTGAAAAAGACATCCATTGTTGAGACAACCCCATAATACAGACATTCAGCTTTGACCCTCTGGTATTCATACCAGCAAGATAAACTGTACACATGTAATCAGTCTGTACAAAACACTTCCAGTTTTCCCTCGAGTGGAGGCATCCTGGCAGAAACGTGTCCTACCCAACAACACAACACAGCGACCCTGGCAAGTGTTAGTAACCAGAATGCTTGATTCAAGCAAGTTGTGGCATTTATGTAGGTTTCTGTGATCAGAGACAAATCAATAATAATATTCTAGAGACAAGTATCCTACCTTTAGTAGACTTGTTTGTTAACGAGTCGTCCTTGAGAAGGGATTCTTCATTTGACTCTAGAGGCACTTGGTTGTTGGGCTGTTGCTAGTCAAAGTTAAACAACATTTTGAGCACTAAATATATTTTGAGGAGATGGTACATGGTACAAAAACAGTTGTTGTAACAAATTTCTTTATTTAGTCCTTTCGGATGTAACATAGTCCTAATAAGTATTTCAGTATTATAAGATGGCAATGAAAGTGGTTGTGACAATACAAAAATATTCACAGCTTTTGCATCAACTATATGCACTCTAATCTTACACAAATGCAAAGCAATTCATATATGTTTGTGGATAAAAAAAGTGATGATTTAGAGAAAACATGGTATTGGCACAGCATCAAACAGTGTCTTAATTACCTGCTGTGGTTCACTAAAGCCAGTGTCAATAATTGTGTTTTGTTGGAATGCCCCAAAATCAATCAGCTAAAATAAAAATAAATCATGACAGGAAAAAATGTGAATTGAGCAAAATGAAATAAATACAGGTGTATGTGAACAAACTAGGAGTGCTAGAGACATATGTATTGATTCATGCCAACAAAAAAAAGAAATAAATCAAAGCAAAAAACTAAATGATCCACGTCTCCTACCATATTTATAACTTAAGTTACACTCCTATTTTTTATACAGAATATTATTTGATATCTGGATGAATAACAGGCAAAAGGCAACATCTGATAGGCCTCACGTGGAAATTTGCCACAGGCCAAAATTACAACACATTATGTCTAGATCACCATAAAAATGAAAAAATATGTACAGAATGCATTCATTCCCAAAAGATTTTAATTTTTTTACCATTGCACATCAACTGATCATTGATAAATTTGTTATCACAAATCCCACCCAGCTGATGTACAATTTTGACACATTACCTCATTCGCTAAACCAGTCTTAGCAGGTTGGGAGGCAGGGGGCTGTGCCAGAGAGTTCAATAGTCCACCAGATGATGAAGTTGCTGGCACTGTCGCAGGCACTGCGGCAGGTGCTGGAGTGTCTAAAGACAGCAAATCAACCAGAGCAGCAGGTTTAGCTGGTTTAGTTGGCTCAGGAGCCTTGACTGGGGGAGGATGGGAATGTGGACGTTGTTGAGCAGTTGAAAGAGGGATCTGTAAAAAGAAAAAATGCAGTCACTCAAAATGCCAGTTTAACAAAGACATTCAATGTCACTGTGCATCTGTTTAGTAACAGATCACAGATGGCGCGAAAATGCAGTAAGAACAACAAGTGGTACACATGCCGTTAAATAACTATTTCACTAATATTCTAACCACATTTTGAAGTCTTATGCAATCTGTTACTTAATGACATTGTGGAATCCTTTTGTTTTATATAATAAAGAAACCCATGTTTGATACGGAGTATACTTTACTCTTCTGAGAACTTTAGAACAACAAGGTAAAAGCCATTAGAATCCTATTGTCCCATAATTGCAACAAATGCTGTCATGTTCTGAAAGTAACATCCCTACAGAACAAACTCTTCTGAAGCTCTCCAATGACCCATAATTATATTGAAATACTAAGACTTACTTTCTTGTCAGCCTCAGTTGTAACAGAGGTAATAGTGATGTCTTCTTTCTTCTCTCGCTTTTTCTTTGGCTTAAAAAAAATTATAACATTGAGATGTAAGATATTTGTATTTTTTTTCAAGTCACTTTAAATTTTTTTTAAAGAAGAATGACTTGGAAAAGTGCTAGTCCATTTTTGAATACCAGTCTGAGTATCACTCAGTTGAAAATAATCTGTAAAGAAACCAGGACTTTGGTGATGACTTTGATGCTGGTTATCCCCTAGCAACAAGGCACACATTTGATAAATAACCACTAAAATGACCACTACAATACGTTAGGTCTAAAACAGAAGGTATGAGAAAGTCTACAGTCAACGGACAACATAATTGAGGGGTTCTGGTTAATGCCAGATAATTGGGAAACATACCTGGCAGGTCAGCGCCCCTCTTGTGGTAAGATGACTTAAATAACTTTTTAAACCGAATTGAATTTCAGAAAGATCTGGTTGTAGTACTCCCCGGCTGACTGTTTACCTCAAGGGGCAATCGACTTAAACTCAAGATTAAAATACACTAGAGGCACATGACAACTCTTTTAAATGGATTGAAGATATTTACATAAAAAGTCCTTACCTTATCAGTAGACTTTGATTCCTTTGTGCTTGTTGGCTTGTTTGGAGGTAATCCATCTTTCTTTAAATATTGTTTACGTTCATATTTACTTCTGATAAATGTCTCCATGGCTCTGTAGGTTTAAAAACAAAACAACACAAAAAGAAACAAAAACAGCAAGAGAAGCAAAAGAACAGTCATTTTAATCCACTCAAAATGGACATGTTTTATAAATAATATGGCATAGTAATCACTAATGTAGTTTTAAACAATGTATGGATGTTTGATTTGTGGCATCAAAAAAGGAGAATTTCCCAGCTTTTCTACCTTCAAGAAACCTCGAAAACATGAAAAAATTGGCATATTTTTTAAAAAAAAACATTTTCGAAGGGTTTCCAAATTTGATAAAATTACATGACAAAACAGTATCAGAATTGTTACCCGTGGTAACAAAGCTCCCTCCATAAAATATCTCCGCCCTTGAATGGTCTGCTTTCCACCTGTCAATTAATACATTGAATTGAACTGTCACTATATGAAATTTATTAATAGTACCATTGTGTTTCCATACCGAGAGGCTGTAACTATATACTTGGCAATTGATGCTTTTCAATTTTTTTAAACCATCTAAAACACAGTACTTAAACAGCCCTAAACTTTGATCAGCGATAGTGTAACGATATCAGATGATATTGGCTGCCAGCTCGAATAATTTACCAACACAGCACGCCAAGTAAATGGAATGCACATCTAACGCCTTCGAGCTAGCCTACGCATAATTAAGTAAACGTTTAAGACAACGAGAAATACAAGAAAAACAATATTAAAACACCTCCTAAAGTTCCAGCAAACTATACAACGATCAGTCCGTTCAGCTTGCTCGAAACGGGAACCCCACTTGACTTAAGACATTTTACGGTTGATGACTGTGAACGTGTAATTTTTTCACATGTTCAGTCAACAAGACTAGTCCACCAATTACGATTGAAGCACGAACGACTATATATAAGTTTTATAGAGCAACACTGATTGAAGTAAACTTAAGAGAATTAGACAAACAAGAGAGAAACATTGTGTTACAAACAAGGCTCCAAATACGCTGCTATATTTGAGTTAACCGGTGTATTTGAATGGTACGAGTCGGTCTGAGGACGACGGAAATCGCTTGGAAGATAACATTCCCAAAACTCCGCAGCTCGTTTGTTTCCCCATTGCTGGATACTCTGAATACCAAAGAAAGCAAAACCAGAGTGAGAAGAAACACACGACCGGGTAAATCAAAAAAGCGTTGGGCTTCAACTTACTTCCATCTGCTCGGGAGTCCATGAATCAAGGTTCACGGATTTTACTCTAGATATATGGACACCCAAGTTTCGATGTATCCCGGCACAGCGGATACAAAGAAAAACACCAAGATTCCATGACGCCCATCGTGGCCCTGTAGAACGAAGAACAAGAAGAATTATCCACCAGGAAGTAAGATTTTTCTGGCAAAAAATGCAAAACCGGTGACGGAAGACGAACGAAGACCAAGCATATTTCTGTCACCTTTCGCTCCGCAATCTGAACAGTATCTGTTCTCTTCCTCCTTTAGCAATTCCGATAAAATAGTCTGATTTGAGTTCTGTTTCTGCTCTCTGTCTCTCTGTGCTCTAGAAGACATAATCAAAGGCAAAGGACGCCGTTAAACGCCACAATCTTCCGAGCGTCCACACAAACAAGATGGCCAACAATGATGCCTGTTGATGCCTTGCGTAAACCGGCTCTGAGCCCGCGAACATGTTACACGGTGGCGTGGTCCTTACGTAATAACATTTTTGACGTCATCGCCACAAACAACATCCGCTACATTTTTTGATTCCCTGATGCGGAAGTCGAGAAAACCGGTAGTTCGATTGATCTGTCCGAAGATGGGGTGGGCGGGGCGGGGGCGTCGCCGTCTTTCTTGAAATCCTTGCCCATTGGACTCAAAATGCCATTCCTTATTTTAGATCGACTATCGAAGGGATGAGAAATAAAATAATAAGTGTTTCCAATAAAATGTTATTCAACCAAGACCAGAAAAATATTTACCTTTCAGGGCAAAACAGCCCGAAACTGCAACTAGGCAACTATGTCCCGACTATGTCCCGATTGTGCTCTGCATCTTTTGAGCAACTTTCGGCGTCTAGAGCAACTTTTTGAGAGTTTTCGCATACTCGAGCAAGTTTTGCCTTCCTGAACAACTTTTAAGCAAAATATACGTTTTCTATGAAACCGTTGACTTTTGCATGCTTGAGGTTGAGGGTCTGGTCAAAAATTATAGGGCGGGGATGGGTCATCAGTTTTGAGCGCTTAGTGAGGAGTAGGTGGTTCAATTTTCAGTTATTTTTAGCCGAGTGAGCAAGCTTAACGGTCAAATTTTCTGTAGAGAACGGACTCGACTTAAAGTTGCAAGGATGATGGAAAACAGTATTATTATTATCATCATCACCATCATCATCATCATCGTCGTCGTCATCATCGTCATCGTCATCACTATTCATCTAAGGCGTAAATGACACCAAAGGTTTAAACGCAAATATCAACCTTTATTGAAGTGGTGGATCACTCATTTTTTTTTTCTTTCTTCAATCCAAGCTATTTTTCTTGAATGATGATAGTAACTTTTGCGCAGAACAAAAAAAAAGCTTTCACTGAAAGTTTTTATAGAACTATCGAGAAATTTAGGTAGCAACTTTTAAAATTTAGGTAACAAATTTTTGGATTTTTGGCATTGTTAGCAACGTTTTAGCATTTCAGTGAGAAACTTTCAAGCAATTTATGAGCCAATCGGCGCAGGCCTAACAACAACATAAAAACCTATTGTGACTTAAGCGAACGACCCTGTCTGTCACTGGCTACTCGGGCGAGTATGCTGGGGCCATCTTGGGTCAATATAGGCAAAGTTTTTTTATCAAACGACCGAACTTCTTAGTTTTAGCAGATTGTGAGATCGTCAATTTTTTTTTAACGAGGGGTGGACGGGTCAATAGAGACAGAAAGGAGTAAAATTAGGAGTCCATTTTTTATTATTTGTCATCACTCAAGGGCACCAAGTACAAATAAAAACAAAAATCACCTAGGTCCACTTTCATATCTTCTTAAAAAAGAATCTGAAAAATGAACTTGAACTTACATGTACCACCTTCAGTTTTTATTGCAAGATGATTATTGCAAAACTGTGCTTTATAGCCATTTGTGGTTAAAATATCTTTTTATAACACTCAGTACCTTTTGGGCTACGGAAGACGGGCAAACCTTATTATACACGTATCTACAATTTTTTGACCTAAATAACTGGGTGCAAAAATTTGTTCCACTAATCTTTGGTTACTGCTTGTTTTTTAACTGAGGAAGGAAATGTTTATTTGCGTTTATTTGGCTCGGTACATCCTTGGTTGAAGAAACATTGAACCACGCAATCTCAAATATAACAGGTTTTAATTTCAGCCAATGAGATGTAACGCAAAAACGACGTGACTTTTCCCGCGCTTGACCGCCAGATGCAAGTTTGTGTTGAAGTTCTGAATGGTTCATTACGCTGTTTGTTTCAGTTAACACTCCGGTTTAAGTTCTGCGACAAAGCGCGCGATGCAATCACGTCTGGAATATTGCATGGCTTCTACAACTCTGCTTTGACGTATAAGAGTTCTGTTACTGCTTTGTATCTGCTAGTTTTTATATCGAGCACCTTATTTTCTCTTTTAGCAAATATTCAGTTAGAAGTCGTTATAGTATGTACACGTTTTGTTATAAATTTAATTCGCACTAAAATGATGTCGATGAAGTCATCAGAGCTTTTTCCCTTGTTGTTGTTTTGTGTTCAGTAAAGACTGTTCTTGTCGTTGCTTTTCCGATTTGAAGGCGATCTTATTGGCTTTCTTTTCCATTCGTCTCACCTGCAACAAACAAACAAGAGATAAATTCATCCTTGTAAAGTGTTTTCTAGTCCGCGTAAACAAACTTCATGCACAAGCTTCTTAGGGCCTCTTCACATGCGCCCGGTACCAGGCAGGCTCCGTTACCGGGACGAATTCTGTTGTCTGCTTATATGGGATATTTCAGCCCAGTCGACCGGAATGAAATTCTAGAGACAAAACCAAAATGGTGAAACATAAACTTGTATCGTTCGCGTCCTTCGTAACTTCGTGTACTCTTGTAACTTAATTAAAAAAATTAATTCGCATATTTTTGCAGTGGAAACACATACAGGGCAAAAATTTTGCCATTTTGGCCGGTATGTTGCGAAAGCGAAGCTATTTTGTCAAAAATGTTTCATTCCAGTCACCCGGGCTAGAGTTTTTCTATGGGAAACTGTTACCCTGGTTACCAAGATCTCAGTCGCAAAAAACCGGGCCAACCCGGCTTTTCATGTGTACAGATCGAAATTCAACGAAAAAAGACTAGCGATGCGCGATCTCGGAAACCGAGCTAGCCAAGTAGGTAGGGCTCGTAGCTTGTGTGGGGAGGACTCGAGAATTGAGAGGTAAAGTTTGAGAGGTGCAAAGTAAGCGCTGAAAGGAAGGGGTAAAAATGCCATGCTTTGAATCAACCAACCTTTCTGTCGTTTTTGATGTCCTGTTTTCGTTGTTTCTTCTCTTCTTTTGTTTCGTCTTTGTTCCTGGTCGTGTTGCGCGGTACATGCGTTTGACTTTCCTCTGCATTCATATCTTCACTGACTTTGACAGTCTTGGTGGAATCTCCTTGAGAAAATACGCCCACTGGAATCCCAGCCTTAGACAACTTGATTGGTCTTACCTTAAAAAGAGGAAAGATTGAAGGCCCATGTCCTTATTTTTAAGCAGTCAGAAATTAATGACGAGAGCCAAATACTAGGGTTGCCACAGTTGGACCTCTGCGCGCGGACGAGCGAGCGACGAAGTCGCAAGAGGAGGGTACTGAATAAACATGAAGAAGGACTTCAGAAACTCTAGCCAATGCATAAAACCATGACCTTCTGCAGCATGGAAATTGGAAATGAAAAACAGGGAGCGCACGAGTAATACACGTAATCATAAGAGTTACACACGAATCTATACGAGCAACGTATGAGGTTATACGACTACGTAACATACGTATTTCAATCATATGCATGCAAAAAATCCAACATGCTGGTTGGCTGAGAACAATTGACTAATCCCAATAGTGCAGAAAGTTGAATTTGAATTGCATGTCTTAAACTAACAAGCTATTAACTTATTTTTTCAAGCAATTTGGAATCAATAAGCACCCTTAAATTTGCCATAGACTACAAAATTTAATTGCACTCGTCCTGCAGGCTCGTGCAATTTTTTATTAGTCTTTGAGAAATTTACTTGTGTTTGTTTATTCCATGCTGCACTCAAATCATTTGGTTACCTATGCATACAAAACAGAGGAATAAAATACAAACACTTACCAAAAACATACTGGTACACAAGAAAACAACATTATTTTTGCCGAAAAACAACAACAAACGTTGTTTCACTTTCTAACCACTTTCTTACTTTCTAACCTTGACTGTGAAAAGAAAAACATACCTCCTGACTTTTCTCTAATCTAACAAATCTTGTAAAGCTTACCTTTGGAGAATCCTTGATTAGTGTAGGATGATTATAAAGGTTTGAATAAGTACCTGATGAGTAAAATTAATGGTATAATTATCACTACACTAAAAATAGTGACTTTTGCTTTAGATGTAATACTGAAAGCAATAAATATTACAATTTTACCTGCAAGAAAGCTGATAAAATATCTACTTTTAAATTTGATTTGTAATTATTTTCCCATAACCTATTTATCTATGAAGAGCATAGAGGCATAGAGAAAATGAAAGAAACCACTTTCATATTAACACTGCAGTGACCGGCAATTTGCCGAGATTTAAGACTATTTTAATCCCAGTTTGTGTTAAGTCTATTCACTGTGGCCTATGTTTGAGACAGAAAAATTCTATCCCGGGCCAGGTTTGTTCAAAAGCTGGTTAATGCTAACCCAAGATTAAAATTTTTACATTAACCTGGGACTAAACATATTAATTTTTCTTCAATAAAATTGTTTTTCACTTGTTATGTTCGGTGTAGAGCTTGCTCAAGCTAAAAACTGAAGAAAAAAAATTTAAAACAGAAAACCCTCACCAAAAATGTTAGAATTAATCATTGAAATCAAAATTGTTGCTTATCTTGGGTTAGCTTAATAACTGGGCTTTGAACAACCTTGCCCTGATCTGCATACAATGTTATTTTTCATCTCAGAGCATGTGTCATCAGAATAACACAAACTAAGTTTCAGAGAAGAAAAGAACAAGTCGCACTCAGAAGCAACAATAGAACCTTAAAACAAGGAACTCTGTCGCAAGAGTGGTGGCTTATTTACTGTCCCACAAGTGTAACGCAAAACCAGAGGACAAATAACACTGGCCTGCTGACTACTTGTGGATTTGT
>Ga0126337_10002672_pt1 | contig 11384 bp, 6 predicted proteins | sample DipCmetagenome_FD_92527 | JGI IMG/M metagenome (GOLD analysis project Ga0126337, IMG submission 92527) | Coral microbial communities from La Bocana,Puerto Morelos, Mexico - Diploria C A metagenome | ecosystem: Host-associated > Invertebrates > Cnidaria > Coral | place: La Bocana,Puerto Morelos... | reverse complement strand
TTTTTTTCAACTGAAAAATGTTTATAAAAGTTGTGAAAGTATAAACTGACGTTTTATTTCTTGTGTTACTTCATTAAATATTTGATTTTGAAAGAGAAACTGATGTTTTAGTTATTCTAGTTTTACACGCATACATTTCAGTTGAATGGGTTCCCTAAACACGCGTGTAAGATTGACAAAAATTGGCTTTTCAACAATCTCGCTGATACTACTCAACTCGTGAACAAAAATCGTACGCTCGCATTTTCTCTACTTTACAGAATAATTCAGGCTGCTAGTGGGACAGTATCATTAAATTTGATACTTTATACTCTTAAGTGAAATAAGCAATCCCAGAGTGATTGCCAATTGGGAGATTACATGTACCGTGTGGTGGAAATTAAACAAGTGTAGTTCTTTGGTGTAAGGACAATCTAACGTAACTCTTACCAAAATCTGGATCAGCTTTCATCATTTTCGAAAGTGAGCCCTCAATCCCATCCACACTGGGTTCGTCATACAATCCTGTATACTAATGAAAATTTCCATGCATAAGCAGGGATGCTGTTAAGAAAACACTAGTCTTAAAAGACCAGCTTATTAAAAAGCCCAGCTGCCCTTTCAGGTCTTCTCAGCTTCTACATGTGTGGCAATTATATCTCCAAGGTTAACTCATTAGCTTCCCTTTGAAATTTCAATTTCACGTTCAGCCAGTCTTTGGCTACATCCTTGTCTTAAGATCTCTGAATGATGCTTATCATCAACCTACAGTGTGCAAATCAGATAGAGGCATCTATAACTCATCACACAAAAGCCAAAAACTGGATCATACACATATGCATTACCGATATGTACGGGAGGCAGGGCAGCGTAGTGGTTACATGTAAGAGCACTGGACTCTGGATCAAGCTCTGGGTTTGAGCCCTTGCTGGACAGTGAGGTCTCTGACTGTGTGGTGTTCTTAGGCAAGACACTTTCCTCTCACAGTAACTCTCTCCACCAAGGTGTAAAAACTCACCTGTGTTAAAGTGGCATCATACATTTTTGCTGCCTCATTGCTAGTCGTTGTTAGTGGCAACCCTTCACCTCGCCAAGCCTTGAAATGAATTATATGAATAAAATGTGACTGATTAACCTCTTACTAACCATTTCCATGGAAATGTTCATAAGCCACTGGTATACTTGTGAAATCAGGAAACAATTTCACTTACATTTCGTCAAAATTCTAGTAATTTCCCTTTGACTAAGAAAGGGAAATTTTTAGAATTTTTACAAGACACGCAATCAATTAAATTAAATTTCCCTTTTTCAATGGTCACCATTTGATTGTGGCTCTGTCACAGTTTTAAGCCCGCCCATCTCCCCGAGCATTAGGCAGGCATTTTATAGGTTATCCATAAACTTAATTGAGGAACATCATGTCTTGAGCTTGAACTTTTAATATGGCATGGGGCATTTGCTCTGCACTGTTCTCACGGACCCTCTGTGGGGATTTTGTGTGCCCAACTTTGTTTATTGTCAAGTCAATGCCTCCACATCTACATGTATTAATTTATCAGATAGGTTTGGAAATGCCGACCACAGTGCCGAGATCAACAGAACATTGCATGGCACAAATTGTGATATCAAAACAAAGCGTATGTAACCCGGCTTCTGGTAACCTTTTATAAAGTTTTTGGGATACACCTAACGTTTATCCAGCTTTATTCTATAAAGTTGAAAAACCAAAGAGGAACTTACTTATTTTAAGAAACACAGTCTCTCTGTCATATTATTCGATAGTCGCATCATGAGGCCATAGGGGTTTACAAGTTCTTCTTGAATTTTTCCGACTTTCTTTTGAAACTCACCACTCGGAATGCCTTGCCGCGGCTTCTCCAATATAGGTAAATATTTTTTCTATTGTTGCTGTACCAGTAACAAAACGCTCATGACACGCTTTCAAAACAATCATGGCACCCTTTCTCTAAACACCTCAAAAATATCACACCATTATATACATGTAGCCAGTCTGACAGGAAAATTGTATGCACAAGCTACACCTCTTTATTTATTATATTATAATTATGACAGTCGATATCAAATCGATATCAATTAAGAGGACTTGAATTGTAACTATCGATTTTTGGCTGATTAATTGAGGAAATCAATAATAATCAATTGGCCATTATTGTTTATATTGATACAGACTGCCTTCCATTGATGGCATCGAATACGCTTATTGATTGAAGCAATTAAATCGAATACGCTGGCCAACACGGCGGCCATCTGTTAAAATATTCACGTTCGAATGGAAATGGTTTCTGACTGGTTCATGAGGATTTGTCGATCGATTTTGACAGAACAATTTAGCTCCAAAATCGAGACACCCAATTATCGAACCCATTATCTTTCGCATACCTCTCGATTACTAGTCTCTCTTCTACACCACTACACTACGAGTATCAATTGAGAATTGCCCCTCGAAAACCCATGTTTTTTTTTACTTGACTCGTTAATTCCAAAAACTTTACATTTCAATTTACTTATTCATCTGTTCAAAGCATGTTTCACGTTACACGAAAACATGCATTGGGTCCCTAGTGAGTTTTGTTTCTTCTTCGTAGCGTTGACTTAAAAATGACCCAGAGTAGGGTAGAGGTTCAAGAGTAAGCTCACGGTAACGTTAAGGCCGTTTTGACCACTGTGTCTTCGTTATCTTCTTCTCGATTGTCAAATGCGCTACCTCTTAAGTCTACAAAGTAATTTACTGTTTGTCCTCGTCCTGTGCCAGTGGGCATGTCTTCCTTTACTCCATGAAAAGGTACAGTCGTTACTAATAACGAACATCGAACCTGCCTACTTTTTCTATAAGATGGCCTGGAGAACGATGAACGCAGCGAACTCAAGAAATTTCATTGCTAGATAACTGTTGGTGATCCCTTAGCGTTGAAAGAAACCAAATAAACCGCTGCAAATGAAAGCGGGACGGCCGAGGTCGCCGCTTCTCTCAAGAAACTGCAGGGGACAAGTACGGGACCAATCGACCGAGGTAAGGAACTGGTTCATTGGGTTTGATTTTCTTTAATTACAGAATCAAAATACTCGCTGACCTAACAACATTTTAGAGCTAACCGCAAGCAGCCTTCGCATAGGCCTAAAACACTATTTTTAAAGCATTTTTAAAATAGTGCATAGGCCTCAATCGCTGTTATTTTAATAATCGCTGTCAGCGAAATTATAACTGGCAGCCGGTCAAAGTTCTAAAAGAACTAAATGACCGGCAGTCTGATATTTTTCTCAAATGTTAAGGAATCGAAGGAATCTATCCAATTCAAACTATCATTTGTCGATTAACAACTGCCAAGAGATCCAGAAGAGCTGAAAAGATGGCTCATGGCTCTGTATAATGACGCCTCAGTCAGGTCGTCGTACACGAACCATGAGCCGAAAAGATCGCAGGTCTAACTTGGGTTTACGCTCGGCTCAAAGACGGTCACGGTTCTCAAAGTACTACTAAATGACCGAAAAAGACGAGTTTCATAACACAGATGTTTTCTGCGCTCTCAGCCGTCTTTTCGTTCGGCTAGGCTTTCATTTGGATCGCGATTTTGGATCGCTTGAAACTTCTCAGTTGACATATTGTGAGATAGCTTCCCTAAGGTCATTTAGTAATTGGCAATCGACCTAGAAACCAAGGTCTCGCTCTCTGATCCGAGCGTAACCAAGCGTTAGACCTGCGATCTATACAGCTCTTCTGGATCGCTTGGCAGTTGTTACTCTAAAAGAAATCGTTTCGAATTACCGTATTTTGGACATAAAATTCGAGAAAAAAATCAAAGTCTAAGAGTATGCGATACTCATAGTTTTTAAAGCGGTAAGTGGTTTCGGCTATTGTTTTGTCAAACAATGAGATGTATACATAATATGCATGCATAATTTAAGTAGCGTTGTAGCAATGTCAAAATTATAAAAGAGCGGTTTCCAGAATTAGCAAAACAAAATCTGATCGAATAGAAAGACATTCTGGTACATTATGGGAGCATGGCGCTTACTAATGGAACAAGTTAGTGTGTTGCAAGAAGGTACAAATGATACTCACGTCGACATCTCTCCAATTACTGTGCAGATAGGACATTTTCAAGAGCTGTGCACTTGTCGCAGTGGATCGCAGTGACTTAATTTCTACTGTCAAGGTCACGCAATCCGGTACTCCTGTCAGCGGTTGCACAGCCGAGCTAATCATGGATGAATTGACAAGAATCAACATAGCGTAAAGATCTGGAACTTAAATAACTTACTTCACTGGACAAACAAACGTTAAAATTAACAGAAAAAAAAACAACTATATCAATTTTCTTTTATTTCTTTCCTTGTCTTTTTCTTTTTCTCTGTACAAACGCAATGGTAAACTTTCACGCTCAGCCAAAACTCTAAAATTCACTTGCGTTGTTGTCGAAAGCCACTATTGAAATACAAAGTGGTAGAACTCTAGCACCTCTTATGCCCGATGTTTATAAGAACGTTGGCGGTTCTTTAGCTTTGGATTTTAAAGTTTAATGATGTCGTGCGTTTTTGTAATGAGCCCCTGGCGGTGATTGGGCAACCACTCCCCCCGGTGGTGACAGTTACCTTTCGGGAACAATGGAACGTGATTATTTATTTCAAGCGTGCAAGGGATATTTTTGGGATGAAGGAACAAGGAACCCGGGAGGGGGTTAAAAAAACGGTTTTGGAACCTGGTACCACTTATGGTGTTTAGCCTCGAAAGGTCGACAGCGATATCTTTTAGGGTATTGAGCCGAAAAAATATGACAGGAAATTATGTGTTATGCAGGAATTGGTACCTGATGTTATAAATACTACTGAAATTGTTATTCAGTTGTAGTTCTGCCGCGTTAATTCGATTTAGCGTCCTCCTCCGATAAGCGCCCCTTCTAATATAAGCGTCGCCATGGAGAAAGTAACATTTTTAAATGTTTTAAAAAACATTGATATAGAAAAACCTGACTAGAAGAACGAGCTTTGAAGTCTGCTTTTCTCATTTGAACTTAGTATAGAGAAAATTATGACTATATGAGAGTCCCTGTTTCTACAGATTTTTGGTTAAAGTATGTATTACATGATTTCTCTTTTAAGTATTGTTAAAGGTGTCATGGTAAATAAAAAAGAATTAGAAAATAATCCAAAGGAAATACGCACGCTGATTGGTTTAAAACCGTGTTTTTATAAAACAATTAAATTATGAGCTCGAGATTCCTATGAGGTGATGGTTGATTAGACCGAAGGCCGATTGAACTATCACCTCATAGAAATTGAGAGCAAATAATCTAATTGTTTTAGTAGAATTTTAACTGAAATTTGCTTTAAATAACGATTCCAATTATTTATGTTTTTAGTATTAAACTTCACGCTTTAGAGAATTCGCGCGGACTGAGTTGTCAATTTTACATTTGCAGTTGTATATGCGCGCTCGCCAGATTCTTTAAAAACATTTCGAGCTTTTGTAATTCAAGAAACCGTAAATGCCCTCCTTTTAGTCTTCTCAAGAATTTGATTATCCATTTGTTTGTAAATGTGTTTTCAAAACTTCGGAGAAACAAGAAAACATTTCAATTTTGTGGAGCACATCAAGCCACTAATGGCCGATAGTGACCAATAGCTCAGCCAATCAGATTACAGCATTTGCTTAAAAGTGTTCAAGTAGGATTCTATTTAAACTCGATAGAAACACAAAACTAACCCGAGCTGTTCACGTTATGATGGCGCGAGCAAACGGAGAATTAACATTTTGATGATCAAAGTAAACAAGTTAATTTTCTTTTTTTCGGCTCATGTTCCCACAGCATTTCTCGCTCTCCAAAAAATTTCACTCGTGTTTCTATAACTCTATAGAAACACGATACATTTTTTTCTATTTCTAAATTAAAGTTGTAAATGTCCCTAAGAACCTTCCCCCCCCCCCTCCGCTCTGTATTAAGCGGCTACCTTGAACTTCCAAATGAAAAGGAAATTAGCGCCTCGGGTGTTATACACTTTAGTTTGCTGGCAGGTGTGAACATAAACTAAAATCAAACATAAACTAAACTTAAGTTCACAATGAAGTTCCAGCGACATATATATCCAATATTCAAGTTGACTTAATCAAAAAAACTTTCTTAGGGGAAAACAATGAATGAATTTCATGTCCAACGAATTACCAGATAAAGATAGGGAACAGGAAAAATGTCTTAAATATCCAAGAGTTTTAACCAAGGAATTTCCAAAAAAAGGAATATAGACTTTTGGGATAAAAGGGCTCAACAAAAAAAACAAAATAAAATTGACCCTTAAGAATAGGCGGGCTAAATCGAATTCTTTCCTTTAAGTGTAGTTGAGGAAACCGCAGAAATATTATGATTACATTTCCATCACAAAGATTAATATTTTTTGTTTGCTGGCATTAACAGCGTGAGGAGTCAAACTTGAGTAAGTAATTATGAAATAATTATGAAAGTCACATCCAACTTTCACGTTTACCAATTGCATTTTCAAAAAGCAATCCAGCCTTTATTAAGCGGCGACAATTTGTAGTGAGTTGCTATTTCGACATATCACAGGCGCCACCAACACTAAATTAACATTGTCTACAAGACTTGAGTAATTGCCAAGACACCCTTTTGGTGTCAAACATGAATATCTCTGTATTCATTGTTTTCCTGCCATGGATTTTAATGATGATTTGTCAAACGCACACGGAAGGTAAGTTCGACTATTTCTGCATTTTTATATCCTTATAAATTTAAGTTTGGTTCACGTTTAAGTATCATAATAGCCATAAACGACCCGACTTGGTATTCAGGGCCGGGTTGTTCAAAGCCCGATAGAGCTAACCCAGGATTAACGAGAATTTTGACTGTTTGAGTTTTGCGACTTTTTCGGTGAGGTTTTCTGTTTATATTTCTTGTCGTTCACTTTTGAATTTTAATAAACTCAAACTAAACAAAAAATAAGAAGCGGAAACCAATTGTAAGCAAGAAAAATTTATACTTCTGTTAACTTTTAATCCTAGGTTAGTGTTAACCGGCGTTCGAACAACCCGGCCCTGAATTCTGTGTCGTTAGCGATTTGAGTATATCGTTCGCATTCCTTCTCTTCAGTCAACTTTGTGTCCATGATCTTGTTTTTATTTTCATCCACGTACTCCGGTTTTCCTCTCTACATAAAAACCGATCTCTTAATTCCAGTTTGAAGAGGAATCCTTGGACAACGGGTTTTTCAGTCTCAAGCCTGTTACATACTACTCCCCGTGTTAAAAAAAGTTGAACATTTAATATCCTCAATTTTTGCAGAGTTCAGTTGGACAAACTGACAAAATTGTCAAAATCTTTCTGGGTAAAGACCGTCGCAATATTGCCAATAAGCTCACTACCTCCTCAAATATGACTCGCTGGTAGTACCTATATAAAAATGTTGTAAACGATGTCTGACTTAATTAAAATGGTCAAAAGTAAGTTGACGCTGACGTTTTCGTTTTTCCGACTTAAATTTTATTGCCTGGAATCCTTTGAAGTCTAGAGGAAGTCGACTGAAGCAAATCTTCGCTAAGAAAGTCAAGCAAAATTATCAAAAAAAATTTAGCCTCTCTTTAATATTTGCGTGCCGATGAGGGCCGATCTAAAAAATTCATGTTGATGTAAAAACGTAAACGAAGGTAGTTTTCAATTTCAAACAGAATTCAACCAGCGAAGAGATCCATTCTTCTACTTTATACAACCTGCTGTAAAAACATTTTGAGTTTTATCAAACAAGGAAAAAAACACAGTCATTATACCAAGTTGGCCAGTTTTGCAAGCAGGGAAAAAGTTTTTAAATTTTTTGGAATCTTTTCGAGACGTTCTCCTTGACCAATCTTTTTTCGTGTGTGTCCTAAATTCTCGGTGGCTTTTGTCTTCCTTCATGAGAGCTACAATGTAAAAGATTCGTTATATGTAGCGCTGCAAGACGTAAACTGTCTTAATTTAACGGTGCGTAAGCGCATAGGACTGCTTTCTTCTCTGTTATGGTGTGGCTGTCTTAAGTGGAGTGCCACAACTCCAAGAAAAGCCTTTGTTTTTTGGTCACACGTCGTTTGGTAATCCAGGTGTCCCTTGAGTGTATGTTGTGATCCGTGGACTCAGCATGTTGTTTGATTGCTGTACACTGTTGCTCGCGCGGTCTCAAACGAGAAGTAATAAGCCATTACGAAATTCCGCAGGGAGCTAAGACGAGTTTGAAATTTTAGCAAATCGATAAACTGACACTAACGCATGAAAGATCACATTGAGAGAAGTCATTTGACCAAGTTTAATGCTTTTAGGGAAAACAGAGACCAAGTTATAGGTTTAAAATTCATACAAACCTCTCTAAATTTTCAAAGGTGTTCCCCAAAACCATATAGAATTATTTCATGATTTCTGTGACATCTTTTTGTATGCAAATTTCACTTCTAGCATGCTTAAATACTCGCTTTGTTATCGCGAGTTGAAAAACAAAAGATATGACAGGCCTACACGGACTCCCCTCGTGAATTGTGATAGCGATGCAATCAGCCTTTAATTAAATTTTCGCTCTAACGAGCGTATCTTTTATAGATTTGCCTCTCTTGTAAGATATAATCGGAAACGTCAAGAAGCATTAATTTTTGAATTTCCTGCTTTAGCAAATACCTTTTGATCAAAAATTGTATTCTTATTCTGCATATTTTCATCAAACGCAAGAGAAGATGTGCTCGGCTTGAAGAAAAATATTACAAGACGAAAATGTGACTCATCGCCTCTTGTCAAGCGTTAATATTTCACCATGTCTGCAGTAAAAATATCAGACTTCAGAAACCACATGATGTGTGTTTACATATAGGGTGTATACAGGACTGGAAAAAAGTTACTAGCTTTCTTTATCGTAACCAATTTTGCAATTCGAGAACTAGAGGCCTTGATACATTGCCAAAATTTAATCGCAATACGTGCGAAGTGAGAGTATCAGTATTTCAAATTACACCTCTTAAAAAGCGTAGGCAGTTTTTAAAGACCATAAGGGGCGCTCATTGTGTAGAAAAAACGATCCTTCAAAACATTCACGTTCATATGATTTCCAGTTCAAATGTGAATGAATTACGGAACAATATAAAAGATGTTTACCTTTGTAACAAGTGCAAAGCTAGGCAGAGACAGATAAGCTAACAAGGAAAAAAACGGAAAAGAAATGAAATAAACAAGGAAAGAAACAAGTAAAAAATATTAGAAAATAGCACAAATTTGACAATAGAGAAATTCCGAGGTAAGTTATACATTCCTCTTAAGTTAATTGGGCACAGCTGTGCGTTTTGGCTTGTTTCTTCTACTTTCTCTCTAATTAAAGCTTACTTCAGAATCACAATATTTTATGAGCGCCTGTTATTAGGTTTCAAGTGCACTGAATTAAATAATGATTATTCACAAAATTTCAATAATTTCAGGTCTCCGCTGGATGACTGGGAAAGAAATGGGCTTAAAAGGGCTGTATTCAATTCCAGTTCTACTTGCCCTGTGTCTCGTGTTCTATGAAGTTACTGCTCAGCAATGTAACGAGCAGAAGAGTGGAAAGTCCATGCTTGGTATGATGTTACAGCACCACATCTTTAAAAGAATCACAGGGGCAACACTGGGTAATGTGCGCTTGCAGGAGTGTTATCGTGACGTCAGATGCCAGAGCTTTAACTTCGTCGTTTCTCAAGATATGTGTGAATTGAACAACCGCACAAGGGAAGCCAGACCTGAACATTTCGTTGCTGACCCGGAGAGATATTATTTTACAAGAGACTGGAAAAGAGGTTTGCACGAAACAACTGAACGAAACATTTATGATGCAAATCTATTTAAACGAAGAAGACTAATATATCTTTTTGCTTTCCAGTAATGCTAGGCTCCATCTCAGAACTGCCCGCTGAAACATGCAAAGAAATCAAGGCGAGTGAAGGCGGACAAGCGGTCAGCGACAAATACTGGTTTGATTCTATAATACCCGGGGAGACTGTACTCGCTCACTGTGACATGCAAAAAGAAGGTAAATTGAGAGAGAAAATGAGAGGCTTGAAACACCGCTGCGTTTCTAATATTGGAAAACGAGAAGGGTATTAAGAATGTAGGCAGAATGCTTACGTCGATTCACGGAAGAAAAAGCACTGGTCCTCACGGTTACCACTAAAGTTAAAGTGATTCACGGTCTTGTGTAATATCCTTATTATGACAGCTGAACTGCATGCTAGTTTAGATTACATTCTAAATTAGACTAAGAATTGGAATCTTGGAGACGGTTTCGATATTTTGGTTAAACAAATTCATACCAGTTTGTAATGTTCTTAACATCTCCACCTGTAGCGTTCCAATGTCAAGCAGGTTACTTAATTTACAAGGTTACTAAATTCGTGACGTGATACACGCAGGAACACTAGTTCTTTGTCATTCTTTATTGTCGTCGATCGGCCCATTCAGCACTTCACAAGCGGAATACTCAACATATGCTTATTAGATTTACAAACAACCGTGCAAACCGCAACAGTAAAACTCGAAAATACTCGAAAAAGACTCCAGAAAGAACGAGAAAAAGAGAAAGCTTATATTACAGGATATACAGGATATTTGATTGCTTTTATAAGTTGGAGTATCTGACATAGTTTTGCTGTGCAAATGAATACCGGTATATGAAAAATAAGTTCTTTGCAGTTGCATTTTCAATTAAATATTCGTTCTGTTTGATGCCGAAATTGGTACAAATTAACATAAATAAATGACCAAATATTACAAAATAATTAAGTGCATTTTGTTGAATTATAATCTAAAGCTTCGTTAATTCATTTTACCGAATGAGGTTTAGTATTTTGTTTTTAGATGCTGACGAATGCAGCGCTTCTGTGCCCGCGTGTGACGTCAATGCCGATTGTAAGAACACTCTCGGCTCTTATCGTTGTTCATGTAAACCTGGATTTACTGGAGATGGAAAAACATGCGGTAAGAGGGTAGGACAGTGCTTAAGTATGTAGTATTTTTTTTCTTAATGCTTGGTTAGGAAGTAAAAACTGAAGGAACACTGAATATCATTACCTTAATTTCTCGACATCAGAATTTCGTGTTTCAAAATAAGCTAAAATAGAGCGCAAAGCACAATAGTTTATTTTAATCCATCAGGTGTATGTGAAGCAAAACCAGACAGAAAATTGTTTATATACTTACCTATCTAGTATGTACTCTGTACACCAACCTGGCAAAAGCTTAAAAGGTCGAAGCAATCAATTGTGATATCAGAATGGTTTGCCAGCGTGTAAAATACTTTTCGGGGTGCAAACTGTTTTATTGAATTGTTTCATTAAACTCGGCTAGGTACTGAATTGCTTATTTGCCTAAATATTAATACCAATTTGTAGAAAAGGC
>Ga0126337_10002666_pt1 | contig 11390 bp, 9 predicted proteins | sample DipCmetagenome_FD_92527 | JGI IMG/M metagenome (GOLD analysis project Ga0126337, IMG submission 92527) | Coral microbial communities from La Bocana,Puerto Morelos, Mexico - Diploria C A metagenome | ecosystem: Host-associated > Invertebrates > Cnidaria > Coral | place: La Bocana,Puerto Morelos... | reverse complement strand
CTTGAGAAACTCGATTTTCTCAATAGGTGTCTCCAAAGGCCCGCGCTCAATTCCAGTAAGGAAAGGAACAGCTTGTGCGGTGAAAACAGAAGGTTCAACTCGGGTTCATTTGGTGACTTCTCGCGAAGTTGTAGACGGTGTTGTAGAACAAGGCGGCGAGCTAAGATTCACACGGTTTTGTCCACATCCCCCCGCTTTTGAAGACGAGCATCTCCTAAGGGATACCTTAAACCCTCGTTACGTGGAACAATTCTGCGTTATCCCGCTTCAAACAACCCCGGAATACTACTTGAAATTGACGAGAACAAAGAATCTGCGAAAACGTGAAACAAGAGAGAGACTAGTTCAATGCAACTGTCTGTCATATACGTTCTCTGGCAACGCCTTCAAAACATTGACGTGGGAATTCAATGAAAAAAAGAATACTCACGAATTGACGAAAGTTGATCCAAAGGGGGACCTTGACACGAGTGCTTGTAGAGGATCCCCAGTCGTTTCAACTCAAGATGAAGATCGTTCCGTAATAGGTGTCGTGGATTGTACTTCAGATGGAGACCTCTATTTGTGGTTCTTTAATGAAAGCTTTGAAATCGAAGGTAAGGATGGGCATGTATGTGTATTTGATCATTACACTCTAGACAGTCCCAGATGCATTTAAAATTTTGACATTGTACATGTATATGGCTCACTGTGATTGGAGCTATCTTGCCCACTCGGGAATTTTGCGCTGTGTCTTGCACGACAAATTTCTCCGAAGCGGAAGCTGGTTCACATAAAGTTAATTTCTTTTGCTGTTTGTGCCGTGAAAAGTATTTTCCATGACAGGGAAATATTTTGTGTGGTCTCTGTATCAATGGTGTTGCAAAACGAGGAACGTGAATTGAAGTGTCAATGAAATCAAAGAAAACAAAAATCTTGACGAGTTGAAATCATAATTTGTTTTGCAGCAAAGACTGGCAAACATAATAGTAAAAAGTCAAAGTGACAAGAAGGCATGAAGTGACATGAAGCCAAAAAATTATTGCAAAGTTTTTTTCTAAAATCGCTTTTTGCAACTGGATCATACTGATCATATCATTACCTTGATCCCAAACGGTGTATGACATTTGCAGACTGCAGACTGCACACTGCATACTGCAGACTGCAGACCAGATTGACAAGGAAAATTCTATTAACAGTGACGTCATCATCAACGGCATTTCCTGCATAAAGTAACGTCAACCTCATTGCAAAGATTCTGCTCGACTTCTTATGGTGGTTCGAATCACTGTAATGGTGTTAGATTCCATGTAGAATCCGCTCTTCTTAGATTATTGTTGTGGATGTTTTATGGAATTTTATTATCCTTTTGACGTTAATCCATGATCCGAGTTGTTTTTGACGTAATTGTAGTGAGCGTATTTTGGTAGGACCGATAAAATAAACTTTGTGAATTACCACATACGTTACAGTAACTTCTCTCTTACTAATGCTATAGCGCCGTGAATACTCGCGTCTGATTAGCTGAAAGCAGTATTCCAACCTTTTACTTCAAATCGTAATGAAAGTAATCGCCATGTAGCAATTCGCTAAACTGTAAACAGTGTTAAAACCATAACTTGTTTCCAGTCTTTCATTATGATTTGGAGTAAAAGGTTGGAATACTGCTCTCAGGTAATCGATTTACGTCAAAAACAACTCGGATCACGGATATTTGACACCTTTCGAATAAGGTAAAAATTTCATAAAACATCTACAACAATAATCTAAGAAGAGCAGATCCTACCTGGAATCTAACACCTTTACGGTGAACTACCATAAGAAGTCAAGCAGAATCTTTGCAACGAGGTTGATGTTATTTTGCGCGGGAAATGCTGTTGATGATGACGTCACTGTTAATAGTCTGCAGTCTGCAAATGTCATACACCGGATCCCAAACGCATTATCCAGCACATTTTGACATGACAAATCTTTAGGAGCCCCTTCCCCAGTTTGCAATTTTTCTCTACATGCAAATAAAATGTCGCAAGCTAATACCTGAAGCATTTTGGTGAGATTCTGTGATAACAACTGGGAGCAGGCGAAGGATTTTCCAAAGATTTGTCATATCGAAAAACGTGTGGGAGATGGTAAGATCTCTTTGTGTGAGGTGTCAAATTCATTTTCTTTGTTTAAAATGCCTTTTCTTGAAGTTCAGAAAATACTAAATGTGCATTTTTCACCCTCCTTATGCATTTTGTATATTGCACCCTTCATTTCATATTAGTTGTAGTTAAAAACTAGATTCAGGTAAAAATAATTTTGACCTAGTTTGATTCCCAATTTGCTTTGTCTTCTAGCCCTTATAAGGGTCAAGAGACAACGGAATTTAATTTTTACCTGAATTTAATTTTTAACTACAACACATTCAATTATTTTTTCCAGTTCAGCTTTGTTTTGTTCCAGATCTCTAGGGGCTACTTTTTATTTCCATTGTTGCTTGTTTCTTTCAATTCTTGCAGTACATTTATGTTGCTTTTCTATTGCTTTTCTATTATTTTCTATTCTGTTGCTTTTTTATGTTGCTTTTCTATTTCTTATTCATTTCTTGATCACCTCCCACATCAAAATGGGATTTATGCCATCATCATTTTCATACTCGTCATTTATTTCTTTACTTGTCATTCAAATTTGATTTATTAATTAAATTAATTAAAAGAGAATTAATTAAATTAATTGAAAGAGAAAGGAAGTTTCAAGCTTCCAATAGCCAGGACCTCGTTGATTTAAGTTCAGTGCTGCACTAAAGGCTGGTTTCCATATGATCGCAGATGATCATATGTAACCTTCTGCGATCGTCTGCGATCATATGGAAACACACTTCTGAGATTCTGCGATTGTCTGTGATCGTGATTGCAGACAATCACAGGAGATGGTTTTATCTTCTGCGATCGTTTGTGATCGTCTGTAATCAATTGAGATTGTGCGATCATAGGGAAACCAACTAGTTTTGCGATCTAGGATCATAATGTATCTGTTGTAGTTAAAAATTAACTTCAGGTTAAAATTAAATTCCTTTGTCTCTTAACCCTACTTAATCATTGACTATGAATAATTAGGGTTAGAAGACAAAAGAAAATTGAGAATCCAACTAGGTTAAAATAATTTTTACCTGAATTTAATTTTTAACTACAACATATCTCATAATATTTTGAATTCTGACCCATGATTCCACGCCGAATATTCGCTTGTAGCAACCGTTTATTTGTTGTAGACATGGCTGGCATTAGGTAACATTAGTAACCAGGAATTTGTGGAGGAAGTTGTGCTATATGAGTGCGTCTACCACCGCAATAGTAAAGATTTAAAAAAAAAAAAGGCTAACTGCTGGAAAGAAATCAGAGAAAAATTTAATTTTTTGGTGGCAGAGGAAGAGGTTTTGAGGATGGTTTTGAGGCTGACAATAACGTTGCTCAAGGACTAAAAGAAGAAATAAATTTGCTTGCAGAAAAATCTTCTCCTCAACGTCTGCCATGTTGTTTCTGCTATTTCCCACCAGCACAATACGCATGTAATTTTGACACTTCCACTGACCGAAATGTATGCAACAGTCGGCTCTGTGATCTACATGTATTGCGATTTTTTTGCGATTATATGGAAACAACTCTCTTTACGATCACCTGTGACCTGCGATCTGTGATCTGCAATTGTCTGCGATGGAAACCAGCCTTTATTGTTGTGAATCATTATTATTGTTTTAAATCCCATCATAATTTCAACTTCAGTTAAATGTTGCACATCAAACTTTGACTTACCAGAAAAAAAAATGTAGTCTATACACGTCCTTAATCTCATGTTTTTATGGCACCAAGTGTATCTGACTGTGTTGGAATTTAAAACTCTCCATTTGCCAATGAGATATAATTTGGCAATAAAATAACATTTTTATTAGCTGATCTGTTATGCGTTTGTAGCGGCCACCTTATTTGTCTAACCCCATTCAGAAGACCAAATAGATATTGTAGCTTTGCTGCAGTGGACCTCTTGCAGCAAGTACGTCAAGAATTATTTTGCCCTCAGCCAGTTAAATATTTTCCTTCATTTTTGCGTGTCTCCCATACCTTGTATGTATGTAGAAGATAAAATAGGAGTATCTGATCATCTCCCACAGATTTATGAGCCCTCTATCACATAAGGGAAGACCCTTGAAAGGACTGACAATTTGAGAAAAAATAGATACATGTACAACCTTGAATTAAGTCATTGTTTCATTGCTTCCTTAAGGCCCTCCCCTGCTACATTTCTTGTGCCCTTCTCTCTCATGAAAGTGAGTTGGTCAGTCAATGAGAATGAAAACAAAGCATGAGAAGTTCAGAAGTTACAAATATTTTTGAAACAAATCCAAGTTGAATTGACAAGTTTGTTTGTGGTAATTGACTATAAAACAGTGCACTGACAAGTATTTTTAATTAAGAATGTTTTGGATACCCACAAAGGTCTATGGTAACTTTTGTGACCACATTAAATTGCTTTATTGATAAACCACAAAATTTGGTTGCCGATTGGCTAACAGAATTTTATCTTGTTTTCCTGTTAGTGGCCACTGGAGCTACAGATGCAAGTGATGTTACTGACTCACCTTTTATTCCACCTGAATCTAGACCACCCGTGCTTAATCCACATGGGGAACAAGGTATTTATAGACACAGCACAAAATCAGCCGAAGGTTTACCGTCATTATGTACATTACATTTGATTTGGAAAATTTAGGCCACTTAAGGACTGTTAAAAGGTACAGATTGAATGTAAGACAAGTAAAGTTTAGTTGTACTTTGAGGCAGTCAGTCTTATCACCTCCCAAGTCTATAGAAATTTAAGTGAAAAAGTATTTAAAAATAAATAATAGTACTTCTAATTTGTTCGTTAATTTAAGGTGCATACAAACACCTTATTGTTGAGAGCTCCAAATTCTGCCTGATGAACTAATAGTTTACTATTAGGTTGTTGTTCCTCAAATATACTGGCTAAAACTAAGGGTTTAAGGGTTTTCCAAGTGAACTTACCCTCTGACAGTTCATTACCCAGGGGTGGGGGTACTCCCTTATAATAAGGCTATATTTAGGTATGTTCGGCCTCAAAGGGTATTGTTCTACAGCTGTTTTGGTCATATATGTAGACAGTGCATCGATTTTGGGCATTTTGTTCTTAAATAGGGGTGGAATAAGTTTTTTAGTAGAAGTTATTTTTTCATCAATATTGAAAAGACCATAAACAAAAGCCATCCCTCACAAAGTATGTTTATGGCAAGTGCAATGTCATAAATAGGATATCGAACTTTTGGTCATATCATAAATAAGGTTTCAAAGTTTTAGACAGGTTATAAATAGGGTACATGAAGGAAGCATCGCATGATTGTGGTCACAAATAGCTTAAGGGTTTTTGAAAGCTGGCCGCACACCCTACCCAAGTATTTTTGGGAGTACCCTCAAGCAGGGTGGGAGGGGGATTCATTATCAAAACATTTAATTGTTTCTTAATTTAATTCAGCCTTTTTTTGATTAAATTAGTTATAGAAAATAGACCATCATCTTCCACAGATCTATGAGGACATCTATCACGTAAGGGAAGAACCTTGAAAGGACTGACAATTTGAGAAAAAAAAAAAGATACATTTACGACCTTGCATTAACTCACTGTTTCACTGCCACCTTAAGGCCATCCCTTGTTTCATTTCTTGTGGCCTTCTCTCTCATGAAAGTGAGTCGGTCAGTCAATGAGAATGAAAACAAAGCATTAGAATATAAATTTTCAGAAACAAATATTTATGAAACAAATCCAAGCTGAATTGATAAGTTTGTTTGTGGTAATTGACTATAAAACAGTGCACTGACAAGTATTTCTAATTAAGAATTTTTTGGATACCCACAAAGATCTATGGTAACCTTCGTGACCACATTAAATTACTTTTATTGATAAACTACAAAATTTGGTTGCCAATTGACTAACAGAATTTTATCTTGTTTTCCTGTTAGTGGCCACTGGAGCTACAGATGCAAGTGATGTTACTGACTCACCTTTGATTCAATCAGAATCTAGACCACCCGTGGAAAATCCAGAGGGGGAACAAGGTATTTATAGACACAGCACAAAATCAGCCAACGGTTTGCCGTCATTATGTACATTACATTTAATTGGGAAAATTTAGGCCACTTAAGGACTGTTTAATGTTGCAGTTCCTAGAGAGTAATGCTTTATATACCCGACAAACACAAACAATTAACATGCGTTCTATGGCATAAAGGGGGGGACACCGCTCCACGTGGCGTGACAGACGAACTTCCATTGCGTGACCCCAAAATTAATACCAAACTTATCTCCCCAGTGGTTAATTCTGCACTGGATCGGAGAAGTCGGCGATGCCAAAAGCTTGTGCGTTCTAGAAGCATTCTAGTAAGCATAGTCCAAGCTAAGACTCTTTTATAGGTAGACAAATGTCTGGGCTTAAACCAATATAAAATTGTGTACCATAAAAAGTACAGAGTCCTTGCAGCCCTGAACGAAAGGACAAAGAAGCTATTTAAAAAGACTGGCCATACAAAATGCATGGTAGAGTTAAAGGCTATTGTGAATATTGTTTAAACTAGACACGAGAGACTTGAACAATGTTCAAACGCATAACAGTTCCATTGCGTTACGTTTAACAATAGTGAGCTAGTGACTGTACAAAATCGTGTCACACTCCATTAACTGCGCTTTAACAATTGACCTTAAAGCTTTCTAAAAGGTAAAGATCAAATGTAAGATAAGTACAGTTTAGCTGTACTTTGAGGCGGTCAGTCTTATCACCTCCCAAGTCTATAGAAATTTAAGTGAAAAAGTATAATTATTAATAGTACTTCTAATTTGTTAGTTAATTTAAGGTGCGTACAAACACCTAATTGTTGAGAGCTCCAAATTCTGCCTTCAGGATGAACTAATGGCTTACTATATACTTTTAGGTTGTAGTCCCTCGAATGTACTTCTAAGAGTTTTCCAAGTGAACTTACTGACAGTTCATTACCCAGGGGTGAGGGTGCTCCCTTATAAGGCTATATTTAGGTATGTTCGGCCTCAAAGGGTGTCGTTCTACAGCTGTTTTGGTCATATGTGTAGACAATGTATCGATTTGGAGCATTTCGTTCTTAAATAGGGTTGAAATAAACTTTTTAGTAGAAGTTATTAATTTTTTTTCATCATTATTGAAAAGACCATGAACAAAAGCTACCCCTCACAAATTATGTTTATGGCAACTGTAAGGTCATAAATAGGATATCGAACTCTTGGTCCTATCATAAACAGGGTATCAAAGTTTCAGACAGGTTATAAATAGGGTACATGAAGATAAAATCACAAAAAAGAAATCACATGATTTTGATCATAAATAGTTTAAGGGTTTTTGAAAGCCGGCTGCACATCCTACCCAATTTTTCTGTGAGTACGCTCCAGGGGGTGGGGTGATCCATTATCAATACATAACAATACATGTAACTAAGTATCTTTGTCTTATTTTGTTTAAATTAACTATAGAAAATAGACCAAGAGTGTCATCACCTCCGTCAGATCTATCTCAAGCTCTATGTGATGTGTCCATACAAGGTAAGCCCCTTGAAAGGACTGTCAATTTGAAATACATGTACAACCTTGAATAACTCATTGTTTTATTGCCACCTCAAGACCATCCCCTCTTTCTCATGTTGTTCATTTATTATTAGAACAAAAACATACATGTAATGTGGGAAAATAAATTTTTAGAATTAAATATTTGAGAAACAATTGCCAGCTGAAGCCTTTAATTGATAAGTTGTTTTAACTAATTATTAATGCTAGTATATTGATCTTTCTGGTGACTGCCATTTTGACATTTGAGCTATTATGCTAAAAAATGTTCAAAGATTTGCTCATTTGGGTGTCACACTGTAGTTATATTTTGAGTCACCTGTACAGTTGCTTTGATCTCCACACCCGTAACAAACTTTGTGAAGCAGGGTGCCATTATATTTATTAATAAATAAATATGTTTGGGTTGAATTGAGTTCTCACCTAGCTCTAAGATTGCCGGCTGGATAGAGGACCTGCATGAAAACCTAAGCTAAGGCTAGTTTTCATATGGTTTCCTCTCTAAATATTTTCTTTTTTTAACTTCTTACTTTGTAAGTGAATTGTATCACCAATGCTGAGGCGGTCTCTTTGTGGTTGATTTGTATCAACAACACTGAGGCGGTCTCTTTGTGGGTGAATTTTATCAACAACACTGCTCTGGCAATCTTATCAATAACATCAAGCATAACACCAATGAAGCATAATCAGATCTACAGTATAACATACATGTGGTATGTCACAGCCCTTATAATTTGGGAGGTGCGGTGGCCTCATGGTTGGTGCGCTCAACTCCAGATCGAGCTGTCGGGGATCAAAAACCTGGCTGGGGACATTGCGTTGTGTTCATGGGCAAGACATTTGACTCTCACAGTGCCTCTCTCCACCCAGGTGTGTTAATGGGTACCGGCAAATTTAATGCTGGGGATAACCGTGCAATGGACTAGCACCCCATCCACGGGGGGGGGTAGAAATATTCCTAGTCGCTTCATGCTACAGAAACCGGGATAAACTCCAGCCTGATTGGCCACTTGGTTCGTATGCAGACTTTACCTACCCTTTTTACCTTAAATTATGACAGCTCTCAGGTCATGGGTTGTTTGATATATACATGTATGTGCATCCAGAAGTAACATTGTATCATACAAGCTTGGAATTTCTCAAGAAAAGGATCCAGAGCACTGTTTTTTTTTACTAAATACAGAATAATTTGCCCAGTCTAGTGATGGGAAATGTAACATTTTATGGGAATCGCAAAACGGTTCCCTTTAATGCCTGAACCAATGATGTTCAAATTAACCTGCTATCCATGCCAAACGAAGGCTATTTCCTTTAAATAATGCACTGAACCAACATATGATTCTACTATACATTACACAATTAATCTGTTGTTATGCCTACTTATTGTATGGTGTAGTGGAAGGAAAAATAAAGTTTCAGTTGGTTCTGTAAAGCTGAACATGTTTAGGCTGTTTGACAAGAATTTTAAATACAGTGTTAAAATAACTGATTGAAGTATTTTTAATGACATATTGGTTTTGCAAACCATTTGAGAAATTATGAGAAATAGCAAAATTATATTCAAACAACAATTTGATAACTCCAGTCAAGTAAAGTTGATAATGATGACATGGATTCATCAAAACTTTGTTCGATTTTAAGGCATTTGTTGACAAAAATATATGCTTGAAGAAGCAGTCTCTTTTAAGTACCATATCGCATATGTTTGTTTACAAATGTCTCATAACCTGGGAAAAATGTCAAAATTAAGATACTAATCAACACTTTCCCACTATTCAAACAGATTTGCTGTAGCCTTATATATCCTTATATATGTTATGCCATGTTAGCTTGGGGGTGCACTTACAAAACCTATGGTGGATACAAAAAGTACAGACCAAGCAAAGCCATGCCATTAGATTAATACTTTTTGCAAGAGCTTTCGGTGAACAAACCGATAGTGCAAATAAACCTTTTACAACTACTCACTGTGTATAATGTTTACTTTTTACATTACGTGCATTAAGATTTACTTACTTGTGGCAGACAAACCTCCTTCCAAACGTTTTCACAATTTTTTCCAGTATGCTAGTAGTTGACATACTCGTAATATATAGTACATATGCCGCTAGCCAAAATCACGAGTCAGAACAAACACTTGGAAACAGACTACATGTATATCCTTTGTGACTTCCATCTTTTGGTATAATATTCCTTGTTATTTAAAAATTCTTAATGTGTACCAATTTTGTAAACAAATTAAGCTACTGGTATATCTCTCTCAAAAATACCATGAGGTAAATAAAATTTTAAACATTCAACTCCTTCAAATATAAACTGCACATATACAATGTAGCTTGGTCTGGTCTCCCTGTGTTTGTACCTTATTTACTTGTCCCTTTCAATGCCTTCATCTTATTTTCAAAATTCAGGTGAATAGTACGAAAATCACAAGGTTCATTGATCCCCTGGCTCGACTTTAAGCATATCTATTTCCTAAGTTATTGTAATTATTGTAATTTTCTATATAAATGTGTTTTGAGTGTTTAGAGCAAATAAAGTATTGTTGTTGTTGTTGTTGTCTTTTTTTTATATTTCAAATGAAGTGACATTTTATCATTCATTTAGACTGTGGCATTATCACTAAATGAATGTTGTTGTGTCATTTCATGAATTATTTGATACCGAGTCTTAAGTTCTGAACCTTATTTTTATAGTATATATAATATGTTTATAATCATTTGTGTGTTATTAGTTGTCATAGCCATCTATTGTGTGCTTTTATTTTATTAAATACTTTTATATTCATATGTGATAATAACTTCATAGACTTTTTTTTCTTTTCTTTCTATTTATGTGTGAATCTGTTCTCTTGCCGACCTGTAATTTATTTTCATTTAATACTGATGTCAACTGGCTGCCTGGCTCCACTAGCCCCTATGGTTATTCCAGGCAGCCAGTACTCTTACCTCATTTAATTTTCCTCTTTGTTGTAATTTTTTCATAAAGTGCAAGAGTACATTAAAAGTTTTTGTTGTTGTCTTTTCACCATTTATTTTCTTTTACTGTTTTCTTTTGTAGAAACTGTGGGTCCTTCTGAAAAACAGAAAATTTATTTAGTAAGTAGATCTGAAGAAATCAAGTGCCTCTGGGAACAAGAACTGCAAAGCCTAGATGGATTTCAAGATTTGTTAACCAGTGTCCTCAAGATTAATCTGGATCCTAAGAGAGAGCTTGGAGGTGACTATCGTTCCTTAGCAGGGGTATTCGGAAAAGACATGAGGTATATTTGGTATTTGGAAACCAGATCAAGTCCTATAGAGGAGTTGCTGAAAGAATGCCGGCCAACTCTGGGTTTTCTTCGCAAGTTGTTATCGTATAAGGAGGTAGACCGCGGAGACGTCGCTAAAGAAATAACAGCATGGGTTAAGAAAAAGGGTGGTTGTTGTTCAGAGTGTGACTTCTCTCTTCGATGAGACAAAGAGTTTCATTTTATTTGAATGTTTGAAAACTCAGATCACTGGGATGTATTTTAGTTAGGAAGATGACTGTTGATAAATCAAAAAGTCAAACTTTTTGTGTGTTGACGCTGAGGCTGACACAAATCTTAAAGACAAACTCTAGGCGCTCATGACAATAAATTATTTGCCAATATTCCAGATAATACTGTACAGACTTTGCTCTATGTACATATCTCACAGGTTTTGTAATAATTCAATCTTTGCTGAACTGTTCATTTCTAGGACACTGTAAATCAGTGTGAACAAATAGATGTCATAATGACACTTATTATGGTT
>Ga0126337_10002665_pt1 | contig 11394 bp, 5 predicted proteins | sample DipCmetagenome_FD_92527 | JGI IMG/M metagenome (GOLD analysis project Ga0126337, IMG submission 92527) | Coral microbial communities from La Bocana,Puerto Morelos, Mexico - Diploria C A metagenome | ecosystem: Host-associated > Invertebrates > Cnidaria > Coral | place: La Bocana,Puerto Morelos... | reverse complement strand
TCAGGAGCATGCTATATGGCCTCCTAATAAAGATCTGGGAGCAGGAATACGTACCAACACAATGGAGAGTGGGGATTCTGGTTAGTTTGTGTAAGAGGTGAATAATGCTACTCTCAACCGCTGGAAAGGTCTTGAATCGTATAATCCTGGATCGTATGAGGGAAGCCGTGGATAAGATATTGCGAGAGAATCAGATAGTCTTCAGACCCACAAGATCAACAGCAGATCAAATAACTACTCTGCGCATAATCGTGGAGCAGTCGCTTGAATGGAGGACGTCACGCTGCATAAATTTCATCGACTACGAGAAAGCCTGTGGGACCTCATGGCCAACTATAGAATCACTTGTTAAGAACATGTATCAGGGTACAATTCAGTGTTCCCTTGTAGACCAACTTATAATTAAAGATTTGGATTTTGCTGATGATTTGAAACTTCTGGCACATACTCAAACTCAGTGGCACGCAAAACCGTTAAGCTTGGAGTTATCTCATCTAAGCTAGTTACAGTTACGACAAAGACCATCAGGATTAATAGCAATAAGAGGGGGCAGTCGCAATCAATAGTCTCGGCATAAAAGATGTAACATCCTTCACATACCTAAGCAGAGTTATTAATATCACGTGAGGAACAGACGAAGGCGTTTTGGCAAGAATAGGAAAAGCACGTAGCGCACTCAGTGTCTTAGCAAGCATCTGGAGACCCAAGGAAATAACTGACAACAACCACCAAAATTAGAATTTTCATGGAGAACGAATGAAAAGACTGTGTCAAAACTACAGATCTTTATGTAGAATCGTTGCTTAGAATCCTTGGCATCTACTGGCCGGCCACTATCAGCAACGCTAACCTGTGGGAAAGCACAGGATAAGCATCTGTGAGACAAGAGGTGACGAGCAGAAAATGGACATGGATTGGCCACACGCTCAAATTACTGCATTGCCCGACAAGCTCTTCGTTAGAATCCACAGAGAAGTAGACAGAGACTAGACAGTCCAGAGGTCTTTCCTGGCATCAGCTTGAGCACCTGTCCAGGGACAGAAAGGAGATTTTGGCCGTGGCCTACGTTCCGAGATGGATAATTAAAAGCTTCAGATCCGAATATAGCACTACGCGTATGGCCAATGGTTGGTGTCTCAGTCTGGCTGTGTGAAAAGACTACCATGCATACCACTACTCGGTTGAAAGCGAGCTCACAAGCCTTCTGAGAGCTAAGTAACATCGAGGATTGCACAAGATTAAAAATTTAAAACGTGCCGATACGCCGATTGTGAAATAACTAAGGCTGAGTATTACAATTACGACGGAGTGCAAATCTTTTAAAGGTATTACTAAAAGCATGATATGGCGACTTGCGTCATACTCCGCTGTTTTTAATTTTATTGTCATGAAATTGGTATCTGTATTTTAAAAAGCAATTGCAACGAAGAGTGTCTAAATTAAGTGTCTTCTGATTGAAGACTTGAAGACTTCTATGATGATTTCATGCACGGAAAGATACAAGAAAACCGCATACCAGGATCTTCCACGGTAACTGATCTTTTTTTTTTAAGGGAATTTCAATTTAAGTTAATCCACGGCATTGTAGTTACTAAAAACCCAAACCATTTCGTTTTGGTATCAAACCGAACGACGACTGCCTATACCGTGGAGAAAAAGACTCCACTGACCATTTATTCAAACATTGCCACTTCGTTAATTTTTTTGGAACTGAGGTTATCAAATGGTTTAACGCAACAAATAACTCACAGCTCAATCCATCTAGCGATGAAAAACTCTTTGGTCTCACTAAGTGTTCACAGAATACAGAGTTAGCAAAGAAATTTAATTCAGTATACAATGCTATTCATGCGATACTACATATATAACTGTAAACTATACGATAAACCAATCATCATTAGTGATTTCGTAAATAAAATCTTCTCAAATTCAAAATAGAAAACAACAGACCTTAAAAGATACGAAAGAATGTCTCCCCCAATAAATTTATCATTCTTTAAAAACTTTCGCGAACAAAAATCAACAAAAGAAATTTAAATGTATCTTTTTATTATCATTTTTCACCTCAATATTGTAAATTAGTCTAATTAAGCGAAGTAATTATTGCAAAAAAAAAAGTGTAAAAAAAAAAGTGTAGACACTCGACTAGTATGAATTGTAACGAACTGTTGTGAGTAGTAGTTTGTGTGTATTATTGTAAGCAACTTCTGTGTGTGTCTCTATTACAAATAAAAGTTTATTAAGTAGTAACTGATCTATGATTGATCTATTTCAGCTCTGAAACAGGGTTGGAATTAAATCTCCGACAGTGGCAAGGACCCCATGGTCATTTGCTTTCATAATAAAAGAGAGAAGATGAAGAGTACGAGATTAAATTCTCTTATGACCCTCATTCTTAAGCTAATTCCTCTCGATGTATTTTTAGATCCGTTCCCCGGCCGAGGGTAACCTCATTCCCAGACCTTTAGATTAACTCTGCGACTGATGGATTTGATATATTTTTTCGACACAAGTTTCATTTCACACATTTCATCGAAAGGCAATGCACGTGCTAAAATTATCCTTGAAAGAACTGGTTACCATGTCTAAAAATAACTGGAGAGCGATTCCTTTAAGAAAAACAAGATCTACATGAAGATTTAAATCTCTTCATCCTCGTTTGTAATGGATGCATTTGTATGTGCAAAATAGCGGAACGTGTCTGGCATATGTATGTTATAATTTGACTGACATTGGCTCAGTACATAGAAAATAGTCATCAAAAAATCGCTCTACTAGGTTGTAATTCACTAGTAGCTGCTTTCTGCATTAAACGGGTTTTAATCTCGAATGAAGAGAGAGAACAGCAATAGAATCTAATATATAGTGCCTGGTGCTATGATTTCTAATTGAATCGAAATGATCTTTTTTTTTCAAATTCCTGTCTGAGATGGAAAAAGTCTTTCGCTTTTTTTCGACAAATAAACCGAATTCAAATACCTGAAAAAGAATTATCACTGAAAATGTGCTGCAAACAAAACTTTAATGAGCCAAACAACCGATAACATGGTCATCTCAGCAGAACAGGTGTATCGAGCATATTTTTTCAAATATGCTTTGTTTGGTTAATATGCCACTGTATTCTTTAACCAATAGGATATTGAATATGTTTAAAATAATTTTCTTTTATGGAGTTTGTGTCTGAAAAATCCCAATCTTCCAACATTTAATTCTGCTTTGTTTATAGTTTTAGTTATTTTGTTGTTGTTGTTTTTATTATCGCGCTGTGACAAAAAGGAGCAACTTCAGTAAGTAGTGTTTAATTTTTGACGAAGGGATTCAGTTTCAAAATCAGTTCATTCTGTTTTAGGTACGTTAGTACCAAGCTGGACTGAGTGCTTAATTATTAGCTTATTTATTCTTCCATCTTTAAATTTCAGCTTTTTTTTATGTCAGAATGCACACAGCGCCTGCTGTGTAATCCATATCTTGCTGTTTGAGATACTGTCTTGTGGGCTTCAGAAAACGGGGAGAGCATAGTAACATTCAGAAATTCTCTTTAAACCACTTTTTTTCTTTTGCGTGCAATTATGGGCTTACTACAGCAATACGCTTTCTTATCTGCTTATTAAGATAAAAATTAACATTTCGTTAACGCGCGGAAAAAGTCAACCTGACATAATGCAATGAATATGTCAGCTAACAATCAGATATAAAGGAGACGCATTTATCCTGTTTTGAATTAAGTAAGACACTTATGGATAGATGACCTTTGATGTGTTTTCAAATATATATTAGTTCAGCATTGCTTTCAGCACACAAATCTAACTTCTCAGCAGCGGTTAGCATTTAAACTGAGGGGGCTGCATATTGATTTTAAGCTAAATTTAAAACCTCTTTCATGTCAGCACTAATGTGTAAGAAAAGCTTTCAGTCAAGTTGACGAAAACGGGACTCTCCAACTAACAAAGTGATGACTTTGTAATCAACACCTTTTAGCAGGTGCACCTTTTCATTAAGTTTTTTTTTCAATTTAAAGAGAGTATTTGGTCAGCTTCAAACGTCAACGTGACAATTTTCTCTCGTCATTTGTTTGCAGCAGCCAAGCTGTTATAAGCCTTTTCCCAAAGGAAAACAGCATGAGCAACACAACACGTTACGTTTTTCTGCTTCTTGCAATTTCTCTTTGTTGCCAAACTAAAGAAACACTCTACATTGGTGGGCTGTTTGGTCTCGACACCAGCCGCGGTGGTTGGAATTCGGCAGGAATCATTCCCGCAGTTCAAATGGCCATTGATGAAATAAACTACAGCTCTGATATTCTGAAGGATTACCAATTGAAACTTTTGATTAAGGATTCTCAGGTCAGTAAAACAAATGTTTTTTTAGAACATTTTAAGGCCACTTATAAGCGAAAGTATTCCCATATTTTAGTCACAGTTCTTTGTAGCCTAGAACATTATTATTATTAGACAGTACCTAAATCTCCTCGTTCGTAGACTTGAGACCGATATTGATTTTATTTGCTATTCTCGTCGCGACGACTATTGGACATGTCAAATATACAAATTTTCGAACCGGAAAGAAGTACATTCGCGTAGTGGATCTATGGACAGTCTAGTTTCTATCTTCATACCGTAATTGTGAAAGATTAGAACGAAATGACGAGAGCACTTGAAATGCCCGAGAACCTCAAGATAAATATAGCAAGTGATTTTCTCAAGGAAAAGCAAATTGTGATTACCTATTTATCCAACTTATTCAATTTGCGATCTTCGTTCCCGTGTAACCTCGTGATAGCAACCTTGGATATCCTCAGAACATTAGTAGAACTTTGACGGAACAATCATGTTTTTTGGTTTTCTTCTTACGTGATATGTCATATGTCAAGGGATCAAGACTTTGGATGGATATAGTGTTCCATTTGTAGACAACTTAGCTTGTTAATTAAATTTTCACCTTTTACAGTGCAACGTTGGTGAAGCTGTCCGAAGAACCTTGGAATACATTTCTTCCGGAAAACCAAAAATTATGTTCCTGGGTCCCGGATGCTCAAAGGCAGCATTGCCGGTAGCAGAGGCTATTCATTACTGGAATGTTGTGCAAGTAAGTTTAATAACACCGCTACTAAATGCTTGGCGATAAAATAAATGGCACTAAAAATTATTAGTAGATGACATCACTGAAATCTTTTACAACTGCAAATTTATGAAAGAAAAATCACTACTACCAGGTAATAATTTAATTTAATTTGAGTTCAGTTCTTTATTTACACTATGCAGGCTGTTTACATACAATTTATAAGATAAAATACTGAAAATAATGTGAAGCCATATAAAATGTATTTGTGAGCGTTGACCAAAGTAGCAAGAGCTTTTTGGTCTTGCACCGCCATGGTCCAATAAATGGAGGCAAAAAAAAATATTCAGCTAAGCCACTCACAAGATGCGATGAAGGATTAGAAGTTAACACTTGATATAGGACTTATTCTTAAGGTGATCCCTATCAAGAGATATTCAGATCACTTTCAACTTCTGGAATCCCAGGAGGTTCCAGAAGGAGGCATCCATGTGACGACATCCATGTGTACTCAAACGAATAGTCCAAGCGGCGTCCACGTGTACGAAAGCCGATTAACCCTAACCGAGGATTAAAAGTTAACCGAAGTAATTGTTTTCCTTGGATAATGAATTCTTATGTTTTGTGTGTGAAGTTCGAGATTACTCAAGCTCAAAACTGAGCGCAAACGATGTAAACCGAGTTACAAAACTAATATCAAAACCCTGGGTTAGCTTAGTCGGTCATTGAACAACCCAGCCCTGGAAAACATCTATGCATTGGCATGGTATCAGTGTTTCCATTTTCATCCTCTCTTGTACATAATTAATTAGAAGGACTAATTAATTAGAAGGACTAACAAGATCCAGCGATAAACAGAAGAATATGATCATTCATCCGTCGTGCCTTTGAGAAGTTGGTGCTTAGGAGTTATATTTCTCATTACATTTTGACGCTTTCATTTTTCATAGATTGGCTTTTCGAACTCCTCGCCTCTACTTTCCTCAAAATCAATCTACCCTCTTTACTTCCGGATAAATCCGTCAGAGAAATTTTCCAACTTGGGACGAGTTGCGATTTTGCGGCGGTTCAAGTGGAACAAAGTTGCGATCTTACAACAAAACAACGACGTCTTTACAGGAATCAGCAATTCTCTGGCTGACTTGCTAAAGGCTGCTAATTTAACTGTCCTTGCTTACGAGAGTTACAAAGATCATCCAAAGTTTGCGATAGAAAATCTTAAGGTATGATTGTCACAAAACCTGAGAGATGACGCTGTGACTAGCTAAAGAGGTGCTCTCCAATGGCAGTTATTAGTTTGTTTTGTTTGACCAAGCTCCAGTTTTCCCCATTTGTTAATATCAGTTAGGTGTCAAGTGTCCTAACACTTTACGAGGGTGACTACCGTGCTCAGCATCGGGGAAATGAAATTTTGGGTCAAGTTAAACGGAACCGATAGGAAAGTGTTGTTCTTATAGACACAACTCGTGTGAAAACTACTAGAGATCAAGATCTGAACTTGATAACTGATGCCATCACCTGTAAGTAAGAAAGGAAACCGCTGTAAATAAAAATATCCAAGTTACTAACCTTAATGGAAGTCTGACGGTTTTAATCTTTTTTGAGAGTGTCATTTTGTTTTTTTTTAGAAAAAAGATGCTCGTATCATATTTGCATTCTTCTACCCAGATCAACATTACGTCACCTTTTGCGAGGTTGGCTTTGTTATCTTTTGCTAATGTATGTTTAGTTCAATTATCATGTCACTTACCGGTTTCGTATTAGCCAATGGGAGTTCAGCCTTCGTTTTCTTCACCCAGGAGCTACGTCACGGTTTGTGCATCTTGAAATTTAAGTTCCTCGTTTGTAATCCTTCTCAGTCTTCTACATCCTTGGCAATCCATGCTCTTTGTTATAAAATTCAATAATGTAAGGAAGATTTATGACACCAAAGCGTGCCTGCTGAAGTATTTAAATGTTAAGATATGTCAATAGACAGCCGATACTTACCGAATTTGAGTTTAAATTCATTTGTGCTCGAAGTCAGACTGTTAATCGATTTTCAATTGAATGAATAGGGTTAGAGCTGCATGAAGAAATTCCTTACTCTTTTATAGTTTCCTATTATCTCCTTGGTGTTTTCTATCTCAGTAAGATAGAAGGATAGATAATTTTATGGGTGGCCAAAACAACTTAAAATACCATGACCGGAGTTTCTTTGCAATCTCAGTTTGTAACACGAACGACTTTCATGTCTACGTGCCTATTTTACTATTTCTGTCCTTTTTGCCGTAAATTTCAGGCGTTCAAGCAAGGTATGTATGGGCCAAAGTACGTGTGGATTTTGATATCAGGGCGGAATCAGGACAACTGGTGGAAAGTACAAAGTCCCCTTGTTGACTGCACGCCAGAACAAGTGCGAAAAGGCCTAAGTAACAACATCGGAACTGGAGAATTGAAAATCAGTCCAATACCGGGGCCAACTAAATTTGGCAAGGTACCTAGAAAGTTACATACATAGAAAATAGATAGCAAACTCTTTTTGGAAGTGAAGTTGTATTCAAAAGTATAGTTACTTCAATTGCACTTATCGGCAAATTATACTCAGGGCGCTGTTAAATTCTCTCCATGTCTGGTGTCTATTGTAAGAGAAATCCGCATGTATTAAGTCCGGTTTTTACTAGCGAGGCAAGCACAAGCATAAACACAAGAGCAAGTATAAGCGAAAGCACAGGCGTAAGTATAACAGGTCTTAGCATAAGCGCAAGCGTAAGGAAAAACATTTTTCTGTTTCTTTCTCTGCAAGTACATTCAAGGGAAGCTTTTATGTCCTTACAACAAAAAATATCCGTTCCAGAATCCTCCGGGTTTTACTAGTGAACTAGAGAGCATGGTACTAGCAAATCTTTCGAACTTGTGTTCCAGGATTCTGCTTACGTCGCGGTTCGTTTTCACTCGACATAAATGTCTTATTATTGCTCTTATACTTGCGTTTGTGCTTGCGTCGCTAGTGAAAAACAAAGTTTAAGGGAAATCGAAACCAATAACAGTAAAATAGATGCCGCAGTTTTAATCAGGGTTAAAACAAGTATAATTTAAGGAGAGGTGAGGAGATTCATTATGGGAACTAACCTAAACTGCACCTAAACAAAATTCCATTTTTTCTGAAATAAAACAATTGAAAAATTGTCTTTCAAATTCAGAATGATCAGAGTCCAGAAAGGTAAGCTGAGACTGAACACAGTTGAAATGCATTGGTCTGAGGAACGTTCAACACGGTTCAATAGTACCCATGACCGTTGCAGTGCTCTACCATCTGGGAGGTGGACACTTTCATTTTTTTCAGACCTCAATTTCATAGCTGCTTAAATTGTGTGCATAACTGCGGTTATCAATCATGCCTTCCCAAGGTTCTATTGAGTTCCGTAGTCAATAAAATGTAATTTGTAATTAGAATCAATCGCACCTAAAGGAATCACTGGGATGGTGATTAAACAATAAAATTCAATTTTCATTGTCTTAACTTATTTCAGACACCTCAGGAGCTCTACAACAATTATCTTGCACGCCTGAACGCGTCTGGATATCAAGAAAACACGTTCGCGTCCTACGGATATGACGCCGCCTGGGCATGCGCACTGACACTCAATGCTTCTATTGGTATTTTGGAGCAGCAGAATTTCACATTGAATGACTTTAACTACAGTCGGTCTAACATGAGGAAAGTATTTGTTGACATTATGAAGGAAATTTCATTTGCTGGAATGACGGTAAGCGGTAAATATACCTTATTAGACGTTTTGTTGCGTAGTATCGCTGAGTATTTTTACGAGTTGTGACGTATTATGACGAGCCCGTAGGGCGGGTAAAAATACAAACAACGATACTACACAATAAAACGTCTTATAAGGGATTTATTATCCAACACGCCAAATTGTTTTTTCCATAACTTAACTCCAATTCGTCGCTTGCGCGTTGCGAGAAAACCTTTCTAAACGATCCTCTGGAGTACAAATATCACGTGATATTTGTACTCGTTTTGGGCGTTAGTTGTACTCTACGAAGTGCAGTTCGATACTAATACATTATTGCCTGAGAGGAACGGGTTTGATAAAATAAAAGATCGCTAGAAGATCAGAATAAAATGGAACAAATGTCGTGAATGTATATTTGTATGGCCATAAAATTGGAATTGAAGGAACCTTTGGCAACTTTAAAGCAAGGTGCGTTTCGTTTCAGCAGATTACTCCCAAACTTGGGCACAACATCCTTGATACTTCACTTGCGCATAGTGACAACAGACTTTATCTAGGTCTCCTTAATCCAAATCGTTTCGAGAGCAATTTGGAATAAACAAGCACAATTGAATTTTGTACTCTTTAAAAGGTTTTGGTCGCTTATTTATTTCAAATTGAACAAGAAAAATAATTTCATTGCCCATTAAGGCTGATTTTAAGCCAGCCAGTTTATTCAGAGCTGAACTGTCGTATCAAAGCCAGATCATTCTATTTTTTAGGGAAAAGTAAAATTCGACCGCAATCACGACCGGATAACCAAGCTTGAGGTCCGACAGATACAAGGCAAGTATCGCTGAGTGTAGCAAAGTTGTTTAATGCAATATTAAATAATAATTGTCCATTTACTTATCTTCGAGACTTCTCAACACTCAGCTTTGGAATTTATGTCTTAGGTGACACAGAGAGGAGGGTTGCATTGTATGACATGGAAAATGACGCTTTAGAAGAGGATGACACGAGTAATTACATGTGGGACGGTGAGAAATTACCTGCTGTATTAAGAAATTCAATATTTGAGGAGCTCGTATAGCATTCTATCATATCCTATATCGTATTGTAACGAACAAGCCAAGACGAGAGAAAGTTAAATAAAAAGACATACACTAACATTGCGGCATTTTCAACAACAGACTCCAGTCACACGCCGTTAATTAGCATAGAGTTTACCTCCCATATTGGGCTGTGTTCCCTAATAACCTGACTCTTCGAAAGCATATCGTCAGCGGCCGGTCGTGCCACAGACGGGGTTATCACCCTATGCGACGGTCACAACAACTGAAATATTGCAGAATATAGATAACAATCCTCTCCTCCTTATAAAAAAGTACTTTCATTTTGTTTTTGGTTTCAATTTCAAGGTGGCAAAGTTCCCGTCGATGGGCTACGAATACAAGAATACTTCGAAGGAGTCCATTCAGCGCTACTTTGGTTTGTCTTCGCTGTCTCCACTCTTGGCATTCTGATGGCCATCGGGTTTCTTGCATTCAATGTTTACAATCAAAATGTTAGGTAAAATACCTTAGCACTTGCGTGTAGCTTATCTTCACAAAATGCATTCAATTTGGTAATGTCTAATTTTTAAGTAGTCTTAGATGACGATGTTTTAAAATGATCGACATAGTTAAGAATTTGAAGCCAAACTATTGATTTAAATCAGAAAAAGCTTAAATTTTGTTTCCATTTCGTTTTGAATTTAATTTTCTAGTCCTCTTAGATAGTTATTGCACCAAAAGTGAACAGTAGATTATCAAGTTGTTGGAACCAAGCTGTCGAAAAAGGCTTGTGCAATTTATTAAAAATAAGTGATTTATTCTATCTTCTCCACAGATATATCAAAATGTCATCACCTAACCTAAACAACTTGATTATAGTCGGGTGCATACTTGTTTACATCGCTGGCATGTTGTTTGGTTTGAAAAAGGAAGGTGATAGCATTATATGCCAGGTATTTAATAGTCAGTTACTTCATAACGCCTCGCATAGTTCTTTTTTATCTATAATTTGCTACTAAAAAAATCCACCGCAGGAAAAAAGATTGATTTAACGCACTAAAGACTTTAACAAAGGTAATAAAAACCTGCAGAAAATTTCTAACATCTTCACATCTACCATACACTGTCATGTCGTTACCACAGGGGGAAATTTGCCGCCATTTTTTTCCTACAGCGGATCATGTTGAACTGGTATAGTAAAATTAATCAGATTTTCGCTTACTACATTGAAAACCAAGCAATGAAAAAAAATAATTTAAAACTACATGATATTACCAAAATATGTGGTGTTCTTTAAACCGTGCAGTTATCAATCATGTGGCTTGTTACTTCTTTAATTAGCTGGAATTATGGATTGTGGCCATTGGATTCAGTTTGGGTTTTGGAGCTATGTTTAGCAAGACCTGGAGAGTTCACGTGATATTTCTTAATGCTACCAATACGAAAAGGGTAATTACAACTGCTAGCTATAAGTCCCCTTCTGACAACATTCAAAAGTGTTTGTGATAAACTTAAACTTGGACATTTTAATCATAAAGACGGCCAACAAAGTTTTATTGTTTGATTTG
>Ga0126337_10002664_pt1 | contig 11395 bp, 7 predicted proteins | sample DipCmetagenome_FD_92527 | JGI IMG/M metagenome (GOLD analysis project Ga0126337, IMG submission 92527) | Coral microbial communities from La Bocana,Puerto Morelos, Mexico - Diploria C A metagenome | ecosystem: Host-associated > Invertebrates > Cnidaria > Coral | place: La Bocana,Puerto Morelos... | reverse complement strand
TAACGCTTATCAAACACGTCAAGAAACGCTAAGCCTTAATACCTTTTATTCACGCCAGTATTACATTTGGTGCAAAAGTGGCAAGACACGGGCAGTTGGCGCTAAATTTATAAACACTCTACACCTTTCGTAAAAGAATATAGGATAGTCGCGTATCTTTCACCTATCTTACAACAAACTGTAGCTTTGCCTTGCGTTTCTTTCTGGACACTAACCGGTCTTTACGTCCAATTTGTACCGGATTGCATCGTAGTAATGTAATACAAAGCTGGAAAATCATGGTGTAAATGACACGCCGTGAACGTGCTTTAGTCAACAAATATTTTATGTCAAACTCTTGTATATAAATATTGCTGTCGGTTGTAATGCCATTTATATTTCATCAGAAGAGCCTGGGTACTGGTATGGGTGGTCAGAGTGTAGAGGACCTGGAGCGAGTGATAGCAGCCATGAGGCGAGTCGTAGAAAGACTTCAAGGAGAGAATGATCAGTTAAAGAAAACTGTGGGAGCAGGAGGACCTCAATATGGCGAGGTGTTAAAAGAAAACAAACGACTGAAGGTTCGTCGCTTGATGTTGCTGTTACAGCTTGTTGTTTGATGTTTATAGATGCCATTCAAATGCCAATTCGCAAGTCAGACAAATGAAAGAGAGGAGGCCCCATTCAGATATTCTGAACAAACTTATATTCTATTGATTACTTTTGTTATCTTCAGAAAACCAGGTAGTGAGTCCTTATTTTTCGTACTGGAAATTCCGATAATACACTCTCTTTGATTGCAGCCAAGCAAACAAGTATGCATTTGCGATTGCAGCTTCCACTAAATAAACTACTCTAAAAAGAGGACAAGTAATTGAAGCCGGGCTATACACTCACAAGGCATCCCTCTCTGATCCGTGTTTGGCAGTCATTTTCTTTCATCACCAGATACTGAATCAATCTTAAATCGTTTTTATTGTTCTTGGACAGCATGAATTAGAGAAAACAAAGGCCAGTGATAAGACCCAGTCTATTCGCGGAGCTAGCGGTCAAGGCAACACAGCTAAACTGATGGCTGAAAACGAAAAACTACTCAAAGATTTGAAAAAGGTAAAAATTATCGTAGTTCTTCAGTAGCTGCTATGCTTGTGATTAGTTAAACACACGGTACACCTATTCAGCCTGTGTGTTATTCTACTTCATTTTTTTCCTTTTAGGAAATGGAGGAGGTAGAAAAACTAAAAACAGCAAATGCTAACCTGGAACAAAGAAAAGAAGAACTTGTTAAAGAATTAGAACAGGTAACTAAACTTGGATTATCACTTGTCCAAGATGAGTCCGCCATCTTGCAACTGATCGACTAAAAAACAAACTAGTAAAGCCATTCGAAACGCCGCTTTCAAAAATGTCCCGTAAAGGGGCAAGAGCTTTTTTTTTGTATTTCTCACGATGACAGGTAAGAATTTTAGTCAAACTATACTAAACCGATTAATTAAGTGAAATGATGGTAGGAAAAGAGACTTTCAAACTCCGTTTTAAACACACTGTCGTTCATTTTTCAAAGATACAACAGAAACTGTCCAGTTCAAACTTGGAAGGACTCGACAGTAAGGAATGGAAATCAGTGGTTTTACCAAAGATATACGAAGAAAAGATGCAAAAGCTGGAAGCAGAACTTGAGAAAAAGGTAAGGGTCTTTTAGTAAGCTTCGTAACTTAACCTTCTTTTAATTAGACATAGGAGGAACGCACTTAAACATTAGATTTATTCATGACTACATCATGTAGAAGGATGGTAGCTGCTAGGAGGAGGCGTCGCCTAGTGGTTTAGGGCGCTAGAATTGAAATCTGGAGGTCCCTGGTTCAAATCTTCCATTCTACCGTTATCTGGATTTGTTCTCGGCAAATAGCCAACTGGTCAGTCTCCCACCTTTGCGATTCTTAATAGTTTATGTTCTATTTGAGATACTTGTTTCAGTTTGCATTACAGTGGCGTCCCCATTAAGCACAACAGTGCTAAATACACTTGACACTGAAAGAAAGTTGTTATAGATTTACTGACGCGTTTTTATCTTATTTAGACAAACCTTCTGAAAGATATCAAAACGTATTTGAAATCTGCTGCCAACAGAGAAACGGAATTGATGAAGAAACAGCAAGAGCTAGAGGAAAAGGTTTGTATGTTAGAAAACCACAGTGAGGTGTTGTGGCACAGCAGATCGCTCAGCATCTAGCTCTCTACGGACTACAGAAATTACTTAATGTCAAAAGGCTAACATGTTCTCATTTGCTGAATGGGACTATAGTTTAAGTAAGCTTAATAGTTCTAATGACATGTAGCACCAATTTACTGGACATTCGTGGCGTTTTCTGACTGCTCCTTGTATCGTCATTTGCTAAATTTTATAGGTCTGTTCTCAAATATGAGTCGATACCAACAAATACTCTTTGCAAGATGCCTGTAGTTAGACGTTTGTTTTGTGTTTCGTAACTTCGGGTGAGTTATATATTGAACAATCCATTTTACGATTTGACCAAACAATCCGTCGAGTTGCCTTTTGCCTCTGTATCATAACGAGTCTTCATGCGAAACCATTCATGAAAGTGAGTTTCGCCCACAGGTTTATTTTCATGTAAATCAAACTTGTCACGAAGTCTCGTTTTGAAACAGAGGCACATTGTAACTCTGAAATGGTCCGTTGGTGATACCAGGCATGCGCAAACTGAACGTCTGGTTATCTGACAAATGCTCACTTCGACAAGTTCGTTTCGTATTATGTAAGCCCGTACCATCAGGGTCTTTTCCTTCAGACTGGATTCGGTAGCTTTTTTCTGAGGTTTGAACACGGTGGAAACTAATTCTCGTTTACTTATTTCATCCGCTTGTTATTTTATGTGCGTAAAGTCAGATTCTCTTATTTGCAGGTTGCAATCTTGGAGAGATTTCCCACAAATATTAAGACCGATAGTGATCTAGTTAAAGAACTTCAACAAACGAGGTAAGTAAGCTGTTTTTAATTTGTGTACGTTGATTTTAGTTGTTCTTTATTTCGTTTTCTTTGATATCGACAGAAAAGTAATTTAAGCTCACGATAACATCGTTGCTACTTAGGTTAAGGTTAGCCACACTTGAGTCGGAGAAGGAAGAGATGTTACATGAGGTACGACAGCTCAGAAAAATGGGTCAGGCTGGTGATCTACCACGTGACTTGGTGAGTACACTGTTGTTTTAATCCCGAGAAAATAATATACTCAAAAAGTTCTGTTGACATGGCATTGCCGGATCAACTCAAGAAAAACACACACGCCAGACGCGAATACAATTTTTTGAAAACTAGTACCCGCAATTTCTCCTGAGTTTCAGCATTGTATTTGGAAGGGGGGGAGAAGCAACTTCAGATGTAAACGCTGATAATTCGTTGCTTTACTTCAGTGTCCCAAGGACTTTTGTTTCCGATTGTCGTACCCGTAGAACGCGATAAACATTAAATAAACCCACCAAGAAGACGAGAAATCTTCTGTTGTGTAGAAGGCTACTTTTAAGAAGTAAAAATTTGAGTCTCCACTTCAACTAAAGCATAAAACGTTTTACATTTGCTGATAACAGTGATTTGCCTGTATCATTTTCGATGTCGAGGCGTGTCCTCCACTGCGTTATTTCACAGGTTACTTAAAAACAAGTTATCTTCCGAAAATTCTAGCATATCTTAACGATTTGAAGCATTCACAGTAAGGTTCTCTCACTCTTTGAAATGAGATGCGTTAAGGGTTTAATCGTATTCCATATTAGGAAAATGAAGAAGTTCTTGAAAAGTTGCGTAATTATGACAGAATGATGGCTGATGATGTGGAACTTAGGTAAGTTTATTAACGCTATATTCATGCCTTTAACATGAAGTGGAGAGTAAGGAAAAACAAAGATGAAACAGTTGTAGGTTTCATTACCAGGCGCTGTGTCAGGAAATGAGCTTGCGCTCATTCCGAAAAGTATCTTCTCGGGAAGAAACGCGACTGGACCCGAGAGAGTTAGGGAAATTAAGCCTAAAACAGAAAACGCGCGAACATGTTTCTAACATAATTGGTACTTTCAAGTTTTTTTTCTTCTACGCTGTTTGCTTCTACTTTGTTTCTCGAATTTACTAATGATTCTTCGGAATTTTCTTGTAGAACAAGATTAAAAACTGTGGAATTAGAGCGGGATCGAATGTCACACGAAGTCACAAAGGTACTCATTTCTTGAGAAGGTGTTTTGTTGTTGTTGTTGTTGGGAGAATCAGTTTATAGCTGGAAACACTGACTGCAGACGAATGGTCCTGGATTACGCCATTATACGAAGCGCACGGCTTAAAGTGTTTTGTACCATTTTTTGCAGTTACGAAAAGAACTCGGAGCCTTTGATCCGGCATTCTTTGAAGAGATTGAAGACTTGAAGTACAATTACCAGAAGTCTGTAGAAAGGAATGTGTTGTATGAGCGACAGTTGAGACAGTTTTCTCGACAGTTTGGAGTCGATGTTAATATACCCACAGAGGATTAACCAACGTTGATTGAACTTGAATGAAAAACTAAGACCATACAAACATGCTGAAATGCATAAGACTTCCAGCAACCTCGTCCCCAGGGTCCTCTCTCTTCCTCCCTTGAGAAAGTACCTGGGAACGAGGTTGGACTTCCAGCGAAAGTTATGCTTCGACCGGAAATGGTCCTTCAACCGGAAGTGCCATCTTCCAGCGGATGTACTGCAATGGCAACTTCTTTCGCTCTCTTACATGTCTGTCAGTTAGGCTGTTTTTAGTCCAGGCATTCCTGCGTAATGCGCGGAGCATAAAGACTTGCCACGCGAGCTTAATAAGTTAAAAATAATTAATTCTGCGTCTAATTCATACTTTTATCCGAAAATTGAAACTGTAAAAAATGTAAATATGTATTTTAAGTCCTGAGCATAAATTATTTATAATTATTTTAATTCTGTATTTTATATTGTGTAGGAGTATGAAATTGGTGTGCCTTTACCTATTAGATTTGTAATTTAAAATTTACGTAGCCATTCTCCCGGATCAAGAAACTTCAAAAAAAAAATTATAATAAAAATAGGGGCGCAATGCGTACGTGTGTCTGGTTCTTTTCGTATGACTCAAATACAATGGACCTTTTTGATCATGTCACGCTTTTCCGATTTTTTTTCCTTCAAACAAATATGAAGCCTGGCAGCTTGATTTACAAGGAAATGTAATGTACATTTCTTTGTAAACATTAGCAAGTTTGGGGCTCCATATTTTCATGACTTGCAATGGATACTTCTGAAACTTTCTTATCAACTAAAATTGGTATGATCTATGAAGTGTTTTGTTTTGTTAACATTGAAAGTACTTAAGATTGTTAATATTGCGTAGCACCTTCAAAATGGTCCATTCAATTCTGTGCTACTAATTCGGACTCAGACTGATTGAAGCATGAAGCATGGAGTTAAGGAGTGGAGGTTAATCCACCCGGGTTATACAGTTAAAAAAAAACAAAGAACAAAAAAAAGAAAAAAAGTGACCTACGATAAAGCCCTGGGTTTATTGTTTTTTAAATGGAATTTTGTTTTTGGAAAACGTGTGTTTATGGGAATGGCGGTGTCGGATTGGGGGAGAGTGAGCCTTCTCGCATTTTCGGATGTTTTGCGTTTCAAATGGTATGGCATAGCAACGATACAACCACTAATTTCAAAAACACCTTTATTAAGGCATGAAGTTGTCTTATTCCAAAACCAGCTCGGTACAATCCATGTTTTATTTTTCCTTGTGATAAGCATGCTACAACTTTTTGCAGAGTTTTAAAAATTCCAGTGGACAGAGTTCAGAGCCACCTTAAATTTTCGAACCTTTGAAATGTCTGTCATTTCTCTGCTTTGCAAAAGGTTCTACCTTCTTCACAATTCAAACAAAAAATGGGCTTCACCAAGCCGTTTTAAAAATTATAATTACTTCTAGTTTAAATTTGGGCTCTTTTTATCTGGTTGTATTGCTGCTGCGGTAACCAATTATATGCTACAAACATGATCACCAGTTGCTAAAAGGTGTAGAAAGGGATGAAGATTTCATATTGTATACCATCACGTGACAGGGGCACCATTTTCAAATCATGAAAGAATTACAAAAGGTTATGGATTTGGACCTTAGGGTGGAGTCTGCTCGGAAAAATGTCACTAAGTAACTCCAGCAGTCTCCTGGAAAGCAATGCTTGTGCCTTGATTTTACTCGGTATTAAATCAGATAAAACATGGTAGGGTTCTTTCTTCTTCTAGATGTAATAAAAACATAGGCCACCTAACTGTGATACAGCCTATACACTAAGGGGGCGTAAAAATTTGTTACGCGCGACAGTCTCAGAATTGGAGAAAACCTTCGCCTAGCTTTCGCTTCTCTAATATCCAATTACCTTGTAAATAAAAAAAATAAATAAATAAATTACCTTGTAGAGGTGTACACATGGTACTACCAGTTACCCGGCACTCGTCACAGACGAGAGCTTTGTTGTTGTCTTTGCTTGTGTTGTTTTTCCACACTTATGGAACGACTTGTACTTGTGTCTATTCATCTGATTGATCGGTTTTGTTCAAGTTACTCCGGTTACTAGGTGCTAATATTTCAATTTTACCTTTCCACAGTGAGGTAGATTTATGCACTATTATGTACATTTAGATCTCTTCGTGTGATCAGCATTTCCCTCAGTTTCCGAGCATAAAACAATTCAATGGCGTCAATAAAATTTGCACACACCAAATGCAGTCATTTGCTTATTGATTTCTTTGCACATGTGGGCTTGACTTTCAATATTTCGAGAGAGTTGAAAACGAGTTTATTGAAGAAACCATCTGAAGAACGGGTGTCGATATGTCATTAAAGTAAGAGGACCGTTAAAAGTTTCTGTTTGGTTTCCTGATTTTTAAGTAGCAAGTCCAGTCCTGGATGGGAGTCCAGTTGTCGCGAATAGCCTAGGCTTTTGTATTTCAATGGCCGCCTTTATCTGTCCTAAACTCTTCCATTCGTTCGATCGTAAATTTTTTGCAGTTCACTTTAGTGCCTGTTTTTATCCTGAAGGTGAGAGAAACTTGATAAGTTCATTTTCAAATGTGAAATAGTATGATGGTACTACACAGTTCCAAGATGAAAGGCAGAATTTCTCCCCGAAACAGATATCATCGGCTGTTTGGCAATGATGAAAATGACGTAATGAGGCTCTAACTAAGTTCTAATGGCTTACGTCTGCTAACTGCATACAGCTTCAGCAATGGCCAACACCCTCCAGCCCAAGGCAGTAGTCTGGCATTACCTCTGGACTGAACATTTCTCCCCTCCCCTTCCTTGGGACAAACCCAGGGCCTTTTGCGCCCTTTGGGTTTTAGCCTTCCTACAAGTAACAAAAGGAATAAAAGAAACTGCATTGCTGCGGCAACAAGATATACGCACAAACACTTCCTTTTTCTGTTGCTTTGTCGGGAAACCAAGTGCATTTCTTTTTTCTACATCGTAGCATATGAGCTTGTTGGCTTTGTTTATCAGCGGCGACGATGCACCGCGAAAATATCGATTTAAAAGCATGAAAAAATCGTAAAAAAGTTGCGCTTTGTTTCAATGACTGGAAGATTTTTTCTCAGTATTTTTCTCGATGATGTGTAGATTCAGGCGAGAAAGTGAAAAAAAAAACAAGCCGGATCATAGGCACATCGATCAGAAAAGTGATGTTTCTCTGATATCTCATGCTGAATTGATTAAACTCAACAAATCACCCAGAATTTTCTCGTGCAAAACTTGAGGTGTGAATTTTTTGGTCTTGAACGCGTAATTAATTTGCATTTTGATCTTCTGTTCCTCGTGGTCGGAACTGTTCGACTCTGATGGGAAGAAAATACTCACCAAATGGAGGTTAGCCGTCACAACTGTGGTCAAAATTTACGGAAACTGCAAAGTAGATGGTACTTGAAGACCTGGCACCTGGCATGGCCAAGTACTCGCCTCTGAGAATTTTCAGTTTGCGCGGCCAACGGAAAGCCTTACAAGGTATGAATTGAAATTGCGACTAAAAGAAAGTAAGCTACGGAATGTGGGGGAGAAAAGAATCAATTTTACCAGTAATGGGAACAGCAAGCTCTCCGTTAGCTCTCCGTTAGTGCTGAATTTCGAATTAATCCAGGAACCAAGGAAAACGTATTTTACGGCCAACGGTCGGCGTGAGAAGCTTGCTCGACAAGTCGGCCAAATCCAATGATTAAAGAGAAAACAAAAACGTAAAATGAGGATATTAAACACCAAGACTCTTTACCTCCCGAAAAGAATTAGGCAAGATTTCGTACAACCCGAAACACATTTTTCATGCAATTTTGTGTGCCTTCGGTCGCTTGTAATAATATGAGTCGTTTGGAAAGACGTTGCATGCGTGACGAACTTCAAATACACGGCTAGTTGGTCCCGTGATAATACTGATTTACTCATTCTGGTGTTGCTTTTCTCAATTTCAGAACGGACGAAGAGCAGTTAAAGAGACGTTAGGAAAGATTATACTGATGAAAACAGATGTTCGAAGGTAAGGATGCATCGAGAAGAGTAGGAACACCTGGCGTATATGTGCATGAGCGAGGACCTTACCATATGACGATGCCTTGTACAGAGAGATAACGTTCCTCACCTTGGGAACTGAAAGGTTAAAGTTCAGTTGAAGCAAACTATGATGTAAGCTGTAGACAGCGTTTCCACAGCATTTTGAATTGATTTCTGTAACTTCGTCTCTTTTGAATCAGTTAACAAGTGGTGGTTAATGACCAATGCAGTGGTGGCCTTTACTAGTGTCGGTATAATGTAACGTCCCTTCTCAAGCATCGGTTAGCAAGGCGAAGCATGGTCTAGAAAAAATTTCGACAAAAACGAAAGATACAATGGAATGGACTTACAGGAAAATAACGTAAAATGTTAATTCATGTTCCAAAGTTTTACAGTTCTACAATTCTCAGTGGTTTCCTTGACAGTCCAATCCCGTAACCAAGGAGACTAGTTGTTCCGTGAATGATGTTTACTCATTTCAGTATTCTTCTCTTGTTTCAGGTGACGTGCCATTATAGGTTATTGTAGATTGAGGAGACATCTTGCCAAAAGAAGTCCCCAGAAACGAAGGTAAGCGGCACGTAAAGAAAATAGGTACAGAGTGTGTGAAGACTTTAAACTTGAGAAAGGGCCAATGGACAAAGCAAAGGAACCGAATCCTGGTGGATCTGATCAACAAAATTTGGGATACAATAAACTGAAAAACAGAAAAACTGACCGTACGGCTGGATTGAACTATTGTACAGAGTGTGTGCATGTGACCATTGCCTATACAGCAACAATGACATCACATGAGATGCTAATCCCTTTTAACATTTGAGCAATTAAAAATCTGTTATAACACACCAGAGTTTGAACCTTGTAGTTTGAACAAGTTTTCCGAAGCGATTCAATCGGTAGCCTCAATTTATTTCCATGGCAATGTATTGATAAGAGTTCCCGACTTTGGGAATTTGGTGTTGTGATCTCATTCCTGTATAATTCCCATTTGCAGGCGAATCAGCGTTGAGAGGAAAACCGTCCTGACAAGGAATTAGAAACATTAGGAAAACACAACGGCGAAGGTTAGGTAAAGAAACCCACCAGTTAAAAATAGGTCTACAATGTGTACATGTGGCTCTTGCTACAGTGAGGGCATATTGATATATTGCAAGGAGAAGTGAAATGCTGATCACGTTTAGAAACTGAATAGATTTTGTAAATAGGTAAAGAAAATTACGTCTGGAGCAACTTTAGAATACCCGACCACTTCATTTACATGTGTCGGTGTGCTTTAAAGAACAAGGTATATGACAATAATTTGCCATTCTTATTCAATTAGATGCAAGTAAGTCGCCAGGTATTCTGAAGTTTAGCGGTACGTTTATAAGAAACAAGTCTTTCAAAGAAGTGAAGAATTGCTCAGGGAATTTTGTGGCGCAACCCTTTTTAATTTTTGATTCTGGAAACCATGGTGATATATTTGTACATTGAAATCCCTCTGTAAAAAGACTTAATACTTAGCAAAACAGATGTCGATTGCTCCAATAAATCAAAAGTCAGAGACGTTAAAAGACAAAAAGCAAACCAAGTGAAGTCTCAAATTGTATAGGTTGGATTGGCAATTGCAAGGAATGATTTAAAGAGTAAAGCTGCGAAACAGAGAATACAAACATAAAACGGAAATAAATTTTTTGGAATATTGACCTTTATTAATGTCTGGCTTGGTCATACACTGGTCGTCAATGTAACTGTTTAATTACTTTAAACGTGCTCAAATTATTTCTCAAAAACGCTTTAGAAGATGCACTTGACAAAGAAGTCATTTTGGTTCAAGTCTTATCGATTTAACTCAAAGTTCGTTTACAAAAATTTAGTCTTCTTCAATTAAAATTAAGCCGCGCTTTTGTTTCAACAAAACTATCAATATTGTGTATAAGAATTATTTTAGAACGTTAGTGATAAAAATCGTTGGGTTTTTTTTGAAGGCCCAATTCAAAACGGATTATACACGTTATCAATATAAATGCTCTTTTCAGTGACGCGAATTTTTTTAATTTCATGCGATTAAATAATGGGTCTCCAGTAGAAATTGCCATATCGGACTTAATCTAGGTGTTATTAAGAAGCATAGCGTGGGACCTCCTGTTTAGATAAAAGAATCGATAGTTCTTTGGAACACAAAATGTTTTGAGGCTGGTTTCCATGTAATTGCTAGTGGTTGTGAGGAAATTATGTACAAACGTAATTATAACCTAGGCTGAAAATTATTCGGCGCCTAATAAGATGATTTCAGTTGTTATTAAGAGAATGTAAAGCTGTCAGCACCCAGAGAAAGTTTGTTATGCTTACGGCAAGTAAAGTAAGAGTTACTCAACCGATTTTAGTTTTACGTTGTTCATAATACTGAGGGAAACAAGTCCGGTCGCCGTGAGATGTCTGTTAGGAAAAACTGCTACCGATAATGGTATGATCGGAATGTAAACAACGTCAGCAAAAATTCATACGAACGGCGATTCCCAGGGAAGACCAATCGGCGAATCGGGCAATTGCTCGTTGGTAAAAAAGAAATCATTTTTTTTTTGTTTCTAATTTTGATATTATTTTCTATAATGATCCTAAAATCTACTTAAACTAGCAAAGAATATGGAATTTGCACACAGTTTTCCAGAATAAATAAGCACATTTATGCTTGCGCAACCCGCGCGGAATGGTTTTATTTAAGGTCATTCCACTGAAATAGAACCTGCACTGAGATTTTTGTTAAACTTTGCCTATTGATTGTTTATATTATAGGAACTTAAATTTTGAAATAAAAATGAAGGGTCCCCATGTTCGTTCAGGAGCAATAGCACC
>Ga0126337_10002661_pt1 | contig 11397 bp, 4 predicted proteins | sample DipCmetagenome_FD_92527 | JGI IMG/M metagenome (GOLD analysis project Ga0126337, IMG submission 92527) | Coral microbial communities from La Bocana,Puerto Morelos, Mexico - Diploria C A metagenome | ecosystem: Host-associated > Invertebrates > Cnidaria > Coral | place: La Bocana,Puerto Morelos... | reverse complement strand
TTAAAAAACTCAAAATTTTACAAAGAATGTATGAGCTCATTAACGCTTTTGCCACCCAGAGATTTTGCAGTTTTTGAAAGACAATTTCTCCCTGAATATTATACACAAAGAGCTAAAAATTTCCCAATGTGTTAAATTCCACTAGCTCTTTAGCTGCCTGGAGTCAATTTATATCTAACATGTTTCCTTCTGAACGTAAAGCCCTATGCAAATGAGCAAAAATGTAAACAATGACGTCAGCAGGGATCCCCCTATATAGCCCATGTAGTTTAAATACTTTCATTTTTCATGGACACAAATCAATACAAACCCTGGGATCCCATTCATTCAAGGTCTTGATATTGATAAAAGATTCTTCTCCATTCGGGCCAAGCATCATGGCATCATGTTCACATCTCACAATCAGTTCAATTCCATCTCCAAGGTTCCACTTACGATACCTGCAAATAAACTCCATGCTTCAGTCTGAAAAGCTACTACTACACAAAGACAACTTACATGTAAGTAGTAACCTTCCTTGACAATCACCTCTTGTAATAACTGGATCAAGGAAATTCAGTTATATACATGTAGTACTAGTAGATTGATATGCCAATGCGTGGCAGAAGTCTCGAGACTCCTAATAAAAATCTAAAAACGTTTTTGCCCTTGCCTTGCCCCAACACTTTGTTGGTTTTTTACACTGGCACGAAAAGCATCCTTGCTCACATTGTCTACTTGAAAAGTTAACAGCGTAAAATGCAACTGTATGCATGCTGTTAGGATTGAAAAATAGACCAGAATTTAAGTCGTTTAGCTCTCCAGTCGATAAGTCCCTAGCTAATTATCCGGGGGAACTCCCATGTAAAAAAGATGGGGTGCTCGTCAGAAATTTTGAAAAGAACCTCTACACTGTAAGAGGTACCAAGATTCTGTTTTGTGGCCTTTGCTAAGAAGTATCAATTATAAAACGACACCTTACCTCCTGTCGAATATGTTTGGCTCAATACCTTAAAGGAAACCACAAAAGCTCCCACTGTGGACCTTTACACGACGAACACCCTAAGAGCTAACAAAACCTAGCAGGTATGACAAGCACCCCTGTCTCTTTTTATATAGGAGACCCTCTGGGAGGCCAGTTAGCCCCCAACCACAAGTCAGCTAGCCCCCATAATGCTTAAAGAGCGAGAAATAGACAGTGTTTTCTAGATGCTATTCTACTTCTAGTTACGGGCTAAACGTTAAGGGGTTAACTGACCTTGGGGCTTAACGCCTGGATACTGAAGCCCAAGTATCTTTTTAGTTGTTTGGTTATATCAACTAAGTTGAAAATGTAAATTGGCCACCGTAACGAGTTATAAAGCTGAAGTTTCGAGCGTTAGCCCTTTCATTCGCTCTGACGAACATTTTCAACTTAGTTGATATAACCAAATTACCTTGTTACCCCCACCGACGCAGCACCACAGTTTCTTTAGAAACTTTCACCCTTTATCTTTTTAGTTGGCTATGAGCCCATGATATTTCACGCCCGATAACAAGGACCAGAGTAGACTGGACTTGATCCATGGCGTCAACATACTCAAAAAGGTCCGCACGAAGACGATAAGCTGGTGTTTTGGAAAAAATCTGCTTAGGAAAGCATTTACGAAACCTCTGTTTTCAGTGCTCGAAAATGGCGTTGCCTTGAGGACAGAAGCTAAAACGGAGAAGATCTCTGTTTAAAAGAAATCCAAACACTTGTAGGACAATGACCGACCACATTTCCAAACACCTCAAAGTTCGTCCACTACACTCCACTATACTCCGCTACATGTCGTATTTTAATTTTATTCTTGGTGTTTGAAAAAGTGGACAAACATCGTTTTCCAGTTTGATATGTTACATAACATTGTTCTACCTAATACCCACGATTCAACAACGATGGAACTTACAATGATTTGACCACTTTAGCTTTTCAAATTTCAATTGAACAAAAAGATACCAATAAATTAAAACTTGTTATCTGACTTTTCATTTTGAAGTTGTGTCTGAAAAAGTAGGTTGTCAGACTGGGTGAATCATAGACTTGCCACAAGTCGACCGGCGACTAAGCCAAAACCATCAGGCCAGGAAAGAACTTTTAGGAAGTCGAAAGTTGACCCAGTGTCTGTTTGCCATTTAGAAGCAGCTGGGTCATGATTTTGGTAAATATCCTGAACGGATTTCAATACTGTGTGAGATTTGGCGAGCTACATTTCCTAGAATTTACTCCGAGCGCTTGAAATTGAGCTGAGCTGTCTGTATGGGTTGAAACCGGTGAAAGGCCTATGGTAAGCATCACATTGCATTAGAAATTTTGGCCATTTCAAGACGGTCCATTCAAGTTGGAAATGTTTGGGCTGGGCAAGGTACAATAGTCTTACCTGCAATATATGTCCACCGAAAATTCCAGAATTTATTGGTAAATGGTCAACTTGTCACCCAAAAATGGAGACCAGTCACTACAGGTAACTGGGCAGCATTATCATAAAGCACATGATTCTTAGCCACATCAGTCGAAAAAAGCAAAATCACTAGAAAAAAGGGTTTACTTTTCTTTCTGTAAACTGTTAAATAACGTGTTTAAGTTACATCAATAATCTTGATACATTTGTTTGTGCATCCTCATACCTGTATGCCACAGATGCTACTTGACCTTCATCATCATCGGTAACAAATGGGTTTGGATTGGGAAACATCTTTTTATCTGGGCCTCTTTTCAAACACTGCTGTGAAAAGTTTTGATTGATGAATGTTGCTTCAAGGCCAAGATTTGTGGGGGAATTAATTCCATTTCCTTCATCAAAAACCACATCATGCGCAGTTTCACTCACTGTTAGCAAATCTAAGAAAACAAAGTCTTCATCAAAAACACACAAAAAGGAGACAAATAATAAACTGCTGGATACAAATAAAGTAAATTTTGTAGGATGGCTTAGGGCATGGCCACCAGTCTGTTCCAAAAAGATATACAACCTGTACACACTAGATTGAGAATAACATCTGTAGCATACATTGACTTTTTCATTTCATTTCAACACCTCTCAACTTACCGAATTCAGAATCATCTCTCTTATCAAAGAACAACTTTGATCCAACACGCTATAGCAACAACAAGGAGAAACAGATATTAATACTGTATTTTGTTACCTTGGACCACTAGTTTAATAAGAAAGGAACTAAATCTGATCTCAACATTATGTTGGTCAAGGTGTCAGTCAATGCATCAGCTTGCACACCACCAACACACAATCGACACTATGTATTGATCAAAGACACAGTGACATTCTGAGCATACCATAGTGGGAATTTAGTTAGTTGATGCAACTTCAGGAGGGGGGGGGGGGCTGGTAGACTTTGACATCACTGACTGATATTGTTTTTTGCAAATTCAGGAGACACTATCTGATATGGGATGGATAGTTGTTTTCACATTTCTTCGCATTTCTGGTCCAGCTTTTTTCCAGTAATAATTGCAGATCTCTTATCTAGTTAATGCATTGGTAGAGGTGTCAGTTCATAATTATAGCACACCTGCACCACACGAGTCACATTTATAGCTGTCTAAAATGCATTACTGGTTAATAATTACGACAAAAAATACCGTGTCCCTAAACATAACATAATCTCCCATATTCAGAGTCTAATAAAAATCTTTTTTTCAAAGTGGAGTACATCTTCTGGGGTAAAATGTGGAAAATGCGCAGATCATGTGGAAAAGGTACTGGGTTATGCTGGAATTTCAACATTCAACTGAAACGAAAAGCACTTTCAAGTCTCAACCACAATTTAAGCTCTTTCATGGAATGTACATCATTTTCACTAACTTTGACATGTTCTTAAAGTTTTGAAAAGTATTTTAATTTACCCAGTTTTTCCAAGTATCCTAGCTCTTTTTGCATACGTAATTTATTGTGCATTTATAGAATGTCCATAGCTTGGTAACCAGGCATTTTCATGATCTAGTTGCAGGATGCTCAAGGTTAAAAATTCATCACAAATGAAATGGCAGTTTTCATGGCTAGTAGAAAGAGCTCTTTGTCTAATGAGAAGTACCATTTTACTAGCCATAAGCCCACAGGCAACTCAAGTTAAGGTCGAGCCGTGACAAGGAAATGCGCACAACATTTTTGTGTAGTCCTGGAGGTTTTGTATCTTTCTTATTGTATAAATGACATTAGCACAGAATACTAATCTGTCTACCCTGCTCCCAGTGTGGGGTACACTATCACTCCAGAATTGGCCCAACCAGTCACACCCAGTGCGGTACTAGAGCCAGAACTGACACAGAATGTGTATCCATAGTCCCTTGAGACTGACAGATGCTCATTATCATTATTTTTTTTCTGGTATCTGAACCATCTTTATAAGTGTTCAAGTGAGCTTAGCTTTAATAAAAGAGGTATAACAAACTAGTGACTTCAATATTTATTTAGTACCATTAGTACCCAGAAATGAGGTGGATCCTAAAGGAGGCATGTTTTGGCTCTGTAAAGAGGTCTTCATTTACATGAATAACATGTATCACAAAATGCCAGTGGTAGCAGATTCTCCGCTAGTCACAATTGTCAGCATTCCCTAGGTTCAGTATTTGTTTATTTTGCTACATGCTTTGTGGGAATCTAGCAAAAATTTGTTATTTCATACAGTTCTTACACTACTACTGTTAGCAATGGTCTGTGAGCTACAGGTGTTTTTACTGCTGAGAAAAAACTTGTTGACTTGTTGCGTTTGCCTGAGTCACAAGGGATATATAATTTGGGTCCAATTTGTCAAAATTCCGAAGCAAAAAATTAAAAGCTAGCTTAACACTATTAACCCAAGCCTGTTATCTGGTAAAGCACACTGTTTCTGCCAATCAGAAGGCAAGTTATATGGAAACTTTATTATAAATCCTTATACACTGTACTTTATCATGTTTTTCCCAATATATATTTCATGTCAACAGCAGGCAAGATAGGGAGCCTAGTATGTATTCCATTATAATCATGTGAGGTAGAATACCTGAACTATCACATCCCATGAGTAAACAGAACGTGTAGCAGTCATGAGTGTAGCTGTAATGGCATCAGTTGTAAAAACGTTACCCTTTGAAAGCAACTGAAACAAAAAGAAGGGGGACACACATAAATTAAATCCATATTAACACAGTAACTTTTATCTGTACCCAAAAAACCTATGTACAGTGCAGTACCCTACTGGCATGCAAAGTGCATGTTTGTGTATAATTATAACCAACTTATGTTCACTAACATAACACATGCTCATGGAATAATTACTTGATAGATAGCCAACAAGGCGTGTAGCAGCAAACTGTGCGAGCAATTGTTTTGCTTAAAAAATGCCCCCCAAAATACAGAAAACTAAACTAAACTAAAAAAAAAATATAATTTATAGATCCCCCTCCAAAAAATTCTGCATACGCTTTCCATATTTTTTGAGCATAGTAGAGTGGATTAGTAAAACCCAACTAGTGGACTAATGCAAATCCTGCATTTTGATTGGCTACTTTACTAGAGAGCTAATAGTCATTCAGTAGTGAAATTCTTTTGCTTTATTCCCAAATAAGTCTTTCTTTAAACTTTATTATTGCTTTTTCTGTCTGACTAGTTGGGTGATACTAAAACAATTAGACCCTTCAACCTCAAGGGCCACGGGTCAATAGCCCATTCAGCTTCACCTCACGGAATATTAACCTGTAGCCCTTGTGGGCTATGGGTGTAATTGTTAAATATACTATGATATTGCTAAGCCAATCTGATGAAAACTCTTAAATTGTTTTAAGGTTTTAGTTTTAAAGTATCATGGAAGGTGAATTTTTATGAAAAATGCGAAAAATCTTTTTTTGCTGTTCAAATTGAGAAGACTGAGATAAATATTTTGCAAAAAGAATGGTAAGAAAAGCTTTTTTACTTTGCAAGATAAGGAGAAAAACTATTTTTGAATCTCATTAACCCCTGATGGTGCGTTGACAAGATCCTGTCACCTCTAATTAAAATTCACCGCCAGTTGTCACGTGTAAAGCGAATTGCAGCGTGACATTTCATTACAAAGAAAGAGACGTGCATGCAGGGCGGGCTGCAAATAACGGCTGGTCAACGGACAATGTCCGGTCAGAATTGGGTATTGACCGGACAAATCTTTGGATGGCCGGATATGTTGTCCGGTCACTTACCAACTCGTTAAGAGAAATTTTAGTTTTTAACTGTTTGATAATTATGAGGGGCAGCATTCATGTTTCCGAAAGAAAGAAAAACAAATATAAAACTAGACAAACTAGTGGTCGAGCAATTCCCGGTTGTCGCAATTTCCACAATGTTATCAAGTGCTGTCGCAACCGCAAATTATCATGTCTTCTGTTATTTTATTTACTGTAAGTGTTCCCAATTAGCAGAGCCCTTTACCTTTGGTTAAATACCATTGTCTCTTAAATTAAGTGATTAATTGATTGATTGATTGGTCGGAAAACATCCTGACCTGACAAAGAATAATATCGCTGCAACAAGAATTCTCCACATAGCCGCCATTTGGTTGCAAAGTGTGAAAAGCAAATCATACGTCACTTTCGGCACACCCTGCAAAACATGCTTGGTTACTAAGCTTTCTGGTGATTTCATCACTCGATGCAACCCAAAAATGGAGCGTATAAAACCAAAAGTGGGAGAATAAGGTTGTCATTAAGGGATTCTAAACAGAAGAAAGATAGCGAGTGCAACAAATGTATTTGGAATAAGAAGCCATGCATTTAATACGTACTGTGCATCAGAATTTCTAAGCCTTGAGACGGTCCATGTTTATGTTTACATTTTAGTTAGCTTCTTTTTTCAAATTAATTATGAGATCGTCTGAACGCTTTGGCTTTCATTTATTCTGCATATTTTACCTTAACTTTAGTTGTAGAAACAATATGTCGATTGCCAAAATGTATTATTTAATTACAAGCGATTTAATTTGCCACAGGTAAAGTAAAACGAACAACTTCCGTAACTGTTCCACATAGTATGTGAGGTAGCTTCTGCACTAAAGAGTGGTAAAACTATTAACTTGTAATTTTTACTGCCAAACCGACTTGGATTCAATCAATTCTTAGTTAAAAAAAGGTTTACTGTGCAATCTGGGTTTACTATTTCAAGAGTTACGATTTTTTCAATGTGACCGGACAAAAACAGGTCGTGTCTGAGCAAAAACATGTTTGACTGGACAACGTGACCGGCGGCTCCCCATTAGTTATTTGCAGCCCTGTGCACGCGAACTGTTCTTGACAGGTTGTCTTTATCGCTAGTTAGGTTTTGTTCTTGACAAGCTTAGTTTTTGCCCTTCTTAATGTCTGGACGAAAATGCAATAGTTCTTGTCTGTTTGCATCTTCAAAGCAGCCGAAAAAGAGAAACTGTGGAATCCACAAATTCAGTATGAAAAAGCAAAATCTTTGGCTTTGAGCGACCATGGGTTGTATTACAACCAAGACAAATGGTTATTCAAGAACACTAGTCCTGCCAATGAAGCCATAGAACAACTGCACCAAGTGCTAGTCGCACAAAAATATTGCTAGAGAACATACACTTGCGAGGTAAGTCATTGTTGTTGTAAACTGAACCATCCCGACATCTATCACTGCATCATCTAATCTTATTACATGTGGGGATTTTGAACACCCAATCATGGAAATCTCATAAAACGTTTTTTGTCTTTTTCATTATAAGTTCATTCAATTTAATGAGAAGCTAGTCTCTCGACCGAAAATTGTACTTACGTACTGCTAAACAGTTTTGAAACGAAAGCCGTTAAATTTTGCAAACGCGTGGCCGATGTCATTGAACCCTGCGAGCACAGCCTCTTTTATCTCCATTTGCTTTGATTATTATTACTTGGTACAAAGTGTATGTACCATAAGAAAAGGTTCTGCTTGCAGGGTGATGTCGTTGTTGTCCAGTTCTTCAATAAATTTTTCACTGCAAGAGAATCAAATGACCGTCAAACTTTCAAATGGATGAATTCAATCAAATTCATAGTTAGTCTCTTGGCCAAACACTGGACATATCAAACTCTAAACAAATGCATCAATGCCGTCGTTTATGTTGTGATTTTGCCAACCGAAAAATATAAATCAGCAGGCAGATGTTGTTGTCAAGTTCTTCGTAAATGTCTTTCACCACAAAGAATGGGCTGACTGTCAAACTGTCAATTAGTAATTCAATCAAAGTCAAAATTACCTTTGTAGGCAAATATACAACGCATAAAACTCTAACGGAGCGAGTAAATACAAACTGTACCTTCGTTGTGATTTTGCCGAATGATTTATAAAATAAAATTCAGTGTGCAGTGCATCCAGGGGTGGTCGTAAGTTCCAAGTTCTTTGCAAAATATTTTTATTGTCACAAATTCCAAAGACGGTCCAACTATCGACGGGGAAAAATTCAGCTAAATGCAATGCATTGAACTCCTGTATCGAATGTGTCAATGTCTTTGCTGTAATTTTTGCCGATCCATAACAGGAGGGTTACAAATTGCACTCCCTACTGGGCTCAGTAGGTAAGCGTGCTGAGACAAACTTAAATTTCCAGCCCCTCCCTTCAATCTCATCTCTGGAATCCGCAAAAATCTAGCAGACACATGACCAGACGCAACCAGGGTACTTTCTCGAGGTAGGAAGAGAGAAGACCCTAGGAACGAGGTTGAGTTATGGCTTCTTTGGTAGAAAGGAACGTCCGCATTGACAATATCAAACTTTAGGAGGTTTTTTAAAAAAAAAAACCAAACCACATCTGGAAAATCGCAGACACACTTTTTGAGGGTGATGTGTGAGAAAACATTTCCGATGTTAATCGTGGCGCTCTAATAATTCACATGCGGAAGGGAACCAATTTAGGCGGAGCAGTGTTTCTGAGTATTTCTTTTAATATCACTGCGACATTGACTTTTTAGAAAATTTCAAAGATACATGTACATGTATGATTGTATTCTATAACTATTAAGTTTTCAGAAAATGTATAGGTTGATGGGGTTTTCATTCAAAGCATCAGTGTAAGAGCACAATTTCCAAACCCTGTCCACCTAACATGATACCTTAATGTCTATTATGACACGATTCATTATATTGGTGTCCAATGTAGTTAGCAAATGAACCAAGGAATTATGATGCAATCTGATCACCATCATAATTTTCATCTGCTGGTCAGCCAACAGTTGATCAACTGGGCAGCCTCCACTATACATACCTTCCTGATAATAGGGTCATCTGTAGTTGTTACTTTGTGGAAGATTCTGTTTACTCCAGCTAGAGGCACTTCATTCTTTGTTGTTACACGATCATAACTCTTTTCATAATACTCTAAACTACCACAAACATACCTAAAACAGAACAAAAGGCACTTTTATATTCCCTTCAACTGCACACCAATCCATTAGTGTCTCACTCAGTTCTACTCTATCAAAATAGAGCAGTAGTACCCTAACTTGCATAATTATTTGCATTCTGTTATCTTGCACAGCCATTTCTCTGAGGAAGACTGCAGAGGGCAATCCAAAATTTATTTGAATTTTTACTGAACATTAATATATAGATTTAGCCAAGACTAAAAGCAGAGTGCCTGGGCTGGGTTGTCCAAAGCCTGATTAAGCTAAGCACTAAGCTAAGATAGGCAAAAATTTTGATTGAGATTTTCTGTATATTGTTTGGCCTCCTGTTTTGAGTTTGATCCAAACACAAAAAACAAAAGCTGTAAAACACATTTGTATACAGCAAAAATATATTCTTCAGTTGATTTTTAATCCTGGGTTAGCATCAACCTGCTTCCTGACAATGTGGTCCTGTGTACTTAACAAACAGATTCCACGTTGCCGTGCATCTGTTCTGTAATAGATTACAGATGACTTAAATGTGGTAAGAACAAAAAGAGGCACACAAGGCGATAGCTGAGTGTATCAGTGATGTTCTTTCCACATTGTGACGTCCTCTGTGATTTATTACTGAACAGATGCATGGCAACATGGAATCTATTTGTTTTATATAATAAAGAAACAAACTACAGTACCGGTCAAATCTAAGTTGACAGTCACTTGAAACGCGAATGACTCGACTCAATCCTCGATCCTCAAGACTCGAAAGGATCGAGGCTCGAGTCGAGTTTCTAGACGTTCGTTCCATAATTTCTCGCCAAATTTGTTTATCAGAAAATTCACTATTAAAAGAGCTTTTCTTTCTTTAACCTCTTTTAATGAAATCTTTCTTGGATAAGTTTTACAAAATAATGGACAGGTAACTACCCAACGACTTTGTTGCTGTCTCGGTCGGTGCTATAGTCATGTAGATTTCAAGGCATCGGTTTGCGCCCATGTGCCAAAGTTATCAGGTTTCTTTTCCCTCATTAGAAGTTTTTTTTTACCTTTTAGTGAATGAGCTTTACATCCTTTTAAGAATCTTTAACATATTGCATTGAGACAGTGAAGGACTGTTCCAAACACTGCTCCATTCATGTGCCCAACCTAACTGGTGAGTTAAGTACGGCAGAAGAGCGGTGTTTGAATCAGTTTGGTTCGGCAGTTTGGTTTGGTGCGGCAAACAACATTAAATTCAGCAGGGTTTGTGGCACTATGCGACATTGTAGCAGCAGCTGATCCATGCGGCGTTCTCCTCAAGTGTCAAACCTAATGCATAAATTACTGTAATGTATTTTTCATATAACAGAACTCGTGATTGGCTTAAAATTGAGTGGCGTGCTCAATCATGCATGAAGCTAGCAGTCATCGCTAAAAATAAAGACAACAAAGCATACTTTTGATTGATGAGGAATGGGGCTGTGAAAACAAGTTTCTTAAGCGCAAATAGTGTAACACATGACAAACAGCATGTAAGAGGCCGACGCAACATCACATGTAAACAAAAATGCTACTATGGCTGTTTCGCAGAAAAAGATCACTGGGGAGTCAATGCCTGGCGAGGATTATAACACCTAACTGTTATATTAACTTTTATTAAAAAACCTTTTTTTACGACTATTTTGCAGAATGCGAAATAGGAGTTTAGTGAGTGAGCGCGAATTCACTCGCTGGGTCGTTCGCTCGATCCTTGGGACGTAAACTTTTGTTTGTATTTCCGCTGACCAATGCACAACTTGACTTGAGGAAGAGAAAAATGTCGTTGAATGGTTCAGCAAAGTGAAACGTAGTGAAGCAATGAGTAATGAGATAGTTACTGCTATGTCAACAGCATGTGGTGCGAGCATTTTCATTTGGTTAAATGCAATTTAACTAAGTTAACCACCACGAGCTTAGCGGTCAAGTGATCCACAAGCTTAGCGGTCAAGCGGTTCACTAACTTAGCGGTCAAGCGGTTCACAAGCTTAGCGGTCAAGCGGTCGTCAAACTTAGCGGTCAAACAGTTTGTAAGCTTAGCGGTCAAG
>Ga0126337_10002660_pt1 | contig 11398 bp, 7 predicted proteins | sample DipCmetagenome_FD_92527 | JGI IMG/M metagenome (GOLD analysis project Ga0126337, IMG submission 92527) | Coral microbial communities from La Bocana,Puerto Morelos, Mexico - Diploria C A metagenome | ecosystem: Host-associated > Invertebrates > Cnidaria > Coral | place: La Bocana,Puerto Morelos... | reverse complement strand
GGAAGGGGTTGGACACCGGGGCCGGGCCCCCCCGTATAAAAACTTTTTTGTTTCCCCCCCCCCCCCCCGGGAGGGATAAAGCAAAGTTCATTTCAAAACACGTTCTTTTAGCTATTTTATTTCCATCAACAACCGAAAAAATTAAGGTTCAGCCCTGGGTATATTCTTAAAATTTCTCCAATTTCATCCTTCCTATTCTTTCATTCTTTCGTACTGCAATACGATCTATGGACAATTTGAGAGTTTCCAATCCAAACTAGCGAGCAGACGTCACTTTTTCAAAATTGCCATCTAACACAGTTACATAGGGCCGGTAGAAAGGACAGAGGAAAAAACGTCTGTAACACCAGACATTGATCTTTTTATTTCTCCTTAATCATACTTATGAGTAAATAATGGTCTACAACATTTATTTTAAAAAATAAACCCACGCAACAGTCAAGTCACTAAATTTGAGTCCTTTTCACACGAACTCAAAACTTTCAAATCCAGACGTAGCTAGCTGTTGAAATATCCTTCCAACGAGATTGACAGCCACGTCAGTATGACACAAAAACCTTTACAGTACAATCAAAATTTCAAATATTTACAAGCGCATCCGAGTTATGCTTACAAACGCGAAACGTTTTATGTAAACTTGTTCAAGTTTCCATGTTGGTCAGAAGGTACCACTGAGGACCCTCTGCCTGGTGTACTCCCACACGAGAAGGGCCCCGCTAACGTGCACGTTAAGGGACCTAATGACCCCAACCTGCGGGATCTCAACGCACACGTCCAGCATCTGAATAAGCTCCACGGGTATTCCTTCCTTCTCGTTGCCAAGCAGCAAAAGCGACTTGTGCGGGAACTGGTACTGAGTCAAGTTCACGCTATTGGCCGTCTGTTCAACGCCGACTAGCGTGTAACCTTCGTGGCGCATGCTCTCTAGGTAGGATTTCAGCTCGGACATGCGTACCTCTTCAAGGTTCATCCACTTTGCGGCGCTCACGCTAAGCGATTTAAACTGAACATCTTCAATCACGTGTGAATTGCTAAGCACCAACGTCTGAACGCCAAAAATTTCGCACGTCCGACACAAACCGCCGAGATTTGGGGCCTTGTCGATGAGCGATGCGACTACAATCAGGTTTCCAGACGAGCTCTTCTGAAGGTTCGCCATTCGCTGCTCTTGTAGTTCCGTCATCATTTCTTCATCAGGAGGAATAACTTTCCAAGGCATGATCTTCTTCTGTACGTCCTGGCTCTGTGGTTTGGACAGATTTGTTTCGTCTACCAGCTCGCTTGATTGTACCGTGTTTGACCTGTTCAATGCCTGGCCTGCTAATCTTCGACTGATTTGCTCTCCAATGCTTTCATCGCAATTAAAATAAACGCCGTTTAAAATCTGAGCAAGACGTGTATCCTCGGGATTGTACAGTGGTAATCCACGGACGTCAACCCCGGATGACTCCCAAACACGCATACCCAACGATCCCTGGCTGAAAAACTTGGGAGAAATCCACTCTTCGTCAGTAACCTCCGCCAGGCGAGGGAGGGTCTCAAACAGGGTTTGAATGGAAAAATCTCGGAAAGGATGACAATCAAGGAAGAAATGGTCTCCTAAGAGGCGCGTTTTCTGCCGCATGCCGTCTTTGCTTGTCTCCAGAAAATATACGCACGACTGGATGATGCTGTGATTTGAGATAACGTCATGCAAATTTCGCCGTTGGCAGGTGAGCCACATCTTCTGTAGCGCTACCTGAGCATACGCTTGGACCTGAAAGAAAAGAAAAAACAGGCGGTCAGTACTATGCTGTTCTCAACTACCGTCACTGTCACTCCTGCAGGTAAAATCAGATAGGCGTCGCGCCAAAAGGTCAGCCGGAGATTTTACCATTGTCTTTAATGTAACCTAAGCGGCTAGCAGTACTTTCTCAGCCCCTGGATGGAATGCTAGTCTATCCCTCAAAAATAAAAGTGTTATTCCCCAAAATAAAATTGACTTGTTTTCATAGGCATTGTGAGAGCTTAGTTTCTTGCTCAAGAAATGATCAATGATCGCGCACATTGCTTGACTTCGGACCGCGTTATCCGGAACCGACACACTAACCATTAGGGTCATTCCTACTGAACGAACTTACATTCAAAATTTAACAACCAAGAGAAGCTGGAATTTGTTAGGCGGTCAGTGGTTCCTGGATGTTCGCGCAGGCGTAGAACACTGAATTGTAGTAGGGTTTTCGAGCGTGGGGGATTTCGGTGGAGGTTCGAGTTATTTTGTCCTCTTTTTTTTTTTCTGTTCCTCCCTTCCCACTATCCTTTGCACTGTTATTTCAGTGTGACGAGTGCCTGGTCTACTTTATGCCAGGGAATAATGGCTGAGTCGCGTCCGCGTTTTATTGTCCAGGGGCCCCCAGACACCAGGGCACTCCTCTTCTATACAGCATCATGCAGTTGTTAATCAAAACATAACAGTTTATCACACATGGCCTACCACAACATGCGGCGTCAACACCCAAGGAAGGATTTCGTGGAAAGCCTGCTGGAAGTAGGCAGCCTGGGAACGAGAATCCGAGAACGAGAACTCTCCGACTAGCGCCGCGACTGTGATGAGTGACAATACACTACCAGATCGCCTGTCTGGCTCATAAATAAGCTGTTTCCATAGTAACTGCTGCAGGCTTGGATACCTAAATGAACATAAACAGAAAGGATTAAAATTGTTTGGTTCCCATTTTCGTAATTTTTTGCTGCAGAAGCTGTAAGTTTTGTTGTGCTGCTGAGTTTGTTCCAGGTTCCGTACATTTTGATGACAAAACAAACTACTCTCTAGTTAATTTGACCGAAGACGACAAAATTGATTGTACAGTTGAACCCCGCTATTTTGGACTCGCAGGGAAAACAAGAAATCGTCAGTTGAAATAGAAGAAGCTGGAAATAGCCGATAGTTTCGAATTAGGATTCAACTCTTCCCCAAGTTCATATCTCACAGAGATATATTATGTATATATAAAATGTTTTCGGACAATCTCGAACAGGCTCACCCTCCTGTTTCGCTTGTCAATAAGGATAGAGACTGACTGTATCGCAACAAGGATCAAGACGCTCTGTCACCCATCCCATCTAAAACAATTTTTACCACCCAGTTTCTGGGTTGTCACATGACCAGCCAACAAGGGAAGAAAAGAAGGGAGAGGCTTGAGGTTGGTTTGCGGTTGCATTACGTAACATTTACCGACCTTTGTAAAATGAGCACCATTCCCCACTGAATGAAGTTCCTGACTGATACTTGATTCTCACTAAGACTGGCGCGAAAACTCTCTTCCAAGACTTCACCCGCAAAGGTCACTTCGGTGCCGGCCTTGAATAACTGAGAGAGCGCCACGAGAATCGCTTGCCATACTCGGTGCTTTCTTCTGTGCGAATACGAGTTGATAGACGAGCGCGGTTTTTCTTCTGTCAGCTCATCAAGCTTGGCGATGAGTACGCGGACGACACGTTGGAGAAGTCTCGCGTCACGCTCGTTTTCTGGATTTAATATCAGTAGCATGTTAATGCCGTTGACTCGAACACGCGTGTCATCTCGCATTTCGTCCAGGCACAAGGGACTAATCTCGCGTTCCTCGCCAAGCATACGAACGTACTCTAGCACAGAACAAGTAACACGCATTGTCTTCTTCACTCTGGGGCCAAAGACGCAAGCTTCGGTCAGGAAATCCAGGTGAACTTCTAAGCTTCGTTTACGATCTTCTTCGCTGATTTCACGAGCTAGATTTGGATCATTATTTTGGCAGTTCGCCCAGAATTCACAGCACGGTCCAATCACGTGATTCACAATTCCCGGACGATCTTCTCCTAGAGTCAACAGCTCACCCCAGTACCTGCGCACTATTGCAGTGATGGGGTGTTCCACGGGAAGAACCAGGAGACAGGGATTAAAAAGCACTTTCGTCATCTCTCTCAAAGTTCCCCAGAACCAGACATGATCACCCTTTTGCCGGTCCTGGAATGTCCACCACACAGATTCAAGAGCCTGTGAGCACAGCACGTCATCTGTTAGCAGCATTCGCGGGGTTAACAGGCGCACACATCTAATTACAGGCACCACCGCAAGATCAGAACCCAAAGAGAGAGCTTCGAAGGCTGCGTCAGGGAGATTCGCCAAAAAGGGCTCCAATTTATCCTTCAGCTGTGTGTCCCCGCTATCAGAGTACCCCTGCTCAAGCAGAAATTCAACACACCGCCACTGAGCCTCGATGAAGTCAGAGACCAGTCTTCCCCAACCTTTCTTCAAAAAAAGGCTTGTCTCTGCACAAGTATCTTCACGATCCTGACCTTGATACAGAAACCTGGGTTTTGGGAACTCGGAGCTCAGATCAAATTCGGCCACCGTTTGTGCCAGAGCCTGTACAAGATGGGTGATGTGAATGGTTCGTTTGACTCTTAATGCTGTAGAACACCAGGCGAGACACTTCATGGCCAACACAAAAGAACTCCAGTCACTCACAGTTAGTTTCTGTCTGTCTGACTGCTTGTCCAGGACTATTGTACGGCTTCTTTGTACGAGATTTTCAATAAAATGGAAATACACCTCCAGCCCTTGAACGGAGCTCACAGTAACGACCATAAACGTGAATAGCTCTCTAGCGAGATCAAGGAAAGCAGAGCTCCTGTCCACCGGTGAGAAGTTCGAGGAGGCAGTACTAAGCTTCCTCAAAAGTAGCTCAAGAATGTCTACACCACTGGTTTTCAGTAGCTCCTCCATAATTCCCATGCTTCTATCGATGCTCTGCGTTACTGTGGCGCTGCTGTCCGATTTTCCACGCGAGCTTCCTTGATTGGCCGTTGTGCTATTCATGTGGTGCAAGATGCCTGAAAGAATCCTGGCGGCTCTCTCCGTTCTACCTTCTGAAGCGTAAACATGTCCACTTGCGTGTTGGATAATTTCGACAATTTGTCGAAATAAGCCCTCCGTGAGCAGCCTACTCCCTGAGTTCTTTGAACATCTGAAAGAAGCATCGCATGCGATTATGGCTAACCTTACAACGGATTCCACTTCTGGGTCACCGGTTGATAACTCTAGTGTATCATCGTTAACAAATACCTCCACACTTGACCTGAGGTGCTCAAACAGGTCTGAGAAACCTGTTTCAGCTAGGTTCAAACCAGCCTTACCACAATCCTCTTGGCCGACGGTGCCATGAATTTGACACACCCATTGAACCGTTGCTTCCCATAACACATTTCCTCGACATAAGCAATCATCCTCAGACAGAAGAGAGAAGACATCTCCAATGTCACGCCACGCCACGCGCCTAGAATCTGTCAAATTGATAACGGCCTTCAGAAGAAAACTCTGAATAGCAGCTGACAAGTGCGGATTAAACGTTCTAAGCTGAGGAAAGATCTCGCTAATGCTTCCTATTGCTTTAGAATCCCAAGCTTTGCAAGGCGGAAGACTCGCAAGCATCTGCAACATAAACACTAAAGGAACTTGCGAAAAATTTTGCTTGACAATGGAGACTAACAGCCCTGTACAAAACGATCGCCTGTCACTGTCTGAAGGAAGGTTCTTGGTGAACGCCGAGAAGAATCTAAGAACGGCAGCCCCTACGGGAGGAGGGTCTCCTCTAAGGCCAGCATCCGCTCTGCCATAGATATTATACTCGCAAAGCATGCTCATCAGGGGGCCATAAAGGAACCACCAGTAACAGGTGTTCAGAAGTGGTGAGTCGCACAAGTCCATGTTGAGTAGATCCAGGATGGCCCATCTACTGATAAACCTGGTATCATGTTGAGATGCCCTGTGGTACAGTGTGAAGAGCCATGAAATGTCCAGCATAGTTTCACCTACAGAAGAAAAAATCACACAGGCAATCTTAAATAAATAAAAATAAAAACAAATTACTTAATTGTCATGGTATTTAGCACTGCTGTACTACTTTGGGGACACTATAAATGTAGAAACAAATATTGTAAAATTGAACTGAAAACTTAATAAAAATCTCAACTAGTTGGAGGATGAACTGCTGGCTATGAGCTAAATCTGGGACCACCAAAAACGGCCAGATCTAGTACAAGGGAGGACAATCTGAAGGCGGGAGTTCTGGATTACAAATCCAGTACCCCAACCATAAGGTCATGCCACTGCCACAAAATGAAAAGGCATCACTTGAATTGCACATCCATTGGGCAGCAAAATCTTCTAATGGCCCTGCATACCAACGTTAACAGATGGGAATGGTTATAAAACCCTACTACGTTCTGTGTTCTAAGTTTTTATTGTTTGGCCTTGAATGTTGACAGTGCAGGACACTCAATACTGTACATATTTACTTCTGTTTGAGGAACAAACCAATAGAAATGTTTTGGTTACACAGCAGCTTATGCAGAGTAACAATAGGTATACGCGTGCAAAACAAAAGATTGTGAGAGGCCAATGAACTACCAACATATTTGTTTGTTTTTTGACCGTTTGTTGAGCTTCAAATGTATTCCTTTCTAAAGTACTATAGTTAAGTTAGTTTAGGCCACGTGCCTAACTAACTTGTATTTTTACGCTGTGCTATATACAGCCCAAGCAATCTTTCTGTTTGTGAACAGCCATTAGATTTCAAAACTTTTTGTATGCCAGGGCCTGAATGGAGTTTAAGAAAATTTTGTTTTGTACTAACACTTAAGATCTTGTAGTCTTTGTGAAAAGAAATACCATTATTGAGCTAACAAATCACAAGAATTTGTTACATAATAATTAATAATAATAATTGGAACTTATATAGCGCATTTTTCATGCCAAACATGATCAAATGCGCTTTACAATTTGGTAAAGTAATAAAAAATAAATGAAATTTACAAGCAGTTAAGATTGAAATTAAATAAATGGATAAATAATAATAACAATAATTACAAAGTAAACAATAAATATTTGACAAATTAAAAATATGTAAAATTTACAAACTATTAAGCTTGTTTCAAAAGATATGTTTTTAAGGTGGCACTTAAAACTTGAGAGTTAGTCAAGGCTAGATATTTTGCAGGGCAGGTTGTTCCGAAGCTTCGGGGCTTTATAACAAAATGCCCTTCCTCCAAGTGTTGAGAGGATCTTGCCACTAGGAATCTCAATCTACATACAGTTAATTACAAGATCAGTTATGGTGATAACTGTCCTATTGATTGGGTAGTTTCGATATTTTAGGAGAAACGAAAGTGGTCTGTGGTTTCAAAGGAACAAAATTGGTTAGCTTGCAGAATTATGACTCTCAATAATTATAGAAGACCCTAATTGATGCTTACCATTTATACTTTTCTTTGTGGCGCTGACTATGCTTGAGATTCGTGGTAGCACTGGTTTGATAAGGTGTGCCTAAAAGAGGAAAAAGAAGTCTAGACAATTATTTTCATGCAAACATTCATAGAGAGATGATGTATATTACTATTTACAAATGGTATTTTCACTTAGATACAATAATACAAACATAATTAAAGTTAATTTCAAAATGTAAAAAGCCTAATCTAATATATGGTGTAGCTTCTTATTCTAATAGAAATATATGCTTTTAGGGATGCTGTGTGTTACACTGACAACAAATTAATGCCCCCATTAATCTTATATCTGTGCAAAGTATATTCCACAACTTTTAGATGGCTTTCATTCAACAGGCCAATTCAATATTATGTTCATGTCAAAAGTGAGAGAGGTGGAGTTATAAGAAGTTTATAATTATTACAAACTACTTTAGGAGTGAACATGGAAATTGACAAATAACATGTATTATTATTCAACAAATTGTAACACTGTCTAAATATGGTCATGATTCTCTCAATATCTGCAATTCTAGGTAACAGATATCCTGCGATATACGTAATTTTGTACGCCGCAACAAGCCAAACTGTAAATAAAGAGTTTTTTTTCCTGGCCAGATATTAATTGTTAGTTTTGTTATCAATTTGTTGAATAATAAAACAATTATCCTGCTCAATCTTGCGGAATATCGCAATATTCCGCACGATTTCGCAGGATAATTGTTAATTATCAGAAAGTTATCAAAAAATTGTTGGAAAAGAAGTTAGAAAAAAGTTAGAAAAAAAACTGTTGAAAAGGTGTCAAACACTAATCAAAATTTTTTGAAGTGGTAATGGTACTGCAAAGCACTGTAAAAATTGTACCTGCTTTTCATCCAATGTCTCCATTAAAAGAACATAATCATGCCATATATTCATAAGAGAGTCCTTTTTGTCACAGGACCAGTAAAATATGTGACTTCCTTTCTCACTCAGTACCAATAAATCACATGGCTGTTTGTCCAGCAAATCCAATGCCCTTTTCAACAGGTACATGCTTCTTTTTCTTGTGAGAGGTTCATTCACTACGAGACCCTGCTGAATAATCTCCCAGAACTCAGCTTGGAGAAACAGGTTATGGTTATCTGGGTCAGAGAAGAAATCTGCAAGACCACAGAGAATGGTATAGGTCTGATTGAAGGATTCAGTAGCTGAACCAGTAGCCTGACTCGTAGAAATCTGTTTTGCCACATTCCAAACAGCCTGAAAGTGCATGATTGCAAACAAATTAATAAACAATCCATTTTCACAGACTCAATTAAGAATGCAAGACTAATGTTGACCTGTAGCTTTCCTGAGTTGGTTACCATTAGCACAGTTAAATGCAGAAAAAAAAACCACATTCTTGTAAGGACACCAAAACACCCACCCCACTTGATTTTTGCAGGGGCATGTCATGGCCAGAAAACTGGTATCTGTTACTAAAACATGTTACTAAGAAAAGTTACTAAGACATGTGACGAACATGTGAGCACGTCAGCAGGCCATGTGAGCTTGATTTGAACTGGATCTTTCTTTGATTTCTTTTCATTAAGTTTCCATAGGTTTTGCTATTTTGTGTTCTCAGCGTTGGATTTTGGTGAATTTAAACGCTCCCACAGCATTTAAATATTGAAATCTGTGGGAATCGTCGTTGTTTATTTTTTATGTTAATAAACACAACTTTGAATCACCTTGGCTTTGGGAAGAGCTATATTTTGATTACATTTCTTTATTACACTTATTGTAGTTCTAGTTGCAACAGATAGCTGTCTTTATCCAGTCGAATATTGTTTGGGTGGAAAAGTGATCTGAAGGCAAGATTCATAAGAGTGAGCCTGAACCTAGGAACAGCAAATTATGTTAAATACTGTCTTCTGTACTCATCAGTGAAAATATTCAAATCAGTTGCACAGAGTTTGTTTATGATAAATGAGCATGCAATTGCAAATGTTTGCCTATATTTGTGTTTCCAGCTTAGAATATTGTATGTAGAAAATATATATTTTTAATAAGCTTTTACGCCATGAGAATAGTAAACACAAAATTTGAAGGCTACTGTCACTTAACATATCAACAAATCGTTGTTCATACAGGGAACCTCGGTTGATTTTAGCAAGAGACAAAGGTTGAAAGTCAGTTAAATTGTTTAAGTTATATATATTAAAGTGATGGCATTGAACTCACTCTCATAATCTTTGATTACTACTACTAGTACTAGCTGTATATTTATGTACTGTTGGTCTTCTAATAAAGTACCGGTAAATGTTTTACAACAATACAATGTAGCACATTATAGTATAGCATATGGCAACAAATTGTAAGTGCTGTATTACAAAATGCAATAAGAATAGTTACAAGGTTGTACAAGATCATCATCAAAATAAATAAATAATATCTAATTTACCACTCTGGATAGGCAAATGCCAGGTCTAAGAATAGGTTTGGATGAAGTAAATTGGTTTGAAATATATAAATATATAAGGGCAGAGGTTTTTGACCTGAGAAGCACATCCCCACTCCACAAATAAAACTCCACCTCATCCCCAGATACTCTACAACGTAGTCCACAGCTCACCTCACATCGTTCTGTTCTCTTGCATTCCAAAAATTTAGGCAACACAAGCACAGTAAGTTTGCCGCACAAGGTCTCGGTTGTCTGGGGTAGAATATTTAACAGCTCGTAGAACAGTTTATCTCCAATTTCTCCGGATACAACATTGTTACTTTCAGAAGCATTTAGGGCATCTGACTTGACAAGATTTCCAATTAGATCCAAAGTTACCGAGGCATCACGTGCGTTTTCTTCAGTAGCAATCATCTCCCCAACATATCTTCTCAGAACCTGCAAGGATTTCTCATAAATTTCTGAGAGCAAGGTTGTCGGGAACACCGAACAGCAGAAAGCCACAATATCGTAGCAGAGATGAAGTTTTTTCCGATTGTTTCCAGACAGCTGACTATCGTTATCGAAAGAAGAGCCGTACACAATAGGCCAACAAATCTCCCTCAAAATTTTGCCGGCCAATTCTTCGGTTAAGTTTTTTGATTTTTCAAGTTCTAATAACACTAATTTGAGCGATTCTAAGAAATTTGAATCGACAGTTAGATCTTTCCGCTCTACAAAGCGTTTAAGAAGTGCCAAGATCCGGAACGAATCAGAATTCTCACAGATAAATTGAAGTAGTTCGGCCATTGTCGAAAGCAACAGGCAACGTTTTCGACCGGGAAGAGTAGACTAGAACTAGACAAGGTTTGACCAACCCCCTACCCCTAATATTACCACCCTAGCCCTAGCACTGTGGTTTTACAATGCATGTACAGTGAAAATAACACGAAATTCCATTGGCTGATGTTCTCAGTTGGCATGAGCACCGAAGTACAAAGTACGCAAAGTACAGAAAAAATAACACGAAATTCCATTGGTTGATGGTATCTGTGGAAACCAATCATAACCCGCCGGTGAGCTTGGCGCGAATCGAATAAAAAAAGAGCGCGCAGAACTACGTAGGCACTGTTGATCGAAGCAGTTTCGTTTTGTCGAGATTATAGGAAGTGCTCGTTCTTTCTTATTTAACCGCGTAATGGGTCAGTTTTTGTCCACAACGCTCACAACCCTCGTTTATTCACACCCTGAATGCCAGGAGAAGGTATTGTACTTCAAAAAGCTCAGCGATCGGGCGACATCTCCGTTCCGAGGGTCAGAGTTGGCTGCAGGGTACGACTTGTACAGTGCTCAGAACGCAATCATCCCCAAGCAAGGAAAGGCTCTAGTCATGACAGATATCGCTATAGCGCTACCTGACGGATGCTATGGACGAGTGGCACCGAGGTAACTAAGAATGTAGGGTTACTGTTTTTAGAATAAAGGCCTCCAAAAAGCTCTGAACACAATAAATGTAAGCTTGGTTGTCGATCGACTAAACACATGACATACAGAATGTACACTGTTGTGGATTCAATAGGCTTATTTTCAGACATGCGTTAAGAGGTTATGACCAAGAATTTATTCCTTTATAGATTCTAGTTGGTTGCTGCATTCAAACAAACCAGAAATGAGAAGTTTTTAGAATTGGCGGGAAGTGATCTGCCCTCGCAT
>Ga0126337_10002659_pt1 | contig 11398 bp, 5 predicted proteins | sample DipCmetagenome_FD_92527 | JGI IMG/M metagenome (GOLD analysis project Ga0126337, IMG submission 92527) | Coral microbial communities from La Bocana,Puerto Morelos, Mexico - Diploria C A metagenome | ecosystem: Host-associated > Invertebrates > Cnidaria > Coral | place: La Bocana,Puerto Morelos... | reverse complement strand
ATTTTTACAAAAGCCATATGAAAGGTAACGAGTAAACTAAACCGTTTTCTTGTAAAAGTAGAATTCTCGAGCGGTGTTGACCATTTTGGCCGACTTTCTTTGTTATTACGTGTACTTTGTATAATGAGCTTTTGAATTTTCGCGCGAGAAGGGCTACTTAAGTCCCGGATGTGTCGCGGCATTCTGGGCGCATTCTCAGTTGAACTGAGTGGCCACAAAAGCACAGAGAGTTTACAGTCTTACAAGTCCGCCAGTGCTAACCACCAAAAGAGGATGTCCTTGACCCTCAGCAGAGCTGATGTTTCTGGATCCAGAGATGAAGCGTTATTAAGGGTCCATAATCAAGGGTTTGAAGTAGTAACTCGCTCGACTACAGGCATCGCTGCAAGTTCGACAACAACTACATTGATTGATCAGTCAAGTGATCCGTTACTGTCTTCCACCACTCCAATTTTTACAGGTGCAAACATAGGATCCATCAGTGGGTGCACATTTCAAATATTTCACGGCAGTGTGAAAATTGTCCAGAATGAAAGGAATTGTTATCGATAGCGATGACGACGATTGACTGAAGCTATTTTTTATCAACTTTGTCCAGTTTTGAATTAATTTTCACAGCTTCACTTGACACTGAATTGATCCATGTTTTGTAACAAAGAAAATATTGTTTAATTGACGAGAAACCCTTTCTCGAGTTTTAGAATCAACAACTGCTTTTCTCAGATTCGGTTACGAAGCGTTTTTGAAGTTTTGTTTAAGCTAATTTTAGACGATTTCACATTCAATAAATTTGTTTTTCGAACTCGTGGTAGCTTGCTTTAGTCTGAGCTGCTCGCCTCATCTCGAATACGTCACAGCGGAAGCCCTTTAAGTGCAAGCCACCGGAAGTGTTCTTTACTATCAGAAATACATGTAGAGGGTCATATAATAAACAACTGACTTACCGCGCTTGCTCGGGCCGTACTGGGGAATATTGGCCCTCGGTCGTGGCAGTACGGACCTCGCTTCGCTCGGTCAAAGGTCAAACTTCGTGGCTTTGTCGGTCAGGAGTTTGCTCAGCCATTTTTTTTTTTTCTCTCGCTTTTTTTTTCGCGCTACGCACGACGGACTAAGCTAAAGAGGAAATACTCGTAGTCTTAGTAGCATCGATAGTAGCAAGACAAAACCATGCCGTGACAAGTATATTTTAATTCAGTGTTGAGACACGGCCAAAGAAGTTTTGAGAGACTTCTTGAAGAGATTTTTTGCTGCGTCTGTAGGTGTAGATTTAAAAGTTATTGGGCAAAGTTGAAACGTACAATTTCAATTGAGAATTTAGGAGATTATTCAAATGCGGAGACATGTTTGCCGATGGCAGCGAAAAGTTTCAAGTGAATGTCCAGTTTCACCAAAGTGAAAGTCCGGTTCAATCTTTGAAATGGACGCGGAAAGGCCACGCTCAATCAATTCATATTAAAGAAATTGTTCTTCGACGATGCTGTTGACCTGGTGTTGCGTGGCGAAATCACTAATATGCCAGACACACTCGCATTCGGGTTCGAGGCGAAAAGCTTGCCAAACAAAACACTTGATAAATATACTGTTTCCATAGCCTGTTGGAAAAAGAGCAAGAAGATCACGGCCGGTAAGACGCAAATTTGCTCCAGATACAAAGCTTTCTAATTTCAGAAAGTGAGATAAACATTCCTCCAAGACATCACATGTCACGTGTTGTCAATGCTGCTAACATAAGCCAATCGTATTTTTGTGCTGTGAGAGGAACGCATAATTCGAACTCTCTGGCTTGGTCGGTAGTCCATCCTTTTCCGGGTGTCTCGTCCCTAAAATCTCGCGCGGCCAATTTTTCCTCGCGGTTTCAGTATTTCGATCTCGATCGACGGACTAAGCGAAACTAAGTAAACGCCGGGCTAGACTTTTCCGCCTTTTTCTACCATCCTTTCTGGCAAACAAAAAGAAATGTCCACATAATCCAATGAATTGAAGAATTTGATGAAACGGTTATTCCAGGTGATCAAAACAAACTAGTTTCTACGCGCCGTGTCTGTTATGTTATCGTGTCCAATGCGAAAAAGAGAAAATATAATCTCGTTTATTTGCTAGCACCATCGTTCATGTTGCGATTTGCCCTTATGATTATGACATTTGACAACAAACTCACCATAATCATTATCCCAGCCAGAATCTTCAAGAATATTTCCATGATGACCGTTGCTTAGAAGCCTGTTTAGATAAGAGAACTTTATTACCACTTAGCTCCATAAACGCAACACATGATTACAGATATCAGAGATACTGTGGACGTTTTTCAACATTATATTTCAGGAAAACACTTTGAACTCGACATATAACGGACATTCGCGTTCAGTTGCACCTGTCTCAGAACTCTGCTTTTGATATTTTTTTTATATAGTTAGCAAAAAACTGAATTTTCTAACAGGCTATATTATTCTAATCTTATACATAGATACTTCACTTTTTGCTCATTGTTGTGAAAGTGAGCTAGCAAAGTTGGGAGTTTTTCTCATGAAGTTATATTTACACAGATATCGAAGGTTCGTAATAACTGAATTAAACTTCACGTAAATATTTTAGAAAACTTAGCCGTCGCAAGCCGGCTAGTTTCTTCGTTTGAGAGCTGATCAATGTTTCTGACTTGCTCACCCTGTCCTCATCGGCGATGCTTGCAATGCTCGACTCAAGTGCCAGTGTCGCCCGGGCCTGACAGCAAGATCCGAAAAGGCTTTTGATGCAGCTGTCAGCTTTGTGCATTAGTGTTCTTCCTTATAAGAATGAAGGGCACGGTTAATTTTTGCAATTGATTGCACATACATTGTAAATGTGCCTGCATGTCGGTTTTTTAAAGCTAATTAATACGTGTGGTTCTGGATGGGGTATAACTGATAGCTGGGAATTAGTCCGGCAAGACTTCAGCTGTTAGCTGATAAATGACTTGCTTATAACTGATATCTGCAAAAAGGACCAAAATTTTATCCCATAGCTAAGAAATCGCCGAAAGTTTAACCTATAACTAGAGATTCCAGACCCGATTTTCGCTAAAGTATTTTTTTACCTGTTGTTCGTCAGTCAAATTCTATTTTTTGTTTGCCAATAGTGAACAGCAATTTTTCAAAAAATAATAAACAAAATTAGAACGTTTCGGAAGATTCAATTATGTTGTATACATGCAGGAAATACAAAGAAATACCTGGGAATGTTCAGCTTGACTCTTATCACTCGTCTATATGGCTTTGAAGGTCGGCTCTTGTGTCTCGCGTTGTTTAAGGCAGTGGAAATAAATATGTCTATCTCAGTGCATTTTAATTTACAGACTACGTATTTAATTAAGTAAACAGTCAGAAACGCGCAGCAGATGTTTCTTGGCAAAAAAATATCAGAGAAAAATTCCTTTTAATAGCATGTCGGATATCGTTTAGCTCAACTTGAGCAATCTAGCTTGCTTCATGTCTAATCTACAGCAACCAACAAAAAAGGCATTGCCTTGGAGCGTTTAATCACTGTTTAATACATCCCTGTAAAACCCAGGCAAGATGGGGTACACCTACAGAATTAGAGGCCGGAAGACTATTTAAAGCGTTTAAAGCTTTGGAAAAACTTTAAATGGCGTACTTCTATTGATATAGGGGCAAATAAAGCTCTCTAATCTATCGTAATTTGGATTTCTGAAGCTCGCAATATTCACTTTAAAGAATGCAAACATTTTCCTCCTGGAGGCCCGTAGCCTCGATCGACGCGAATATTTTGAGATGTCATCGTTTTCCGTTTTTGGGGAACATCAAAAGTTCTTGCCTGGGGCATAAAAGGGACAATGGCGGCAATCATTTATCATTGAAAATTAACCGTCTTATATAAACGATGGAAGACAAAACAACGACCACATGGGTGGCCTGTCGGCTCTCGCGCATTTGGCTCTGGCTTTCTCCTGAGCAGCGGGGGTGGGAAAGAGAAATAAATTCCGTTTTGTGATGGCAATCCGGGCAAGGTAGTCATATTTAGCCCTCTCTAAAACAAGGTACTGTCGGCTCTCGTACATATGACTCAGGCTTCCAGGACAGACATGTGGAAGAGAGACAAATTTCGCGTTTTGATCTCGGCAATCTAGGCAACGTAGGCCGATGTAGCCCTCCCTAAAAAGGGTGCCTTCCTGTCCTGCATCTTGACCTCCGCTTGCTCTATAACCCACAAAACTGCACGTATGCAACTTATTTACCTTGCGACCAACTTTTTACAAGGATCTTGTTTGCAACATGGCAACATACTTTTTTTGTTCTCTTATGTGCTTAAATTTCCGGAAACACCTCGATCTCCGGGATTTTACTGTTATTTATATCTAATTTTGCAACTGCGTTTCTTATTGTTTGCCAAAAGAAAGTTTTGGCTTCCAGGGAACAATCTGTCAACTCGTCCCATCGGCCACTTTCCTCTTGGTGCATTGTCTTCAGAAATCAGTACGATATTCTCCGATATATGTACGATACTCTATGACCTTGAGAGCTGGTTGTTCATCCATCCATTTCTGTCGAATGGATAACTGATGAAGGTATTCTCCTCGCCAGCGTTTCCAGAAGTGGTTAACAAGCTTCTGCTGATACAGATAGCGCTATCTCCTTGCGCTTTCATTCACTGAATCTTCGTCTGGAATGTCGGGTAAGTTAACGGTGATCTTCCGAGCGGAAGATGAGCTGGAGTTATGGGCTTCAGATCTCTAACATCGTGACTTACTGTTGTGAGCGGCCTCGAATTAATAACAGCTTTAAAGTGTATATGACATGAAAAATTTTTTCTGCTTATTTAAAAGGCATTTTGAAGTACAAAAGAATGGCGTTTCTTTTTTTGAAATATCTTTTTTCGTTTCAGAGATATTGACATTTTCTATTATGTAAATTGGATCAGTGATGACGTCAAATGGTAAAATACTGAACAAAAAATATCTCTGGAAATATTAAAGCAGTGTTCTTCAAACTTGGCACCACAAATGTGCATCACAAAAGGAACAAAATGGCACCCTTAAAGTGAGACAAAGGGTCCTGCTTGGAACAAACATAGTCCCCATATTGTCTTAATTCCAATCATCGAATTGGCTGCGGTAGATGGTGCAGGTTTAAGACAAAAACTGGGAATTTCAGTTTTTATTGAGACAGCACCAGCGGCAAAACTGTTGTCATAGCAACTGCTTAAAGGGTGTCATTTTGTTTCTCTTGTGATGCATATTTGTGGTGCCAAGTTCCAAGAACACTGCTTCAATAGTTTTAGAGACATTGTTTATTGAGTATTTTACCATTTTTATTTGCAAACCTTATGACGTCATCACTGTTCTAATTTGCATAATAGAAAATATCTCTGAAATGAAAAGAAGATATTTCAAAAAGAAAAACGCTATTCTATATTTCTAAAGGGCTTTCAAATAAGCAGAAAAAAATTTTCATGTCATATACACTTTAATTCTGGTAAGGACTGTGGCTAACTCTTGATAGGACAACAAGTCTTTGCCCAGGACTTTACGAAGAGGTTCCTTCACAAAACGCACAAGCCTTTCCCACCAGCCACCTCGCCACGGGGAGGGCTCGACAATAAACTTCCATTTGATTCCCCTGGATGTCAACTTGGCCTGAAGCTTCCTGCAGAACATGCAGCAATCACTTCTAATCAACAGAACCCTTAAGGCTACAACTTAATTACATGTGCATATGACTTTTGTAATGTATATTTAGCAGGTGATGATCATGTTCGCTGCAAAGGTTTTGTACATCGTTTGTCATTGAGCATCGTCTGAGGCTACAATTTTTGAAGGGTTTTAAAACAATTAAACTCCTACATCATTCATGTGATCCATGTCACAGTTGCAAGAAACAATTTGCTGCATGAACTTGTCTCATGCACATGTGCATGTGACAATTAAAGCTGTTCCATCTTATTGGGCCAACAGATATTCAAAAGCTTAAGTAAAGTAGACATTGATCAATAACTTATAAAACTTGCATTCATAGAAATAACTGTATATTGTAGAAAAACTTATCTATTTGCAGCAGTGTTATTGATATTCCTTAGAATGGTCTGAAACATGTTACCCTAGTCTAACTCTTGATATTATTGTGGCTTGAGCTGATTAACTTGGTTGACTACATGTAAGTGTGAAACCATTCTTTTGAACAGTAGACTTTCACAGGCATTGAGAAAATATTCACTTACTGTTATTAAGATGTACATGTAGACTACAAGTAAGTCCCTCTTTCATTTAGTCGGTTGTGTTTGATGCAAATGAAGACCATGAGAGAATTTTCTGTTGCATCATGTATGTTTGGACTAAGCCAAAGAGGGAATATATGCATGATGTTATCAGGCAGGGCCAGAAAAAAAACCCAGGTCTGATTGCCTGCGTGGGGCAGGTAACTTTTGGTCTTGAACAGGTGAAAATGGAAGTTTGGTGGTTCGTTTGAGTCGGGAAGAAAACTTAGCCTCCTCTTTACAATACCCAGGTAGGTTTTTACCCTGTGTTGAATAACCGCAGAGTGCTAAAAATAAACACTTTACATCAACCCGGGTTGTCAGTCTGCAATAGCCTGTGGTTTGCTTCAAGCCGGACCCGGGCAAGCCTTTTACCAATCAAAAACTGAAAACATGGGCTAGAAAGATGACAAACAGAAACCTAGAAAGTTAACAGAATGATGGGAGTTCCTGAAACAATTCAGCATTGAGCTAAAAAAAAAATGAAACAACATTGTTATTTGACGGACAGAACCAACCCGGGTTAACTTTTGGCCTACTGTTTACATGCTGAAAGACCCCTATCAGCCTCACAGAGACTTTGACACTCACAAGGCAGCAACCACTCTCCATCTCCAGTATCTCAAAGCTGAAAATAAAAACCAAATTTACTGCATTGAATTGTTTAATTACTCTAGGATTTAATCTTCTTGTCTCCATACAGTGTGTATGTATGTGTCGTTATCACCTTAAGTCAAGTTATCATGTTAAAATGAACAAACTGTTTGATTTAACTTCCAGCTTGCCTTTAATTTCCCTACGGATAGATCGAATCAGTTTATGCCATCACATATAAAATGACAGTGGATTAGTGATTTACGGCTGCACAGATACATGTAGTTGCAAACATATAACAGCCATATCACTGATCATTTCGATATTTCACGCATCACTAAAGCCCCCAGATCATTATTTTTTCAGGCTCCTACTTGTCAATAAAGAACTTAAAGGAGTCTTGAAGGACAGCTGTACATAGGAATATTCAAAATGGCAGAGAAATTTAGTCATAAACAGTAAACGTAGGGTGAAAAAACGGTACGCGTACGGAGATTGTTTGATGTGAGCTATTATAAACGTGATATAATTTGCTCGAAATTCAAGTGTCTCTAAAGGCAAATAACACAAGTCGTTTACCTCGAAAATAGCCAAAACGGTTATGTACACTGACAACATCAAATGTGTTCTCCAAGTTGCACATCCGTACGGAATTATAGAATTACGTACGTATGTACGTATGTGATTAGACCATCGCCTGCAGCCAAAACGCTTTTTAGGCGGTTCCAGTTGATCTGATAGAGCTGGAGCTTAAACCAAAACCTTAAACCAAATTCACGCCATAGAAGCTGTTTGTTGGACTTACCAATCTTTTTCGATGTTGTCGCGTGCTGCTAGAGGGGCAACGCAACGGATGGTAATACACTGCCTCTGGAGTTTTTGTGAAGCGGATCTTCAACATCAATGCGATTTTTTTTTCGCTTGCGGATACTCTTCCGTTCATTGTCTTTCTTTCCTGCCCCATTGGGAATCGTTGCACGAACTATCCTCTCAACTGGCACTTTGTATAATACGGCATATCTAAACAGCATGCCAAGTTGATGTGCTACCGCCAAGGTATGAGCACAAATTCCGCATTCGTTGTAACTTGGGCAGTCGACGCAGGCTAATTTCTTTCCCGCTATCTGGACAGTGTGGGAGAGTGGGCTGGATAGGGATATGACTATCCTTCGGCTGTTGTCGTTTGGGAAGGAACCAATACCATTCAACTAGACAATTTTGTTTGTATTGGTCCAGGAACCTTTCAGAAATTCTGGGAGACCTGAATCTTTGAAATTCCCGATTACCTCTGTTTGTGCCAGGGGTTCTTCTTGTGGTCTTCTTCGATATCCTCTGTGATGGATGTTCCAAGTTTGGCAAGGTGTCTCACCCTCTTTTTCCTGTTCATCCCCGACCAGCTGGAGGCGGTTACAGCTAGATGACGATGTGACGGTGAAAGGTCGTAGGGACCTTTTCCTAGAACTGCGCGCTGAATATCTCTCCTACTTTGCTGCACAATGTTCCCGTAGACAGTTACTGCCTCACTCCACGTGCACTTTGGGTCAGGCCTATACCCAGCTCCGTGAACAACCTTCATCTCCTTAACTTTACTTTTGTATATATAAAATTACTGCTCTCTTGGACATTATTGTAGAAAAATTCATCCTTCAGCCCAGCTCTTCTACGTACAGGTAACAACATGCCATTCATCATCTCATCCTGTATGTTTCTTTGGAAATAGCGGTAGAATTCTGGCGTTTTTCCTGTTACGTCTTGTTCAATCTTGTCCCACTTGCTAGAAACGCTTTCTACTTTAGCCAAGAATTCTTCTGTGTCAATGTCGATGATTCCTCTCTCTTTCTTTCGCTCATCTCCAAATACATCTTGTAATAATTCACATTTGATAGAATTCAAGCCAAGGTCTGCTATCTTTCGCGTTATGTCGTCCTCGACGTGTTTCTTGCACGGGAGGAAAGTACATCCCTTTAATGGTTTAAGAAAGAAAGACTGCACCTTGTCTCTGTCCCCGCCTACAAACGCAATTCGTTCCAGTGCGTAATTACTTTCCAGAATGGTGTGGGCGAAGAAGAGGTAGTCCCTTTGAGTTTTGGTGGTATGAAACATTGCAGGGCCTGGCAAGTTAGCAGGTTTAGCAGTTCTTTTGCTAATGATCTTTTCGCTTTGGTACATCGTTGTGGTCACGTAAAAATTACCGACGTTGAAGGTGGTGTCTATAGACAAGATGCGGCTAGAGTTGGGACGGCAGCATTCTCGTATGATGTCATCCACTTGCTCATCAATGAAGTACTCCACTCTAGGTGCTGCCGTCCACTGAAGATTGCGCAGAGCTTTATCGTTTTTCGAACGATCTAGTAAACTTGCAAATTCTTTCTCATAGGCTTTGTTTTGCGATCGCTGACGAGCATTGATCACTTGCTTGCTATCTCTTGGCAAGTCAGCAGACTGTTCGCAGTCGAGTACGCTACCTACGTCCTCCGAAATTTCATCGAAGATTCGCGAAGGGCCCTTTCGTCCAGAAGCCTCTTTAAGCAGCTTAGCCTTTGTGGATGGTGCCGTAGGGATGAACTGCGTTCCCGATCGAGGATGCTCACGAGGACGTAAACGATGTTCTTCTTCAGCAAAGGTGAACTGTATCAAGCTGAAAGGTAGCTCCTCGCCATTTCATCCAGTGATAACGGTGGATGTACGATTGAAGTCGTTGTACTTTTTATGGCGTTCAAAGACATTTCGCACCATATACTCTCCTGTCTGAAGCTGTTGTTTTTCCGCTTTCGTCCCTTTGGAGAGACGATTTTCCACTACACAGCCGTCATTTATAAGAAAGACACGTGCACTCGATCAACGATTTTTAAAGGCCCCTAGATCAGTTACAAGCCAATCTTCACTGTTTTTGAGTTTGGTTCTGTCTACCACAAAAGCAGCGTTTTCCATTACATTGGTTGGCCTGCTGTCACAAATCTTGGAAGAGCTCGCGTCAAGAAGAAGGAGATGAATCCTTTGATCGAAACTCAACGTACGCTGTCCTTTATAGAGGTAGGGAGTGGTGTTGTTGTCTCCATGTATAAGGTTTCCTCCCTGCAAGAAAGGTTATTTGTATAAATTAAACGAGAAGTGTGACCATGTATGTCACTATATTTTTGTAGAATTCCAATTTCGGAATCATAAATTTTTGGAACTTTGTGTGCATGCTATTTTTTTATTATTATTCAGTTTGCTTAACCACGTGCTTCAAGTCGTGTTTTAGTTTACACATGGCCTCCTGGAAATTTTTTTCCAGAGTTTGTTCTAAGAAGTCTGATTGCTTCTCCTGTAATAAAGCCTCTCTTAGTAGAAGGGCGCTGACCACCTAAATCAGAAGTGGCGCCGGGATACACAAAACTTCTCTCTTTGTAAATTAAAATTGTCATTTCAGAAATCAAACGCAAAAATTTTGAAAATCAAAAAATCGTTTCAGCAATCAAAGAGACAAGACAAAGATGAACACATGTAATTATTTTAGTGATACTCCTCGAACACCGTATCCTAACCTTGGCAATACACATAACTTGCATGAAATTTCAACTCACCATTTGAATGGATTATGTGGAAAACCTTCGTCTTCACTTGAAGTAACGTCTATCTTTCTAGTCGAGGAAATTTTTTTGACTTCAACTATCTCCAAGTCGCTACTTTCATCGCTGTTCCAGTCAAGATTGGTGGATTTTTGCTCTCCTACTCCGGACATGGGATATTGGGGACCAGATGTGGACGGCCCTTTAGATGGCGATGGTGAAGCAGGGGAATTGTCCAGATCACTGAAATCATCTTCTTCTATAGGCCCATACATATCTGCAGCTTCGCCCTCGTCTCTTTTGAAAGCGAATTCCTTTTTTTAATAATATAAAAATAAGATAGAAGAAGTTGATCAGTGCGAACCATACCGATTGTACACAACTCCAACAAATGATATACAGTTTTTTTTTTTAGCTTTGGGCGGTTATGGATGTAGTGAGTTGTAATTTTATCTCTTGTAGGACAAGGCCTGTAAACGCGAGGCGTCGCTACTGGTCCGCAAGCTCCTTGTTCTGAAGAATGTTTTTTAAAAGTCACATGTCAAAATTAGGCTCGATCTTATTTTGAAATGTGGTAAATGACATTTTTTCTTTCCAGTAAACAAGAGGTTTTGAGTTATCCAGGCTCAAATTATGACAAATGTAATGCAGGGCAAACCATTTCAGTTATACTGAATTACCCAAAGCTTGGAGGGTTCGAATAATTAATCGACAGTCAATCCGGCACAACCCTACAAAAACACACTTTAACTCGCATTCAGTTGCAGATCCTCTGATTAATCAAAGGAAACTGTGATTAAGTCGTGGATACATTACGCTTCAATGGCTTTTGAAGATAATCCTAACAAAAACCGCCAAAAACAAACATTCTTAAATCTAACTATATGGGCAACTAATAAATAACTTAACAAATTGACGTCAGTTTTTCATGCATTTGTACTGTTATTGTTCATGAATTAGATCAGATCAGGTTCCTTCCGTTTACAATAGCCTTCGCAGCTTGTTGGCTT
>Ga0126337_10002658_pt1 | contig 11399 bp, 5 predicted proteins | sample DipCmetagenome_FD_92527 | JGI IMG/M metagenome (GOLD analysis project Ga0126337, IMG submission 92527) | Coral microbial communities from La Bocana,Puerto Morelos, Mexico - Diploria C A metagenome | ecosystem: Host-associated > Invertebrates > Cnidaria > Coral | place: La Bocana,Puerto Morelos... | reverse complement strand
GCCTTTCACTGTAAATGCGCGTGTGCGCCTCGCTGATGTTCCGCTTTCAATAATTTACGTACTTCTAAAATGACGGATCTTAAACGGTAAAAGACTTTTACCAAGTAACACTGTAGTTTTTTTAGTTGTTGTTATGGCTGGTTGGAAGATTTATTTTCGTGTTCCTAGTTTGTTCAGTTCTAATTCCACACTATAAATCCTTTTTGTTCCGAAAAGAACACGTAATCTTCATCCATCCGTGTAAACGTAATTAATTATTCAATTTTAATGAAGCATAATTAAGTCAAGTGCATTGCAAACATGCTTTCCAAGAATATCCCTTTTACTAATGTGATAAAAGTTATCTTGTCTACATTGTAATAATTGAAAAAACATTCGTTTCAGTACTAAAAAGTGACTATAACTGTTCGAGTGCAGTCAGTTTAAAGATATCGCTTAAAATATCCTATATGAACAGATGCTGTTCTCATCCAGCGTTGGTGCAAGGCATTCTTTGGTTTCGGAAGCCAAATCTTTGCATTTCAGTTCCGGTATAAATTCATCTTCCGCTTCTCACAGTCAAGTCACCGTCATTTTCAACTTCCCTTGGAAGTTGTCAAACAAACAGGCGGGATAAACATTTTTTATCCACTGTTCAGGGTGGGCCTTCTGTGAGACATTTCACGGTCAGTCGCCTTCCTCTTGAACAGGTACTTAACCGGAGTTAAAATTTCTCTTTGTAAGGAATACCGTTTCAAGTGAAAGACCTTCTTCAACTGCGCGCGAAGCAAATCCAACCGAATCATGATAATGACACCATGAATTTTATTAAACTGTTCAAGTGATGCGCTGTAGTAGTCTAACAAAAGGTTTTGTTGTATTTACTAAATCATACAATGAGACTGCTCACTTAAGTATCGACGCCTAATTAAACACAATCTATCCATTCCAAAGATTAATTCCTTAAAGAGTTTCGTAACGACTGCGCATCTCGCGTCTAGCCTAAATGTTTTAAGTTCAACTGTTTGTATATAATCTTTCGCATCCTTTATCTCGGCATTCGTATTTTTGTTGTCGTTCTATCTTTAAGCAAGTAAACGACTATTTTCCGGATTTCTTACCGTGATTTATTTATTATTTGGACATGAACATGCTCTTTAAGACATCTACTGTTTGGTTCATTTGTGCGCCCGTAAGTTTGTTCACCCGGGATAAAATCTCATTTCATTTCCCATTTACTAGATGGGTATACATTATAAGGGACTCAAATTGTGTAAAAAAGGCGAGTGATGAAACATGTTTGTTTCATAAATATATATAATATAAATATAAAATAAAGCTGCATTTTTAAGGCAAAGATAAGTGTTTAAGTGAAAACGCGAACTAGTTAAGTGGAAGTTTTTGACATGCTGCTTGCAAATCAGCAAAATTTGTGTGGTGTTTTATACCGCAGGGCATGAAGTCAAACACATATTAGAGCAGGTTCCATAATTTCATGAGTGTTATAATTTGATTAACAAAGGTCCATAATGAAGTTTAGCAAAACTGTAGCATAAACATATCAGATCTAGACTATGTTTGTTAATTACGGAAATATATTGTTTCTGGGGTAAACTGTTGTATTGATATTGGTCATCTGTGGATAGCTACTGGTTAAATGATTCTCGCTCGTACATGTTTTAAACATGTCAATTTTAAGAAGACAATTTTAATGCTAAATAAATTCGTGGCTTGGACTCTGTGCCTATTCACTGAGCTGATCAATTCATTTGGCACGTGCATCATCTTATACTAAACAAGTCTTACAACGACACGTGCGTCAGTTTTTCCTAAAACTCAATATAATTAACCGGATGTGTGGCAGGAGCAATAATTAGCGAGCGGAAATTGAAACAACAGCATGACATAGCAATACTAATCAACCTCATTTATGCAGTGTACTGATAAATTATGCGTCATCTGCGCGTCATTTTTTATGGCTAGCTACTTATCGGGAGTCTTCAAGTTCTTTCGTTTCATTTACTTAAATTTGCATATGTTTTTCTTCTGCTTTGTTCGAAGAGTTAGGCTTTTAGAAGGAGTCTCATGCATGTTTTCGACCTCTCCAAGACTGTTTGGGAGTTTTTCCATGGTTCTGTGACGACAAGGAAGTGATATTTTCTATGTAGCATCTACAATTTATTTAAAAACAATAGCAGGTCGCAAATATATTTAGAAGATAATGCCATTAGCCATGATGTCTACGAGTGAGCAGTTTAATGTCAGAAATGTATACAGGGCTGTAGTTAGTAACAACCAAACCGAGGCACTTGTCTCAGTTTTCGGTTTTGCTTTTTGTTTTCTTTTTAAAAGGAAAACGTTACTCGACGACATCGCTAATAAATGCTTACTATACCAAATTTGTGTCCAAAAATACCTGTAACTATGGACACACTGCGTCAGTTTTTTTCTGGTGGCGGCCCTTGTATATAAACTAGCTCTAATTTGCCTTCCACCTTAATACTGTAGGAAACCGTCAAGAAAACACTTCACCAAGAAAGACTACGTGGATTAATTTATAGTGTTTTTTTAATAACAGCCCTCAAACAATGAAGTGTCCTAGTGTCGCGTGAAAACACTCAGATTGACGTTAAACTCGACTAATCTATTATTTTTCTATTGCCTTAATAGTCTGAAAACAAACTTCCGAAAACTCGTTGTCAAACAAACAGATGGCCAAATAAAAACGTAATTATGTGGAAGTCGAGCGAAATGATGGAGAATTGCTTCTGAAAAGATACAATTAGTGTCACGGAAAGATTGCATTGCAGACCATGGATTAAAATTTGGAAAAACGGAAAATAAATCTTTAATTTACTCAGTGAAAACAAAGCCTGCATGTAATACAATGGCTTGAAATAAGGACGTTCGTGCTCATTTTTCTGCCCATCTTTTCTGTGCACGAAATTTATGGATGCATGCTAAGGAAGAAATATAAGCCTGTGTAGGGTTTGGTACTCTGTGTGCTAACTGCAATTTAACTCTATTGGATGCTATGTGACCCCCCATATAAATTGATCTTTTTAAAGTATACCAGTTACTTCGTGATAAATTGTAAAACAAACCTGTCCATGGGAAAATGTTGGGCGCAAACGTCTCTAAAATATGATTCCACTCTATAATCTCAGTTATAAAAGGATCGGTCAAGCAAGGTTCATTGCGACAAAACCCACTCACCCCAAAAAGGTATTGGCCGTAAAATCAGAGTCTTCGTTTGCTGCCGAGGCGACGTCAAGGCTGAAACAGCGCGCGTAGGCGGTAAAAAAAAAAAAATTTATATTTTACTTTCGAAGCTCGCGATACTCTAAAGTCATGCCGGAATGTTTGTTTCTCTTTGTTAAACAGTCTATCTTGAACGGCGTCGTCGCGTTTCAGGATGGACATTGAAACGACGCTGCGGCACTTGCTCCTAGTTTGTTTTCGTTTTGTGGAAGTACGTGTTTTCCTTTCGTTTTGTCCTTTGTTGACCACGGCTAAAACGTGTGCGCCTGAAACGTGACTGCAACACTATCGCTTTCCCGCGAAGCTCAAGTTTGCATACATATACTGTGAGCTCTAGGGGTTCTGTTATTTCATTGGCTCGCGGCTGACACATTCCTCTGTGAAGGCGGATATCTTTATAAATCTTTCGAAGGCGAAAACTCGCACTCGTTTTTCAAGAGAATCCCCTCTCTTTAAATGAATTAAAAGGGTATACAAATTTCATTGATGGTTTTCCATGAAATTTTGTCAGAACATTCACTAATAGATATGGAACAAAAGCGAGTTCGCGAATTCCTTTTTTAAATTATTTTCCTCGTGGCGGCCTTTAACTCAACAGGTTACACGAATTTTTCGATAGTCCAACTTGACAGATCTATAAAAAGATAACCAATTGAAAGAAACGAAAACGCTGACACCTTTTTGGAGATTGAGGCTTTGTGATTAACGCTGCACAGTTATTTGCACATGAACGATCGCATTTGATACCCAGTTAATTCTCTGGAACGTCAGTCGGTCATTTTGAAGCTGACGGCCTCTGCTCCCTTTGGAAAGCAAATTCCAAAACATAATTTAATCGAGTTCCACAATTTATAACCTTTTCGTTGATATATTGTTTGTGGGGGGGCTTCCTTGAAAACAGCCCGCGCACGATTTTTTTTCTGGTGGACACCCGCGAAAGTTTGAAGTAACCTGAAACACTATACACCACTAGATAGGCAAGCCCGGGCAAGCGGAAGCACGTACGTCTTAGCTTGTATTAATATAAAGAGGAACCATAAGTAGAATTCATGTTTTCCGCCCGAGCTTTTGTCTTCACCATTCTAGGAAAACCACGTTGTTTAAGGAAAACTGGACACGTAAACCAGAGTTTGAAATCTTTCCAGATCATTAGTTTTGTTTCTGTCACACAGGGATGCTTCTTATTTCCACTATATTTTTTATAGTTCTCCATACAAAGTAAAATTTGGTAATTTCACGTTGTTGTTATGCAGAGGATGCTAAAGAAATGTACAAGAAAAAATATAACATACACGTGTATAACCTTCGTTTTTGTAATTAAAAATTTTGTTTTACGACGTTCTCGTGCTGCTGGGGTGCTTAGCTTCAGTTGTTTTCAAAGCCAAACACGTTGACCGTATTGAGCATGCAGGGAAACGCTTTAGCAGACAAACGAGTTGAAAAAGGTGATAAAAGGTATTTGTCAGTTAGACGATTATTACAAATTGGTGCTCAAAAATGCATTTTTTTGGTTGAGTGCGGGCCTGCGCTACCTAGTTGCTTGTAGCCTACAGAAATAAACACCGGATTGGCTTTGTGTATGGCAGTTCATTGTCTGTTTCACCGTGACAAATAAACTCATTAACTCATGTTTCCACGGTGCGCGAGTCATCACAGCCTGGAAACGTTGCAATTCAGTTTCACTGGAAAACATAACAATCGGCTCAGTGATCATAGACATAAGCTATTTGCAGTGTCCTTTCCATCCTCTTCCAGTAGAGAGTTCCTGTTTTTCGATCGCATCGTTGAACCAGCGAGTTGTGTGTGTAGAATACGGCCCTGCAGTAGTGATTACATTGCGGACATTCAGCCTTGGCTAGGTATCTGGGAATTCTGTCGGGATCTTCGTCTATCGCCCAGGTCCACGGACATTTTATTGTACCTTCTTTTGCTCCAGTAATGAAGTTGATACCCCCATTGATTTGGGTGTTGTTGGACCTGTGCACGACGAGCTTGTTTTCCACGAAAATGTAACGCTGACGAATCCTCTCCAGCAATTGGGAATCAGTGAATCTTTGTTTCCGCCTTGCTGGACAACTGCGAGAGCCTGGAAGTGTCGTCAGGTCAATAAGGAAAATCATCATCAAAATGACCGATAACTGCAAGTAGAGGATCAACAAGCATTGATACTCACAGTGACTGTTCAGAAATTGATTTCTTGATTATGCTCAAACATAATCACTTGGAAGGACGTCTAATTCTCATGCTAGGGCAAGTGTGGTTAAAACGACGAGATTCATGACAAATTTACAGCGAAATAACAGCACTGAAAATATATCTAATCCAAGAAATCCCTCTATGACGGTCAGGCTGACTCAACACTTTGTGCCTAATACGCCATCTAGAAGCTGGAACCATTTGGTAAATCTCTTACTCGAGGGCCTACGTATTTTAGTACTAGAAACCGTGAACGGTTTGATTTCACATCGCTGAGTTTCGTCAACTAATAAATTAATTTATCAAATAATCATATCCAACAAATTAAAATTGAAAATATGTCTTAAACGGTACACTACCCTTTGAGAAATTAGACCTAATATTTAAAGTGATCAGAACGCAACATTAATAGCCTGCTACTTTTCAAGCACCCTTCATTTCCATTTTGAAAACTTAACAAATCGTCTTATGTTGTTATTCACTGATTAATTTTAAAACACTGCAAAGTGATGGGCAGGAAATCATTTCAATCAAAAATCTACACACATCGAATTTATAATGAAATAGAGAAGTTGTTTTAAGTCTGCAATGTCTCTATCTTGCTGACTTGTTTTAGCTGTCGGATCAAGTAGAAACAAAGTAACAGGGATTCGGAGCGGAAACGTAATCCATTTTGTCAACAATTCAAATAAAAACGCAAACCCATCCTACCTTAGCCATAATTGTTTAAACTTGGCCAACAATTTCTTGTCACTTTAGTTCGTTCTTTCGTGTCAGGAAAATGACGATCACCTCTCTTCCACCTTGCCGTTTCTAGAGCGCAAGCCAGTCCTTAAACGACTTATATATGCATCCAGTTTGCGTCTGACTAACAGCTTATTTCAGTTATTTTCTCCACCTACGCGTTTATATTTATATTTTCTAGAAACAAAACTATTATCGGAAGAAAAAAATTTAAACAGAGTTCCATTCTAGTGACAAACTCTTCTATTTTCGTTAAATTGTCCACGCTTCGTTGCAGATGTCCACTTAGGGTTTAGTAACGATCATTCAGTATTTGAATGGGGGGGGGGGGGGGGGGGGTTAAGGGGGTTAGCAATTTCCCCCCAAAAAAATATTTTCGCAACCTCACTTGGTACCAAATATTTCGTTCCATAGCACGTATTTCGTTGGTGTGCTGGTGGAATTTAGTGGGCCCCTTTGCCGATATTTATTTTCCATGGTTTTTGCAGTGCAGGTCTTTATTGCTCTTTGTGTAATTACCCAACGCACACCCTCCACTTAACAGCAAAATAATTTCTAAATTAATAATCTGAATCCCTTAGAGAAGTCATCAGTGTGTACCCGTTTCAATATCAAACTGCAAATCATATTAGGCCAGTGGCAGTTTGCTTGTATGGATGGCGTGTCTATTTCGATACCATAGTTTATTTATTTTTCAACACTGTTTTCCAGTCCTGGATTGGCAATCACGAAACTTATGACCTGGTTTTCGCTGCCTCAATTTGCGGGGCCCTAAATTCTACCGTGTTTTGTGCCTTAATATTTTTTTTGCGGACGTGTTAATTTATCCATCCGTGGCCTGTCATGTCATCCTAAATTGAATTTTAATGACACATAATTAACTAACGTACGCTCAAATTCACTTGACTGACTAGTATGGTAGCCTTTTATGAGCATATTGGTTAGGCGTTTAAAAAGTATCCAAATGAGCTCACGAATCTACTCTAAATGTCAGGTGTATGCGACATTTTAGACCACTGGCATATCTATTTTGATCGTCTCGGGAAAATCACCTTCCTTGATTTGTAAAACACTTCCTGTAAACAGTTTATAATCAGTTACCAAACATTCTTGTCCGCCATGTAATTCTCACACAGCTATGTTTCCGTCACTTTGCAGATTGCGAAGGAACTCAAGTTGTCTCTATATTGTGGTTAAAAAGCATGAAACAAAGAGTTAATCGTGACAGTTAACTGAGAGTGGGCTCGGAGGATACTTAAAGCAGAGTTTTAATGTTAGTCTGATTAACTTAAGGTATTTCAGTCAGGGATTCAAGAATACGGCTCTTGAGCAGGTTTTTCGCTTTAAAATAAGCTCAAGCACAGTGACCATTCCCACAACGCAATCACACACACATCCACATTTTAAACATCCAAAGCCAGATTCTATGGTTTTTAGCGTGACAATAAGACCTATAAATATGTAGGTATTTGAACTCAGGCCATTTTAAATTTAAATGTGTCTCGCTCCAAATTACGTAATTATGGCCAATATTTTGCCTGGGTAATGTGACTTTTGTTAATTTGCATTTATTCGTTCACGGCTCAATAATTCGCACGAACGTATTCATAAAACAAAACTGATATTGATTTGTTTGTAACACAACACAAAGCTTGTTGCATCAGCTTGGTTAAATAAGGAAATGCTGAAATCGGTTAGTCGAATAAAAGAGCAATCTTTCGCGCTGCTAAAACGACAGGAAGACCTAACCGATTATTATCTTAGCTCTAGGCTACTAACATTAGACATTGTTCTGCCCAATTATGTTTTTGTTCAAAACTTTCCTTTAAGGAGCCGTGTTCGGTTTGCGCTCCTTAAATTAGACTAAATTTCACAGTGTTTATTATGTATCTTAGCTACAGTGCCGTTTTGTTTTATTATCAATTAACTCTTAAATTTAGGTAATAACCCGTACTCACATGGTATTATTTCAGTTATAAAACGGAGTAGGCAGAGTTTGTGTCATGACCCAACCAGCAGATCTAAAAGAAGTAAGGCAATACAACGGCTCTGCTCAGGTGTGCCGAACCTAACTCAATAAAGCTCGACTCAAGAGCGACTTTGGAGCGACGGCTAATTCATACGCCGTACCTCGGTCGAACCAAACTGAAATCCTTACAAGTGCAAGGGGCCTGGGTACAGGCAAAACTTCGGGTTTTAGCGCCTCAATGTAAAAATGGCGGACGAGGAAAATATGCAAAGGTTAGCTCGCATGATTTTTTTTAAAGTAAAAAAATTCTCACCTTTTGCTTGCTTCCAATTCTGTATTACTGCTTTCGTTCTTATTATCACGTGTCCCTTCTTCGAACTTTCTCTTAACTTTTCAGCTTTCTCGTACAGCCGCAGCAATATCCAACTTAACCTGGAATCCAGCCTTCTCTGATATCTTCTTTGAATTCTAGCTCGCTGCACCTGTTACATATAAGTATCTTGCAATTGATGCAGACATATTTCGTGTCGCGTAAACAAACACTACAATCCTGTAACTTGGACGCCATGTTTGATTTGAGAACAATCTAGGCATGCGCAAGACATATCGGAGTGTATTGTGGGAAGATGATAAGTTATCACAATTTATGCGTTATGTTCGGCACATGACAAGAGCGCCGTATAAATCAGCTGCCGCTCCAACGTGGCATAGTACGACAGACCCTACCGAATTTAATGTTGTTTGCCGCACCAAACCTTACCTGCCGAACCAAACTGATCATTCAAACGCCGTTCCTCTGCCGTACTTAACTCATTAGTTAGGTTCGGCGAATAAATGGGCCTAAATTGGTATTAGGTGAGTGTGTTGCATCGCAGTTGAACGATTCCATTTTCCAATACATCGCCTGTGCCCTGCAGCATCTTACAGTGACGGAAGATTTGTTGAATTTCACATTTTAGAGTGGTAAAAGATGCATGGCAGCGTAAATTACCGAACTGTCAAATTCGTCGTAAAGCGTGTATTTCTGCAACATATAATTCAAAGATCAAATATTTCAGTTGGCTAATTCAATTGTTTGTAATAATTCCTGTTTGGATGCCGCCAAAAATGAGTAATAAATGAAATTATTTTTGACTGATTCAAAGTGTGGGCGGTAATCGGACAGGAAGAAAAATGAGGTGATGTGTTGCGGTGAATTGTGAATGAACGGGTAAAACCAGACGCAGTTGTTCGGAATACCGGAGGAAATCTGTTCCGCTTCTGAACGGAGAGACAATGAACCTGTTAGATCCTGTTTAGCCTTGTAAACTAAACAGATCCCGAGCATCTGCAAATGAATCACTTTCGGTCATTTAAGTGTCCGTCAGGCATAGCGAGTAAAGGGCGCTGCTTGAAAGTTTCTTTTAGCAAATCTACTGTAGATCGGCTGCCTACCTGATTGAGTTTTTTTATTGTGAACTACACTCGTAGTAAAACCACTGCCAAACATAGAGAAACTACTGATATCTCTAAAGTCGATTTTAGATCGACATCAAAGACCAGTGAAAGGAAAAGTGGTCGTCCGAAATACACCTGAAGGAGGGCTACAGAAGCAGAACTTTAGACTCTAAGCCTTAACTTAACTTGTTAGAAGAGGTTTCTTTTTGGATCATTGCCGATAAGTTCAAAAATGAAAAAGAAAATCATTCATCTCAAAAACCGGTTGAGAGTGAGATTTCATGGTCCTATTTTTATCGATGATATGTATAATAGTGGTATAACCTTGAAATGGACGCAGATAATTACAAATTATGCAGGTATTTTTATTTGTTTGAAACAATCCAAACAAACTGCCAGGATATATGTAGAGTGTATTGGGTCAGAATTTCCAGAAGGGTGGTTCTGCTCTGATAACGTAGAGCAAATTGTTTCATTGATTATGTTTGAAGGTCAAAAAACCTTTAACGGTTCACTGACATTTAAATTTTCGTCAGGGAAACTTTACAACATAAAATTCATTTGCTTACGAGCGTAGATTTAGGTTTATCTTTTAATTTACGAACAGATTAACATCCTACCGTATCCGCTTGATTGCATGACCTTATATTATGCATGTATACATGTGAATCTACTGTAATTACGTCGAAATGATCACAAAGCATAATGGACCACAAAACAACAGTGAACAAAAACAACAAACACAAAACAACTGAGTGAATAAAACACAATCAATCAAATTTAAGTGAACTAAATGACACGCACGCGTGCACAAAGTGAGCGGAACGACGCTTTAGAAACCTTGAGTCGTGTCTTTTAATGACCGTATGTTTTTGTAAAAAGAAACAAATGAATGCTGTTCAGGTCATTATCCATCCGAAACCCTTGAAACAACTTCGGAGAAAAATAATAATTCTAGAGAATAATAAAATGTCGGTGGGAGCAAAGGGATTGCTCCAAAAAGGGTTGATGAAGGGGGTTAACAAGCTGAACCGAACGGATAATTAATGGACCCAAATAAAATCATCAAAGAAGAAAAAAAGAAATACTACTGCAACTACTATTTTTTTCACAATATCCGCGACCAACCACAAACAGAAACCCTGCTCAGTGCGTTTTAGTCTTTACTTGTCCTTATTTATGTCAAATTGCACTCGCTAATCATTTGATGATAACCTATACAAATACATTGACCAACTATGAAGCCGATTGGTCTTCCATCAGCTGGATGAGATAACTTATTGAGGGTTTATATTTTTGCTACATTAAGCTTAATAAATTTTCTTTTCTCTTAAGCCACGGTACGTGGCTGAATAACCTCATGTAGTGCGAATAATTTTTAGTCTATCAGGAAACATTAAAAAACAGAAATAAGAATAGGAAGTATATTGATGATATTGAATTTCTTTCATCGGAACTGAAGGTTTGATTTCTTTAATGTATTTAAAATTTTCTTCTTAGTCTGAAATTATTCGTTCTTAAAATTTGATACAGGCATCTGCCGGCATTTGGTTGTACCTTCTGATAGCTATAGTACTGAGTTGTTTCATGATCTTCATCATTCCACACACGGCCTTCTTGAAATACCTTATTTGGTATCTATTGGTTTTCCTTGAACTGCTCTGAATGTAACGCCCTTCCGCGTTAAAGTTGAGAAAATCTCTCCTGATTGTCAGGACAGAATGCGGAATAAAGCTACCATAGTTAAATTTATTCTAGTTTTTCCTGTTGAGCCAGGTGGCCTATATACCGGTTTTTGTGGGAAGAAATTTTT
>Ga0126337_10002657_pt1 | contig 11403 bp, 4 predicted proteins | sample DipCmetagenome_FD_92527 | JGI IMG/M metagenome (GOLD analysis project Ga0126337, IMG submission 92527) | Coral microbial communities from La Bocana,Puerto Morelos, Mexico - Diploria C A metagenome | ecosystem: Host-associated > Invertebrates > Cnidaria > Coral | place: La Bocana,Puerto Morelos... | reverse complement strand
AGTTTGGCCATAGGTCTCCTTTGATTGACAATTTGTTTTTGGAAAATTATGAGTGTCAGGCTTGCAATAATAACAGCAACAGAAATATTGACTACTTATTTAAGTGTTGCCTTTGTAAAACCAGCTATTTTGTAGGAAAATTCAATTCCTTTGGACTGTCTTATACATTTGGTAAGGTTCTTTTTAGCAGAGATCCTCATTTGCTCTTTTAACAACAATGAACAATGCGCATATGGCAAAGCTTATTAGATTGTGGCCACAGTGAGTGCCCTAGTTTTGGGATGTTGTTTACTTGTTGCAGTCCCAAAGTTTCACAACAAACTTGCAAGTTTACAGCAAGTAAAAAGCTCTGACAGTAGTAATATGATCTATGATTTCTAGTGAATTTCACTGTAGTTTGCATGTTTTCGTGAATTTCACGGATTTCTCAGATTCACTTAAATTTGTGGCGCTTTGACTGTACAAAATATCAGAAACCCTGACCAAAATATATCATTTAAATTTAAATGTGAGGTCAAATAAAAGCAGCCATCAGGTCAGATATGTCCAGGATTGAACGCTAATGAGATTCAAATTCCTTATGATAACCATCACAAGGTGTCCTCATTGGCTAGAAGATGCCAAAATACATACAATTATGTCTAATATGAAGTAATATGAAATGTCAGATAACCCTGCTAGACATGAAGTACTAATTAAACAATACTTGCGTTCAATCCTGGACATAAGTGCATCAGGTTAACTGGCTCGTACCCCAAGGGATTACCCTGGTGTCTGTAGCATGAAGTGACTAGGACAGTATCTGTTACCCCCAGATAAGGTGCTGGTCCATCGCATGGATCTTCAGCATTAGTACCCACTTATAAATAGACCAAGTGAAGAGAGGCACTGTGAGACTGGTGTCTTGTCCAAGAACACAACACAGTGATACAGACCAGGACTTAAACCCAGACCACTTGATCCATAACTGTTAAGCCTATTAATAGCTTATATGCAAGGGTTTTTAATTTATTTTTTTTGACAGACATATGCTCTACCATTATATCTTAAGTTTATTTTATCAACTATTTGACTACCCGGTAACTACCGGAATGGGTATTTGAAAACATTTTCCAATTGTTTCCTAGATGGATGTTCCAGGTCCACCAACTTATCAAGCGATCAATAGCAAACCCATTCACTTTGAAGAAGCATTCAAGTCATTTAATGTTGGAGCAACAAGATTCCCAGCAATTAACAAGGTAATTTAAGTGCAAATAAGTTTGGCTTTTTCATGAAGTCACATCTGACAGAACATTAGTTAGCACTTGGGGTAAACATAAAACACCTATCTGTCTGGATTTGCAAAAGCGTATCCACAGAATTTGACCTGTCACTGCTAGATCTTGATAACATTCCGTCCTAGAGCTAGATTTCCACAAGGCTTATCATAACTCAAATAAAAGGAAATAACTGTCCTGTGTGCCTTTTGAGGCTAGAAACACTAAATTCACAGTCATTTCATTGAATCATGAATTGTACAATTTCAACATGAAATTCGAGTCTACAGTGTAAATCAACAATATTAAACATACATATGTCTAAACTGTTGTGAAGAGTTGATTGATGAATTTCTTTATAAGGCCTGTATCATCCTAAATGAACTGATCAAGAGCTTCCTACATCAACACTTGATTGAACTTCAAATAAACTAGGCCATAATTATGAATAGGAGAGCACTCTGCATGTTGTCTGTATGTCAATTATCAACCAGAAGCCACAGAACCAAATTGCTCTCACACTAGCGAATCACAGACAGTTTTGATAGTTAGCTAGATGGCGAATGCCTAAAATTGATAAACTGAACAAGGAAGTGCTATCTCACAGTTGGATCAGCACTTGATCTGATGTTCTTGACTCCATTCGTGGCCATGTTTTGCTTGCAAATAACAAAGCCCTAGATGTACTTCAATTTCATCAGCAGGAAAGTTGCTTTCCGACAGCACAACAGACATCACATCAAAGTTCAGGCCAAATAATGCTTACAGCAGCTACAAATGCCTAATCCATTGCATTCTAAACCCTAAATTGATGTGTCTATAGAGCTCTTTTCTGTCTAAAGCAAGCACAAACAGCCTACAATTACCAGGATAAATGACGACTTGTTTGTATTTCTCAGGGTCGTTTCATTTACAATAATGGACGACACTTGCTAGCTGATCGTTAGACTAATGCACCTTCATTCTACTTAATGATGTCTTAATGAAGTGTAGCCTGGGCTAAGCTTAACGCCAATAACAGAAAAGAAATAAAAACAGATCTATGAATAAATGAAACATGCAGCAAGAACATCTCTACGTTTCATGCAAGCTAAGCTTTACAAGCTGTGGCCATTCGCAAAGCTAACAAAAAATAGCTCCTTATGACAGTGGACATTGATGGATGAAATAATTTGTAAGTGTATGGATTCTGAACTAGTACCAATTTCATATATGTGTACTTTTTCATTTTTCAGGACCAAAGTCACCCTGGGTAAGAATAGTTTCTGTCTTATTTCATGTAGTTTGTAGTATGTTGTACATTGCTTGTTATTATTTTGTACGACTTTTTTAGTAACAAAAATTACTTCTGTGGTTGGCTGAGAATACAGGCCAACATATCATTAATCAATGCATGTTTCTCAGTCATCTATTAAATTAATAATTTTATCCATGGAATCTTGAGCAGATTAGGATATTTACAACTTGCCTTAGAAGGCTCATGAGTGCAATTTTCAAATTTAATATCACTCATATCTAATCCTTTATTATTCTTACATTCGTCCAGTTAGTTATTTCTAACTAGACGCTTTTGACTGCACCAGAAAGATGAAGAAAATATTTATGAGTTATTACATATTCCTCCACAGGCCAGGAGCTTATGAGTTTGATGCTAAAAGAGATAGAAAAGTGAAGTTCCATGGCTCATTTGGAGGACCACAGACACTGATAACATCAGTTACAATCAAGTGTAATGACTTTGGAGAACCTGACATTGTAAGTATAAGCTTGATTGTTGGGTTCACAGAACCCAGATTATTGCATTTTCTCACTGGTCATGCCCAAACTGGAAATCGTTGGATGATAACTTAATGGAGTAGAATCATTTTGTTCTGTTTTTAGATGCCAGATATTATGTGTACCTGTTGTAACTGATCATGTTTGACTTGAAATGTTATCTTTCTGTAGAGTGATATTCACAATAAGCATGCAATTTAAATACTACATGTATTAACTTAATTTTCTTTTTCGATAAACCTCTAACTAATGAAGTGTGAAGGCCATACAGGGGACTATTGCATTGGTCTGAGTGTAGTGAGAACTGTGTAAAAACCAGCAAGGACCAAATTTAATAACACCCCAGTACTGCTCTAGTGAGTGAGGATAGCATTAGTTAATTATGTGGCACTTATGCTATACTTTTGGAAACAGAAAATACATTGCTTATGACCATTTCCATGGAAATTTCCATTTCCATGGAAATGGTGCATGTCGCAAAATCCTTACACACTATCCATGTTCATGGTAATGACACAACAACAACAAATCATTTTATTTGTACCATAAGCATAATTATAGTTTCCTCAATTGTGATTGGTTTAAAAACCTTCCATTTTCTGCTAATCCACTTGCTAAGTTGTTATATTGGGCAGTTTGTCATTGAACAGTTCAATAAGCCAATCAAATTCAAAGTTTTTAGTGTAAAAGGACCAGTCACATTCAAAGTTGTAGTTTAAATCAACCAATCTCAATTTCAGAGTGTCATGAAACAAAAAAGAAATTCAGGCTTTAATTTCTAACTGCTTTAAGAGTTTTGTGTACATAACTGCTATGATCCATCATGTCTTCATAACAACAACAGTATTAATAAATTATGCTAGTACAACCTGTTATTCATTGCAACAAAAAACAATGATATTTACAAAACCAAGAATAGAGTCACAAGCAATAGTAGAGCTACAGTATTTACAATATTATATTGCCTAAATGAAGAGAATAAAGTTAAACGATTACATATTAATTTTACTGTATTATTTCTATCTTTATAGTTTTCTTGAAAGCTAATCTGTGGAGAGATTTTATTAAGTGGAATTACCTTAAACCTGTTGTGGCATGTTCTTGTGTTTGTCAAATTGTGCTACTTTGTATGGACTGTATTTTTATACTTTCTAAATTGCAGTGTAATTCTTGCAAGAGTCCTCCTGTTGGAGATTACTTTGAATACAAAAAAGTTCATTTTTGTCGGAAATGTTACAATCACCATTTAACAACAGGAGAGAAGTACACAAAGAGGTAAGAGTTATTATCAAAATGGATTCATTTGGTACATTAACTTTTTTTCTAGAATTGTTCCTTTGTTCACCCTGACTGTGCAGGCAAGCATCTTGATCTAGAGCAGTTTTCACTTGAGTAAACCAAGAACAAAGTGATATCACAAATAATGTAGTGAGACATCAGAACTCAGAAAAGATACATGTAACTGTGTGTTAGTAGACTGTTCACAGTTCCCTTTTTTTCTGTGATATTGTACATGTTCGGCAGGTTGCCATCTTGGGTTCTTGATGTGAGCGAAACTGGGGAGAGGGCAAAATGCCTGTGGGATTAAATACCCACGGGTATTTTGTACTCTCCCCATGTACTCTCCCCAGTTTTCCTCACATCAACAGAACAAGAGCGTGGCCTGTTGAACTAAATGATCAACATCTATGATCTCATGTAAAATTATGGGACTCTGCACAGTCTATATGTTAGTTAGTCATGACTGGCTTTGATCTGACATCTGATGACCTGAGAAAGTAGTTAGATTTTTTTAATAACAAAGTGTAGAACATCATGTACTACACTCGCAAAGTACTTTCAACTTGATGAAAACTGCTACACTTTGACATCATCTGTGTTTCATTACCGAACAGATACAAGGCAATAAGGAATCTGCTTGTTAATTTGACACAAGAGAAGATCAGTTTCTTGTTTGACATGAAAATTTCCATGGTGGTGTGTGACTGAAACAGCTATTCAGAGACACTGTGTAGATTTCTCTAGAGTTGCATTCGTGACTAGCATGTGAAAATTTTATCTTAGAGACAGACATCTTTCTCATGAGCTAAATACATGTACAGTGTATAAAGACAGTTATGTTCCCAAAGACCCAGTAAAGTCAATTGTTTATACATCTGCACACATTGCAGACCTATCATGCTGGATTATTCTTGTCTTTTAATTGATAGTTTTTAAAATCTCTTGTTACAGTTATCTTCAATCATTTTACAAAGTCAGAGACTGTTCAAAAATTCACAACCATGAGGGAACAAATGCAAGATTAATGGTAAGGGCAAAAAGAGGTTCCTTGAAAGGAATCTGATTACTGCGAAAGTCTTTTACAGGGCCTTAAAACTTACGTGATCGTACAAGGGAATCACTTTGAATCTGGCTTTGAATCTACTTTGTGTCACTGAACAAACTTTAACAGCCTTCTAATTAACAGCATTTGAAAAACTCATATGGTGTGTGTCCTCTCTGAAATTTCAGTTAGAATTGTAGGTTTTAGCTTGTAGAGTAAATCGTGGGTCACTTCAAAGTTACGTAACTAAAATATAGTAATCCTGTAGAGCGTTTGGTTTCAAAATGTGAATGCAGTATTATTGTTTGAACCTTCAGCAAACGCTGAAGCTTGGAATAGAAAACAACAATGAAAAAATATTCTCTAAAACACAGCAGCAAAGTGTAATTAGTTTAAAAGTGAAATAGGTGATATTTACAAGTGACCGAAAAATGAAATGTGAAATTAGACAACAACAAAACAAGCATTTCTAATTATGTTCACAAAACTTTCATCTCAACAGCTGAAAACAGAACGAGACCTCAAGAAACAAAGATTTAGAGAGGCGTACATGAGTTTGTACTTCTAACTACTCAGGGCTGTGTTTTCTGATCGTGATGTATATATAAAGTACAAGATGAAGGGAGATTTTTTTCACCCAAATAACTAAAGTGTAAATATGTTGATGGATTCTGGAACACTTATTTATGTAATAGCACAATATTGAGGACAGTATTTTTATAGTGATTAGTTAGACAAGTTGCGGTGGTGATGTTCATGCTTGTAAGGAGCCAGATATCTCTAGTGCTCACAATAACAAGACTTCAGCTTTAAAACTGGCATTTGGAATAAGATGGCAGTTGATATTATTATCATTGTAAAAGAGCAAACTAGTAGAGAAAAAGAATGTAGAAAATGAATAAACGTCTTATGAACTTTTTGTTGTTTTTGAACTCGTTGACGAGCACGGTTGGACATAGCACCCTGATAACGTCCAATTAAAAGTAATTCCAAAGCTTGAACAATCGCTTGTCGGCTAGCCAATCATAATGAACTATAAAGAGTTGGAGACCATTACAAAGCCAGGTAACAACTAATCAACCTACCAATCAGTTAACTTGGCACCCAGCTAACGTTCAATTCGAAGGTTTGATAAATTAATCGTCGAATTTCAGATCATCCTTGCCCGCATACCAACCGCCCCCCCCCCCCTCCCACTCCCCGAGGTCTAGTCGTCCCTGTTCAGACGATTGCATGCCTTTTCAAGTGACAACGGAGAATTTTCCCCCAGGTTGTCCTTTCAGTGCTATTCACCAATCGCGCAAGGTTTACTCACGTGTGCGATCACGCGTTTAACGTTTTAGGCAAGGTTCAGGGGTTTGTGCAGAAAATCATGAATCAAAAACACTGCGTTATTTCGAGCAGTTTGTTATTAGGGCACATTTATTCATATTCATATTGAATAACCTCGTTAGTTTTTCACCCTCCAGGTCGTTAAACCGACTGATTTGGTGCTCGGGTTAATTATGCAATACGGTTCCATCTTCAAAGTACGAGGCCGGTCGCTGAACCATATCAAATATAATTTTGAGGATGGTTGCATTCTTAGCATGCGGGCTTTGTTCCTTTGACGTCAGTGACTAGAAAGGCCTCGAGCAATGTCTTCAACTCGACTGCACACTTAGCTCACGAAATACGGCAATTCCACTTGTGCTTGACTTTTCACCTGTTTGAATCTTCCCTTGGAAAGGATCGTGTGGTTTAATTAAAGGGCCGAGGCCCTTTGTACTTCACGAATTAGTCCTTTATCCCGCCCGGTTTCTACGAGATGCAAAATCGACGATTGGTTTCTGTACCCATGTAAAGAATTCATAATTTGAGAGAAACCTCGGTTATAACAAATTTGTCCGCAGGACTTTCGTGGAAAAAGTCAAGAAGTGGCTAACAAGAGAATACCCTGAACTTAACTAGGCGGACAGAAAACCACACCGAACACCGAAATGTTCCACGGTAATACATCCAGAGGTAGGTTCATTACTGATGCTTACAAGAAACACGTATTGCAGTTTTCGACTGATAGCAACTTCTCAGACATTCCTTACTACCCGATTGGTTAAGTGAAATCAAGGGATAGTTTGCCTGCAGAGAACTCAGCCCTTCAGCCAAACTGTATCTCGATTCCATCATTCCAGATGTCTCTCGGACCCTTTTAATCAATGTTTCTCTTTAAATTTAGACATTGTCATTGTCTGTGCTTTAATAACTAGGTGCAAATAGGAAATGATATCATTTGATATCAATTGTCTATGTATTTTGTTCATCTTGGACTGTGATAATTTTTAAATAGGCGAAACCTCGGGCGAGAAGGAGCTCGTTTTATAAATTAAAATAATACTGATGATATCGACGAGACCGGTTACGCTAAAAAAAACAATTCAGATTTACATTGTTTGTTTACATACCATGATATGCTGAAGAATCATCTGGAAAAAACGACTATTGTTGTCGTTTTGTGGAAAGATTCAGAAGACCATAAAATAATGTTAAGTAATTTTAAGCTTTGATGCCTCTGCGGCGGACGAAATACCGGCATGCAAAAAGATTGATATAAGAAGCCCGTTCTTGGCGAGTGAGTTTCTCTAATACGCTTGCCAGATCACTGAACCGCGTCTAAAACTGAAGTCTATCTTTTCCAGTGTCCATACAGGGCGCGAACTCGGAACGAGTGAATTCTCTCTGTGTCCATGATACAGACCTGTTCAAAGATTTTCCACTTCACTTCCATTCAACTAATTGTTTCCACTTTTTGTGGCCACTAAAATCACAGTATAGGCCATTTTGAACCACTCTAAGACTTTTCACGGACAGTGCTCCACGAAGAGGAAACAGGCATTGAACAGTTACAACGCTACAAAATGTTAACTGTTTCACTTCATGTGGCAACAACGGCTTATTGTAGACCAGGCTCTTGAACTTAATGCGCAGAACTGATACATTTTATTTCCGTTCGGCTGTGAGCGAGTCCTGTGCAAAATATTTGAATTTTTCTCGTCACAGGTCACAAGCCACCATGCATATTACCGCCCAAAAATAAGCCGTCACCGGCTAGCAATGATTCAAAATTAGATTTATTGAGAGTAGGTAGTTTTCCAATAAAGGGAAACATCTTTTTGCTCCTTTCAGTTTTCCGGATGGAATATCGATGGAATATCGAGTCTTAATTTTTGTATTTTCGTCGTTTGCACGGTAGTGCGAATCCCATTCAGTTTTTTAAAGTCTATACTGGTGTTAGATAGAATTTTCTAGCCAGTTTTGCTCCATTGAAAGCAATGTTCTTGTGTGCACTAAATACTGGTATTTATATCCCAATATTTTTAATCATCCGCCTTGTTTTGTATCACCATGCAGAATTTCAGGTCCGGACTGTGATAAGTATTTTTCATTCTTAGGTAGCGATATGATGTCATCATGTACGGACAAAATTTTATTAACTGTCGCTGTTCCATCTTTCTCCAAATCTTTGATTTCGTATTTTTCGTCCAAATAGCCGATCAACCTGTCTCGCTGTTCCCCAGATGAGCACTGATTTGCTATCCATTGGGCAGTTTGCTTGCTGATCAGTCCCAAAACATACTTTTCCCAAAGATGCGTTGATTTTCCGACTTGATTCGTGAAAGTGTTTTCTTCGATTTCTTTCCTCCAGGTATACTTTGACTTCCGTGCGAGTTTCATCTCCTTGCTTTTTCCATCTGGCATACAGAGCTTGTGTCTTTCAGGCACGATCCGTTTGGAATCTCCTTTTAATTTGTCTTTGTTCCTCCGCTGCTTCGTTGAAATGGAAAGATTTTTCAGTTTGAAATTGTACAGTTCTTTCAAGTCCGCTGAAGTATACGAAGATAAACTTGGGTCAGCTCTGCATTGAATTACGTCCTCGGCAAATTGGAGCGTGAGGCCGCTAACTTCCTTGAGTATTGTCCTATTAGCATAGCAACATTCCTGTGTCCTCATCTTTTCCTTAACCAGCGAACTTTGCTGCGGCTTGACAGGAGGCAATCCTAACTCTCTCTTGTGAACATAATTTTTGACGAAATCGTTTATGTCCAATGTTGCTATGATTCTACTCATTTCAGGTGTGGAGATATCGTAACTAGGCAATAATTTCAATGTGTTTGGCAGTTGAGCCAAGTGTCGCTTTCTTTCCATCCTCTGATTTTCCCATGCATATTTCAAAGACGGATTTGTCCACATCAAACCCGTTGCGTAGCGGAGTTGTTTTTGCGAAGAATTCATAGCCGCTTTTGACGAGGATGAAATTCGGCCTCCCTTTATAGAGGGCAAAAAGGAGTTTCTTTGAGTCATGTCGGCTTCAGATTCACAGAATTATGTTTACCTTCATGAAAGGAGGAAAAATATAAACTTGATTTTGACGGCGAGTTGCTAAGACGGCAGATGTGGTGAACATTGGACGAAAATTTCCAAACAACTCGATACAGTCTTCTTCAAGTCGATTGCCATTGGCAGAGATTTAAAACCACTTCTTAGTTAATTACAAACCTCAAAGACCACGGTGTCTTTGTTTTCTGGTGTTTTGTATCAAATAAAACAGTTTTACGATCAGTAATGAAAGTAAAATAGCGCGAAACGGCAGGGCATAAATGGTCTGCCTTTCATTTAATGGGGCAAAACCGCGATAAATGGATGCAATTCGAATAAACAAGGATCTAATTATGTCGAAAAAGTCTTATTTTCTGCAAATTTCGGTAATTGTGAAGATAATTATTTCTGAAGAATCTTGTAAAGGAAACAAATTGTCAAATTCTACAGGAAGTTGCGCTGCGACAAGCAATTTTTTTTAAGCGTTCGATAATTTTGAACTTCCCTCGGTGATATCACCCCTGGAATGGTACAGCAATAACCACCACAACTCAATTAATTACTTGTTTCAATCTTAGAATATTTTCCATTCCTTTCAAGACTGAAAAAAGTATGCAGTTTATAATCGGACGAAACGCACGGAACCGGGAGGCCGATCAACATTAGCTCGGAATGAAAAAAGCTTCTTGAAAACATCGCAAGTCCTCCGACAAAGGGCATCTTCGGAAATTGAAAAATTAAACTTTTTCTCTTCATTCCTCGTCACTGTTCTTTTGATGCATCAAATTTTCAATGAATTCCCCCCAGCAAAATTGGATCTTAAGAATTCTATAAGAAATTAGCAACTTATTTAGCATTTTAGTTAAAGAAACTTTTTTACGTATGTTTTTTCAAGGTCAGCTGTTTCTTGAGGTGATAACGTCTATGAAACGACAAGTAAAAATGCGCAACAACACTGTTCAGAAGAGGTTCGTTCTAGTTTCTCGAGTGTACAGGTGTAGTTAAAATTTCACGCAAACTGACAAATCTGCTGATTGTAATCGATCGAAAATCCGATTCGGAGTGTTGTCCAATCAGGATAAGGTTCGGTTTTTCAACGTCATGCGTCATTGCACCTGAGTCTCCGTTCAGACTAGGTCCAGCCAGCGGTGTATGTAAACTGCAGTCTGTAACGAGTCAGTAGCCATCGAACTTCCAAGCGCATACTTAGTGAGGAGAATGAAGGATTGTGCATTGCAATTTACAACACGAAACGCTCGCCTTGCTTCGTCGAAAACTTGATGGTATACTAACAACTCGGATTTTCAAAACAGCTTGCTTGGTGCGCACTCTGGGGATTGTAACCAAGGCTCTGTAAGGTCGAATGAAACAACTCTTTTCCGCGGTTGTGTTATTGGTTAACATAACTTAATGTTTTAAACTCCAGCCTATAGATCACACTTGCTTGTAACTAGAAAAATCCGTTTAGAGCTCAGGCATTGAAAGTAAGAAATAACAAATACAAGTCTCTAAAGAATAAATGTTAATTGCACCAGGCTTTAGAAAAGTGGTCAATTCCCAGACCAATAAACTGACGAAGGGCTAACGCTCGAAACGTCAGCTTCATAACTCGTTACGGTGGCCAATTTACATTTTCAACTTAGTTGATATAACCAAATTACCTTGTTACCCCCACCGACGCAGCACAACAGT
>Ga0126337_10002656_pt1 | contig 11407 bp, 3 predicted proteins | sample DipCmetagenome_FD_92527 | JGI IMG/M metagenome (GOLD analysis project Ga0126337, IMG submission 92527) | Coral microbial communities from La Bocana,Puerto Morelos, Mexico - Diploria C A metagenome | ecosystem: Host-associated > Invertebrates > Cnidaria > Coral | place: La Bocana,Puerto Morelos... | reverse complement strand
GCCAAATTTAAAATTTTAGAAAACCACTCACACTCAAAAGTACGAGGAAACGCCGCATTGACTTTGAAAGGGTTTCCTTTGTTTCCGCACTGGCGCGGCTCGTAAAATAAAATGGAAAACGTTCGGTTTTGCTCAGGTGGCTTTAGCTATTCGCGATTCGTGCGACATCGGTTTTTCGCGTGAAATTTAACGTGGAATTCACGAGTCAGGTAATGGATTTTCCTATAGTATTGCATGTGTACTTTTCGAGCGCTCTCGGGTGTGTCACTTTTAACAATTTTATTTTACTAACTAACAAATCGCATTTTAAACATTTCTCCTTCACATAGATTTCCCATCTTTTGATGATCTTCCTTGTGGTACACGTCACATGTCCCGGATCGTTGGGGGCGAGGCAGCCATTCCACACTCGTGGCCTTGGCAAGCAGAGCTTCAAATCAAAAACGAAACATCCGGACTGTTCTATTTCAAGTGTGGTGGAACATTGGTTACCCCTCAGTATGTGGTGACAGCCGCCCATTGCGTTTTCGGTGTGCCTTTTCCGCAGTCATACAAGATCCGTCTAGGTGAAGATATATTTCAGTTTACTACCTGCCTTAGTTTCTAAAGATGTTTATAAGTTTGTGACATACGACTAGGTAAGACGATACTCCAGTTTGTTTTCATACAATGAGTTAAGAATAGAAGACAAGAGGGTTACGTTGAGTAAGTTTGTAAGATCCGACTAAGTAAGAAGATCTTTCAGGTTGTTTTCATACAATCTGTTACGAATAGAAGACAAGAAGGTTAAGTAGATGAAACTGTATGATCCTGAGTGGCTTTCATTAAATCGATTTCTTTTTAACCTTTTCAGTAAAGTACAAACAATTAAAATGATTAAGAGTTCTAAACAGAACTCAAAAATACATGGAGGTTGTAACACATGCGCTCGCTTGATACGAAAATCTTAAAAGATAATGGGAAACATTCCACCAGGTGTATCCAATAGCAAAAACCTATGGGTGCTCTAGGTAATTACGGTCGATAATAATATGGAATCCTGTTTTACGTTGCGATGGGTACAAAACAAATATCAAGTATTTAGCATATTAACTGGGAATCTACACAAAAAATAAGAGTATCCTTAAACCCTATATTTAGTGTTAGCACCAAGAGATTATTAGTGATTACTTTAGTAATAATATACATGAAAAAAAAAAATGAAAAGTACTCGATTCTGATTGGCTAAGAGCAGTGCAGTTCAAATGAAATACCAGTGCAAAAAGTGTAACACTAGTGAAAATTACATATCGTAATTCTGGATTTTGATTGGCTGAAAGACAGTCTGAACCTGTCTAAGCCACTCACATTACGTAAAATGATGACAAAAATTTTGCGCGGAAACTTTGAAAAAGTTTTCTAGAGTGGCAAAAAAGGTTTTAAGAAAGATCTTCCCCACTTGCCTCGCACATTTTTTTTCATGCCTTATTATTAATAAGTAGCGAGGCTAGTGCAAATTAATTCCAAGTTAAATTCGAAACCGTATGATTAACTGTAATTACAGAATCGAACGGTGATTACAAATTAAATTAATCCTATACCACGATAGTAAAACCTAAAAGAGACAAATTGGAACCTCCCAATACATCAGTAAACTACATGCAAATTGCAATTCAAATAACAACCAAATCATTTCATAACTTTTTTTTACCGCATAAGGAGTCCACGACCGCTCAGTATCTAACCATGTACAGACCATCAGTGTCTCTGAGATCCACATCAACAGAAGAGCTATGACAGATGGATATGATAATGACATCGCTCTCGTAAAGCTCTCCCGTCCAGCTCTGCTCAATACAAGAGTTGGTTTGGCTTGCATGCCAAGTGGCAAAAAGACGGATCGAGTGACCCCCGGAACAATGTGCTATGTTACAGGTGAATAAAGACGAGGCGGGGGAACCTATAAGGGCGAATGAGCTCGAGAGGTGCTTTAGTTTTCCAATGCCTCTCCCCAAGCTGGAGTAAAAGAGTAAAATAAATAAAGCGAGTACTAATTACAATACAATAAATCTGATTAGAAATAGCTGTCTTCAATCAACTAGGATACCTCCGAGATGGAAATGGTGGAAGTGGCTTTTTTGACATTGCATAGATTGAAGTATACTGGTTTACTAAGTTTTTCTTTAACCAGTTGCATTGGAGAATCAAGGAAACCTTTTCTACCATAAAACTAATTCAAAAATTCTTTATCCAAGGGTGGGGCAGTTCTTCTTTCGGAGGACAGAAGTCTCAAATTCTTATGCAAGCTGAGATGCCAATCGTTGACTACAAAACTTGCGCACAAGGTAACGAAGATCTTGGAAAAGTCGTGGATGCGACAATGGTATGTGCAGGCTTTGGTGGAGACAGCAAACTTAGTGGTTGTCATGGAGACAGTGGTGGCCCTCTTGTTTGTCAGGACGAGATAGGACGCTGGACTCTGCGTGGTACAGTCAGCTGGGGAGATCATTACTGCAACGGAGGGCCGGCATACTCAGTCTTCGTACGAATCAACAGTTACATTGATTGGATAAAATGCAAGATGGCATCAGAACCCTTAAGGCCACGTAAGACTATATAAAACCGCCATTTGAAACAATAAAAAATGGACCTTTACTTGTGGAATCAACAACTTCATGATTTTTTTTTACTACTACGTCCTTCGTTTAAAGCATATAACCCTGCATCTGTTGTACATGAGAGCTGCATAAAGTAATTGTTAATTTAATTCTGCTTAGATTTATTCACTTTGAAACTTTTGTATAAGTTTGGTATTTTGTGTCAGTTATATTAAGACTGGTTTCGTGTGATTATTACGAATACTATGATGGCTCTAAAAAAAAAAAATTAAAAAGAGAGAGAAAAAAAAAACATCAGCCACATCTGTCGTAAGCCTAGCGTTTTATACGACAAATGTTTGAAGAGCGACACGATTCCAATTGAATGGAAAAGAATCCAAGGGGACCTGGATGAAAGAACAACAGACAGCATTCTGGTATATTTTTCCTCGCGACGATCGTTGCAATTCCTCGAGGTAGAGCCGAGGTTTTTCTTAGCGAGTGTTCCCATTCAAGATGTCAACAATCTCTGCCGTCTTGGTATTCGCTGAGACCATATCGATTATATAGGAACCAACCCAAAGTTTTACGCGGATGAGCACGAATGCTGTAGTTAAATTATGGATACTCGTTTAAGCAACAATTTACTTTACTTTTGGTTTTTCTGTAGCCCAGGGATGTGTCGACACTCATGATTATTGCGGTACCTGGAATGCCCACAATCTGTGTGAAAACAACTACTTCCGTAACATGCTCAGAACGTTCTACTGCAAAAAGACCTGCAATGCATGCTGAAGTAAGTCTACGATGACATATATTTATCGTAGATATTTATTATTATTTCTTATTTACATTTTTGTGATTACTTTTATTTGAATTGGTTAGCACTTTGTGGTACTTTCATTGAAACTAAAGCTAAAGCTCTCCCTCCTGTACCCGCAGCAATTCCAATTACGTTTTAGGCAGGGACACCCTCTCCCCGATATGAAGTAGTTAGATCCCCGGATAAAGCAATCTGTGTTTGAGCGCTGAGTTTTCAGTGTCTCTCTTTACTTGGACGGCATACATGGGTAAAACTATGTAGGCTACGGTGGAAAAGCCGGTATCCCCTGGCAATAATCTAAAGTTCATTCATAGTACAGAAACTGGATTAGCACAAGAGTGTGGGTCGGTTTGGGTTGAAGCAGGTTTATCCTTGGTTTAAGCGTGAGTTCCCAGTATCCTTACACTTTGTTATTTCTCTTACTTCTATAGAAAAGGAGCTTGTGTCAAAAAGCTGCTGTTTGCATTTGAACTGTAGATGAAAAAAGGAAGCATGCAAAAACTTTGTTTTTGTTTTTCCTCTTGGTAACTTTCTATGTTTATTTGCTTTGTATTTTAATTGAGTTGTGTAATATGCCAATAAAAATAATGTGAAGGGAAAATCAATGTTTGTACATATATTTCTGTTTTGCTTACTGTGCCTGCAACTCATGTCTCCCTTTTAATCACTAAATTTCTAACCTATTATTGCATACAAAGTTTCGAATTTGATATTCTACTTGAATAAACCTGAATGAAGTAAACATACTTAGTAGAATGGTTTAAATATCTTTTTCAAAGTTATATGTTATTACATCTTCGCAAAGAAATTGTTCGAGATTTTCCAAAGCGTTGCCTGTAATTTCTCAAAACATTGCTTAAGAGCAGGAGCCTCCTGTTAATTAAGAGGTACTAAAAAAACCTCCAAAAAATGTTGCTTTCTTGCTTTGTATGGTTTGACGAGGGAAAAAAAAAATGCAAATTTCAATGACATAGTTAGTAGCTCTACGGATCTGTCACCTGTGCCCCGAAACTACAGAATATGTCTTGGTTTCAAAAAATATGGTTGCTCTCTTTGGTTTTTTTTCTTTTTGGTAATAAAAAACATTCAATTCTGAATTTGCCATTTCTAGCAGTATTTTCTATGCCATTTCTAGCAGTAAATTTATAGGATCTTTAATCGTCGCACTGTCCCTCAATTCCGTGATCCATCGCTTTGTTCTTTTACAAATCAAAATATTTTTGTCAACTTTCTGTTTAGTATTCCTAATACCAAAGGGGTATGTTAAGTGTATCTTCGCTGATGGGCTAAACTTGGTGTATGTTCAAACTCGGTGCAAACTGCAAAATTGCATGAGAATTGTCCAAGCGTACTTTTGCACAATTTCAATACCATCGTATGAGATAATTGTCATTGTTTCATGAAGCATGCATTGCTTAGTGTTTTTAATTTTCCAATTGTATGATTTGTAAAAGTCACGTTTTTATTAAAACGTTTCAGTTTGGAAAGGTAACAAAGTAAACCTGCCATGGGGTCTTCCCTTCAAAAATCAACACTGCAACTTCTTGATGCATTGTTTATTTAGCTCCCGTGGAGTGATATAAATGTGAATATAAAAAAAATACACCGTTCACGAATTGGAAAAGCCTAAACTTACTACGTTCATATAAACGGAAAATGATGGCACGTCCTGAAGAGTCCGGGATCGTTGTCCGGCTTTTATCCCGGTAGATATAATAAAAGCCTATATATTTTTATATCTCCTCATCAATCAATCAAATGACATGAAAATTGTCACTACTGAAGATATATGCGGAATTTGAATCAAAATGAAAGATATGTAATTTAATCGAGCTGGTGGTCTATTTCAGGGTACAACTTATGCACGGGGGAAAAGTAAAAGCAGGAGCAAAAGGCAGATTATATGACTAGTTTATCCTCTCTTTAATCTTCTAAAAAAAATAGGACTAAGAGGCTTTTAACGCAGCTAGGCTATTAACAGCTAGGCTGCATTAGAGCTGCATTAGAGCTTCCGTTTAACTAATCAACACAACTTCAGATAAGATTCATTTTGCGCCACTCAATGTTATTTTGTCATTAACATCGGAAGTAGTTATTCAGAACAAAAGTAACAGATCCTCAAAACAATTTTACTTAACCCACTATGACTATATAATAATTCTTTGTAAGTTTATTTGTTTGAGCAGCTGGCTTGTGTTGCTACAGTCAAGTCACTGCCTTCTATTTATGATATAGGAAACGAGTAGGACGAGGCCTTTACTGAGCAAAGTTTTTCGTGGAATTGTCACTCCACACTCCGGCGCAATGCTTTATAAGTTACTCATTGTTCTCGCCATTTCCCTTTTGGCGAGATATCAAGGTAAGACATTCCGTATTATTTCTTCTTCCCCGTAGAGACAGTTTTATCATTTCTTAGTCAACAGTTCAATCATTTTACTGCTGTCAATAATGATTACTGATTCGTCATATCTAATGCGAGAAATTCCGGTTTCCCTTTCTCAATTGATGCAATCTTTGAAAAGATTAAGGTGTAACGAGCAAATTCAAACTGTAGTTTCCTTAAAAAATTTTTCCCAAAACGATTTGGCCAATAAAATTAAACAGAGATATTAAAATTCACGTACTACATTTCATCAACTTCGTCTGCGGAGTCATCACAGATGGACTTGATTATTCAGATATCAGAGGCAGAAATATTGTATCTTCCGAAGGCGGCTGGTCTCGAATGAGAAAACAGTTTTAAATACCCCTACTACTAGAATCTAACCAGTTGGTTTTAATATCGAAGACTTTATTGATTGCCGTTGAAAACAATGGGGATCCTTAAATGCCGGCAATTTTAAAGTCCTTTTACTCAAATATCGTCTTCTATCAGTTCAGTTTTAGATAGCTGTCTTTTTTTTTATCATCTATTATGGACTGAAGAAGGTTAAAATTATGTACGTCGTAATGTTTTGCCATAACCCCTTCCGCTACCCTCCCGGTAATATAAGCTATTCTAACAGAAAAAAGAATGTTACTTCCGATTGTAAGAACCCCCCTCCTCCTTTTCTAACCCGTAACTTAAATCACGTTTTCATCAATTTACACCACGAAATGTACGAGTAAACTGACAAAGCATCAAAATCTTCGTCGGCCATTTTGAGTATTTCTCTCTTTTTTTTATAATTGCTCACGTACTAGGGATTGTTTCGTTCATGAACATGCATGGTTGTATAATAATGCAATTGATTGTGTGTTCTCGTGAAAACTGCGTTATTGAAAGTCTTTTGTTGAAAAAAGGAATGTCCAAAGGTCTAAATCATCCTCGTTTCGTAGCCGTCAACGAGCTTTATTCAGCAACAGATGTGAAAATACATTAACAGTTATTGAATGTCAAAGATAGGTATTGTTTATCTTTTGATGGCTTTGAATGTTGATACATATGATAGCGTTATTCTTGAACATTCCCTACGCGCAAATGAAAGTAATATTGGTATTGATGAGAGTATATATATATATATAATGAAAATTTGGACATAAATGATCAGCAGATATATATATATATTTTTTAATGAACAGCAAAAAATAGAAAAGCTGCTGAAATTTATCAGAATTAAAGAAATTGCTCAGAATGCCAAAAATTACTCGAAAACGAAAAAAGTTGCTCGAAATACAAGGAGTTCCAATAAAGTTGCCGAGCGAGCACTTAACAAGTTCATGCCACCTCTGCCCCAAATTTGCAGAATATCTCTTGTTTTCCAATCGACGAGTTGAAAATATGGTTGCTCTCTGTGATGTGTTTTTTGTAATAAAAATTGTTCCTGAATTTCCCATTTCCATAGTTATTTTCTTTATGATGTTTCATTCAAGAAACCTGACTTAACTTTCGAGTTTTGCTGCTGGTAACCAGTCTTTTCTCTTAGTGAATATTTAAGATTTTTAATTTAATCGCCGATCGTGAATACAAACGCTCGCTCCAATCCGTTTTTTGGGTTAAGTTAGTTTCCGAGGAGAAAAACAGACTGTAGCAGTCTACATGCGAACTTAAAAGACGGGCGACAGCCGAAAATCGTTATTGAAGCTTGAACGAACAGTGGCATAGGCCCCCAGTCTGCTCTGTCGAGAACATCGCGAGCTTACCTGCCACTCCTATCCCTCTTCATGATTTATTCGTATAAACACGAGATTACTTACACTCTCAGGCAAAAACTGGTTTAAATATACCATGCCATGAGACCACTACTACGGTTAAAACGTTAATCGGCTATGTTGCGGCCAAACCTTGCAACTAGCTTGGCATAGACTTAGCAATATTGCTATAAATAAACGCTTTTAAAATAACATTTAGATAATGCCCTGTGAATTTACGGTTTTTAAATACAGATCATATCAGTAGCTTTTAATACTTTTTGTTTTTTTATAATTATATTTTATATCGTATTTTTTCTGTAATCGATCAGTTGTTCTCTTTTTGTAACTGCTATTTAAATAGTCTCTTGGATAGTACTTTATCACATCAAAGCTGCTGGTATATTTTTTATCGTGGATAAATAAATGCTATACCTAGGGAGATCGAGTTTTAATCGTTACATATTAAATCCGTTGCAGTTCGTTCGTCCATTTAAGAAAGAATTAGATCGCAATTGTACTGCATGTGTATAATGCATAAGAATCCGTATAACATCTGCGCAAGAGGTCTTCAATAACATTTTCACTATTTAAGGCTCGATGGCCAAATTAATTATGTCACGAAAATGACTTTAACCAGGCGCTCGTCGTTCCTTTGTTAAAACGCAAATGCCTTGGCGAAAGAAATAGCAGTCCTGCTTGACCACTTTCTTTTGTCATACGGTTTGAGCACAAATTCAGTTTTATCGAAGGTGGCGTTTTGGTCTAAAGAGTTATATGCCTTCTTTAATTTTATCACAATGGCAAGTATTAGTTTATGCAATCTAAAAGAAAATAATCATGGCTTATATAGATCGGTCGCTCGATTCCGTGATCCGTCGCATTGCTATTTTATGAATTTTTTTTTTTAAGTTTCTGTGTAGTATTCAAAAAACATATATAATGCGTATGATATGTGCGTCTACCCTGGTGCGTTTTACGTCGTACATGTGCAGACTCGCGTACAACCCAAAAAATTGAGAATTGTCGAAGCCTATTTGGAAAAATTTCCATACGATCGTGCGTGTATATATGAGATAATTATCATTTTTTCATGAAAAATGCATTGCCTATAGTGTTTTATCCTAATTTTATGATTTGAGGAAGTCACGTTTTGACTTTTTATTGATTAAAATGTCTCAGTTTGGAAGTGTAACAAAGTAAACCTGTCATGGGGCCTTCCCTACATAAAATAAATACTTCAACTTCCTGATGTATTGTTTATTTATCCCCCGTGGAGTGTTAAAAATACTAATAATAAAAAATAAGCTGTGAACCACTTTGACAACCCTAAACATAATCACGTTCAGATAGACGAAAAATGGCCTATCGTGCAGGCACATTCTTAAAAGTTCTTGTAGGTTGTCCGGCTTTACCTCACTAGATGCAATAAAAGTCCCAAGCAAGAAAAAAAAAACATATTTTTTTACATGTTTTCATCAATCAATCATTATCAATCTTGAAGATATATGCGGAATTTGAATCAAAATGAAAGATATGTTACTAGATCGAGCTGGTGGTCTATTTCATGCTACAAATTATGCAAATTCGGAAAGAGCAGATTATATCACTCTATGTAGTCCACAACGAACCGGTCTGCTCATACTTCATCTTTTCTTTAATGTCCTTAAAAAAGGACTGAGGCTAAGGCTTTTGCGCAGCTAGGCTATTTAGCACTGAAATGGTAGGTACCTGTCAGAATGTATTAGAGCTTCCATTTTTACTAGTCAACCCAACTTCAGATAAGATTTATTTTGTACTAGTCAATATTATTTTTTCATTAACATCGGAAGTAATTTTCCAGAGCAAAGCTACGACATGTTCTTCGCAAGTTTATTTGTTTGAGCAGCTGTCTTGAGTTGCTACAGGTCAGTGCTTGCCATCAATCACAAGGCAAACATGTTTGCAGAGTGATGTTGGTAAAGTATGAAGATAAAGCCTTAAAAGCATAATTTATTCGTTGAATTTTCACTCCAGCAACACCCTACGCAGGACAGTCAACGTGAGCCAAAATACATGTAAAACGGCGCAATGCTTCATGAGTTACTCATTTTTCTGGCCATTTACCTTTTGGCGACAAGTCATGGTAAGGTATTCCGTATTATTACTATTTACCCGAAAAAACAGTATTGCAAAATTGTCCTGGCTAAATCATTTTATTTCCATGCCAATAATAGTTATTCGTCATATCAGTGTAAGGCAGTCGTCTTCGCTCTTTTCATTCATGCCATCTTTGAAATGATAAAAGTGTAACGAGAAAATTCACACTGTAGTCTTCTTTAAGAAGATTTGGCCACCAAAATAAAGCGGAGTTATTAAAAATCACGGACTTTATTTCATCAACTGCGTCTGCGGGGACATCATGGATAGACATGACTATTCAGGTATCAGCGGGAAAAAATTGTTTCTTCCGAAGGCGATTGCTCTCGAATGAGAAAACACTAAATTCCCAGTTCAGATAGAATTTAACCAGTTGGTTTAATATCGGAAACATTATTGGCGGCGAATGTGTCGAGCTGGCTGTATAGTCAGGGCGGATCCTAAAATTTCACAATCATTTTACAATCATTTCACTCAAATATCGTCTTCTATCAATTCAGTTTTAGATAGCTGATTTTTTTATCATCTATTACGAAACCCCCTCCCCTTTCTACTACAATATTAGCCCTTCCCTAGTTTAAAATGAAATGACATCCATTCACTATATGTTTCAAAGCTAAAACAAGAATATGAAAGACGTATTTCCATCACTAATGCTACAGATCCTGCTCATCCCATTAAAGTAATCACGTTCTCTTCTAGGGCAAGCTAAGTGCAATCCACACTCCCTGAAATGAATTTGATTTACATATACTATTGTAGAAAGTAAATTGAGCTGAATTGTAGAGCATTGCATGGTTACTTTTCAAGCGCTCTCGGGTGTGTCAATTACAAGGCATTATTACATAACAAACCACTTCAGCCTAAACATTTCTCCTTCACTTAGGTTCTCAATCGTTTGATCATCTGCGCTGCGGTGCGCGTCACATGTCCCGGATCGTTGGAGGCGAGGCAGCCATTCCACACTCGTGGCCTTGGCAAGCAGAGCTTCAAATCAAAAACGAAACATCCGGACTGTTCTATTTCAAGTGTGGTGGAACATTGGTTACCCCTCAGTATGTGGTAACAGCCGCCCATTGCGTCTTCGGTGTGCCTTTTCCGCAGTCGTACAAGATCCGACTAGGTGAGAATATATCTCAGTTTATTACCTAACATAGTTTGTAAACATGTTTGTAAGTTTGTTTGTAAGTTTGTTTGTTTGTTTGTTTATTTTTGTCTGTTTGTTTGTTTATTTTTGCACATTAGAAATAAAAGACAGTTAAACAAATTAAACTGTATGAGTGTGAGTGTTTTTTTTTTATCTATAATTTTTACCATTCCAGTAAAGTGCAAAGAACAAAAAAAATTAATAAAGGGTACCGATGAGATAAGATAAGATGTTTGTAAGTTTGTAAGATTCGACTAGCTAAGAAGGTATTCCAGTTTGTTTTCATATACAATAAATCGATTTCTTTTTAACCTTTTCAGTAAAGAACAAAAAACAGTAAAATTATTAAGAAACTACATTCAGGTTGTAACACATCCGCTCACTTGATACGAAAATCTTAAAAGATAACTGAAAACATTCCACCAGGCGAATAAAATAGCAATAATCTCTAGGCCGTTATATGTAATTTCTATGGGTAATCAAATGGTGAAGAGTGAAATTAGGAAATAATTTCACGCGCGTTTTGTCAAAATTCTAATAATTTCCCGAGCCTTTAGGCGAGGGAAATTATTAGAATTTTGACAAAACGCAAGTGAAATTATTTCCTAATTT
>Ga0126337_10002655_pt1 | contig 11408 bp, 10 predicted proteins | sample DipCmetagenome_FD_92527 | JGI IMG/M metagenome (GOLD analysis project Ga0126337, IMG submission 92527) | Coral microbial communities from La Bocana,Puerto Morelos, Mexico - Diploria C A metagenome | ecosystem: Host-associated > Invertebrates > Cnidaria > Coral | place: La Bocana,Puerto Morelos... | reverse complement strand
GTTATCTTATAACAACAAGAAACAACTCCTTATAACTGCTCTATAACAGTTCTGTCAAGGATTTTTTGATAACAACTTTATCCAGAAAAACGGAAGGAGACAATTGAGGAAAAATTGCAGTCATAACGTTAACAGCTTTGATCAGGTTTTTGACCGCCTTTTCTTCGTATCTTTCTGTCACATGTAAAATTAAGGAGTCTTATTTTATGTAAGTTGATAATCGGTAGATCGTACAAGTTAAGCGAAATGTAACAGAGACATTTGGTTTTTCCAAGACGCAGTCTTCGCAACTTGCGGAATACTTACAATATCCCTCTAGGAGAGGAGTTGAGCAACCATTTACAATGCCCCAGTTGAATAGACTGCATTGTAAAACAGTTCAATCCTGGTATAGTTTTAACTAACAACAATGCAAGACCAATAAACCACTTTGTTATTCTCGGCATTGGACAGGATCTAGCTTGCTACTACAAGATGGACCTTCATTGCGAGCTAGTCCCTGTCCAATCCCGAGAACACGAAAACAGCACCAGGCTTCTCTATTTGGTATAAAAACTAATCGGTCACTTCCGACCTAGTCCAGGTATTCGGGGGCGAGGGCCTTCCTTTTCCCATGTCGGTGACCACTTCACTCTTGGCTTGCGGGCTCACCACCTTTCCAGGGCGTGTTTCGCTCATTTTCTCTGTGTGTTCGATCAGAGACAAACAAACAAATGCCCAGTTGAACAGATATTGAGCTGGCAATGAACCGTGTTTCGCCACTGCTCCTTGAGGCACATCTGCGAATAACAAACAAGGAAAAGACAAGTCAAAAACAAGCGACGAAGCCTATGAAGGTTTCTTCCTTGTGCAGCGATCTTCCACGTATGACGAAGACTAGTTCAACCGAGCAGTTTTAAACTCACTAAACTGTAAGTAAAGATTCGCATAAATTCGTACATAAGCAAGAAGAAAACAGGATGTGTTTCCAAAGTAACTGTCATAAAATAGAAGGCAAACCCACTTCAAAGCCAACCATAACTATCACAATAAATGAAATGCGTAAATCAAACATTCCAAGTGCCACTTTAAAGCCTGGACCAAATAAGAGCATTTTGCAAAACTCGCATGCGCCCCCGGGGGCTCTCGTCGACTTTCGTACGCGTACGGTATCTCTCGTCGATCTCTCGTACTCTCTTGGAGTCTCTCGGCGTCTCTCGCCGATTCTCCCACGCTGTCGGTCACTCTCGTCGACTTTCGTTGTTTGAAAGATTACTCTCGCTTAACTGATTATGAAACTCATGTAATACGAGGAAAAGGAACGGTACTACTTACTCTGAAGCTTTCCAGCTAACGATTTAGCGTCTACACCCATAGAATTCATCTTCGCTGTCGGGTCGTAAGAAGTGATAAGCTTAACCAGGTCAGGATTAACCATCTGCTTACACATGCTCCACTCGTCAAACTTTTCATGTTGCTGAAGATCCTTGTAAAAGATCCCTAACACGGCCTTCAGGATATCGTGAATCACTTTAGGCGGGTCTTTGTAGCTTTTAATCTCGGCAAAGGCTCTGCAAATTTCAGTAAAGTCGCGTTTAGACTAGATAACTGTCTTCTAAAGACTGTCTTAGCTAATAAAGTGGCAACCCCCGAACAATGCGATCACTTTGGCGGCAATCAGCTAAATAAACCAATCAGTACAAGCAAAACATGTAAACGCGGCAAGCGCGGGAAAAAATCGAGTGATCGGGGTAAGTTTCGAATCTAATTGGCTGCAAAAGATTCCTTGTCTTGGATTGGTTGCGCACCTTGTATGCAAATTTCAAGCAACCGCACGATTATCTCTTTGGAAATATTTCTTTAAGCATCTATTTTGCATCCTGAGGAAAAATAACTCGTTTTGACGTAAAAGTCTGGTGGTTCAGGAAGGTACGTTGATACCACGCTCGTGAATGTTCTGCTTTTTTCTATTTGAGCATTGTTCCAGATGAAAAAAAAGCAGGTGTAAAATGGTGCCCACCGAGAATCGTACTTGGACAACAGCTTTATAACGTTTTTAATTGTGATCTATTGAATTTGTTATCAAAGGCTATTAAATAGTAAGTTACCTGGCGTCCAGTCTTCCCACGTTCTCTCTCAGGTCCAGCAGCATGAGGCGGTCAAACAACACGTCAATTCGAGCGTCTTCGTACTCCTTTTCCACCTCTGCACACCCAAAAAGACAATCAGTTAATGATAATTCATTAAGGTTACACAGTTTTAATGAAACGTCAACTCACCCAACACAATGTTTTTCTCAGCTCCGCCTGTAATCTCTCGTGCCACCTCTCTGTGCGCCTTGGCCAGTAGTTTGAGCATGCGCTGTATCTCCTTGTTCTCGTGCGGTGGAAGAGCTTTTAGTTCACCAATACTAATATCAACCACAGCAACAGCTTTCCCTTCCCCATCCCTGAGGGGAAAGGCCATGTGACGCTCACCGTACGCATCTGCAGTGATGGTCTCTGAGCTCTCTACACATTTAAACAAGTAGTCCCTAATATGAAAGAAAATTCGCTCAATAGGTGGACGATTGTTTTTCCACATCTGACCAAACAGAACCGTGTGTTCATCTTGTTTAGCATAACTATTTCGTTATATCGTGTGGCACCGTAATTTTTGCGGGTTCCTATGTTTTTTGGGCGATCTATGCGCTTTTTCTCCACGATCGAAAAAGATTTCTACAAAAGATTTTCTCCGCACAAAATTCACTCTGGCGGAACAGAACAAACATCCCAAGTAGAATCTTGCTGATGTCATTAATTTTAAACGTTTCTTTCATTCAGAAAGAAAACGATAAGATTACAAACAAAACGTTCAGAAATAAATAGGAAAAGTTGCCCTTGATACACTACAGGTGTAGCTGCTAAAAATAATTTAGAGAAAAGGATCTTCTGAAGCTTACTATCGGCTACACTAGGCAATGGCCCGATTTATACTGGAAACGGATCATCCGTCTGGGACGAGCTTGGGCAAAGAACGGTAGCTCGTTTGATAATCCGTCTGTGTATAAATACGGGCAAGCATACGGATCATCCGTCTTTACGAGATATCCACGACAGTTCGTCTCACAAGACGGACTATCGCGATAGCTCGTGTGGATGGATGATTCGTCTGCTTGCTTGTATTTATACACAGACGGATTATCAGACGAGCTACCGTTCTTTGCCCAAGCTCGTCCCAGACGGATGATTCGTCTCCAGTATAAATCGGGCAAATACATAATTGTAATAGAGTGCCACTAATTACCGCGTTGAAATTGCAAAAAAGAGTTGCTGCGAAATATAAAAATTCACCGTTCCGTAAAATGAAACTGCTGCAAAAATTTCGTGCTGCACGGTAACTACAAAGGTTAGTTGACTTGGTTACTTCTTACCTGAAGAGATTGTCCCTTCTATCCAGTCTTGGTGGATTTGTGTAGTGTTGACTAATCCCGTTGTGAGCCAGAGTCATCATTCGGCGCAGAACTAAACCGTCAGTAGTCTAACGACAAAGATAAAGGGAAGTTAAAGAATGAAAAACAAAGCCGTAGCCTACAACGAGTTTGAATTAATTATCACGCTAGTTGTTATACTAGTCAATGTGTAGACTGTTCACAGACTCTCTATTTACGCACGGGAAAGAAAAGCGAGCGAATGAGCGTGAAGTACGCGGGGTGGGGGTAGGGTTTGCGAGCGAAGCTCGTTCCCCACACCTACCCAAACAAGTCTTCCATTTCTACGCTGGCATCCAGTTCTCTCGTCATTCTAACCGCGCGTTTAATGATCGAAAAGATTGACGAGAAAATAGAGGGCAGCAAAAAATCTTTGAAAGTGATATGACGCGCTTTAACAATGCCAAGTCGTGGTCAAACGACGAACTCGATTTAGCCATAAATGGGGTCAAAAAGCTAAACTTTGTTTCAAATATCATCGCCCAAATTTTTTATTTCCATTGACTGATGTTTAATGATACGCGATGACTGTTCGAACTTCTATACCGCTTGGGCAATTTTTGAACACGAAAAATCGTTAACCTTCAATCCAGGTTCCACCATATATACATTGACGTTCTGTACATTAGGACTGCGCCGGAGAATCCAGGAAACTGCTGACTCGGCAACTCTCAGCGTTTTCCGACGGATGTCCACAAACTGGATGGCTTGACTGAGGGCCTTTGCCACGCCCTGGAAGAAGCTGATCTCGTGGGTGATAAAGACGGGTTTATGAGGATCTGCCAGTGTGTCAATACCAAGGATGCCGATCACTCGCCGCTCGTGATCTTTGAGAGGCAGAGCTATAAACGAACCGTCTCCTCCCTGAAAGAGAGACAAGGTGAAATTAAGTCACCACGATAGGAAAGCGTCCCAGGTGTTTCTGTGTTTCTTTTATGCCGGCCACATCCATGCATGTTTTCCGTCCACTCAACGCTGGAGAAATTTAAAAACGCAACGATCACCGGCCATTTTGGATTGGTACTTAAAGAAAGCTGGGTTAGAGAAATTATGTAATTATCCTGACGTCATGGTTGTCGAAAGTTCCATTTTCAAAATGTTCTCCGTCCACAAGAAAACGAAACTCGGCGGTTTCACAATTCCTCCGGTTTGAAGATCGTTTTCTTAAATCTCCGTTTTCGTGACGGATTAGTAGGCCTAACCGCAGAAATTACACTGTGTTTTCAAATTTCAAATTTTAAATTTCTCCTCTTCTCCTTTGATGTAGTCAGGCCTCTAAGGTTTCAATCTCAAATCCTAGAGCTCTAAACTCTTACCTCTTCTCTTCGGCTAGGATTCCAAATCGTCACCCCAGAGTGGGTAGCCACCTTAGGCACGTGAATAGGCTTCCCAGAGTCCACAGCAGCCCAGCTTACTGTCTTCATATCTCTGTGCACAACCTTCCCCAGCACGTGTGGAATGTCATCCATTGTGCAGGACACGTAGCGCAGCAATGTCTCTCCGCGATGCAGCTGGTTCGCGTCGTCATTGTTTTCGAGCATGCAAACTGAAGAACTCAGGATCTTGCCTCGTCCATGTTCTTCCGCGTCTTTCAAGAGGACCTGGTATACCGCGCGGTAGACTGGATCTAGTTGCGCGGCACCGGTCTGCGCAGCAGCATCGATCATCGTCATCCATCGCTTTCGCGCATCACCGCGTCTGCGCTCTTCGAAAGACCGCTGCAAAAATTAAAAAAGAAAGACCAAGACAGCAAAATCAGACCAGGATGAATCATTTCTGAAAACAACTTAAAACAGTTTTCGAGAAAGAACGATAATAAGACCATTGAATACGAAACCGCTCAGTCTGATCCAATAAAAAAAGACGAAGAAAAGGTAGCACGCGTATACGGTGTCAAGTCTTACCTCTACGCTTGTGGTAAGAAAGTGAATCAGTGACTCAAACACGTCTTCTTCTGGAAAAGACTTCACTATGGCATCAATACACTCCCGGAAAGTACGCTTGTTAAGTGTGCTGTTAACCTGACCAAATACCTTCAGAGCTGAAATTTTTAACAACAATGAGTATAAATCGACTAGCATTCTATCACGGATGTTGTTCTGTTATTGGATACGCTAGCCTACTATGCTAAACTATCTATTCTGTTACAGATAGCGAGCGTAAAAGCAACTATATTTATACACTGTTTGTGTTTAAAGCTACAAGCTTGTGGGGCCGTGTATATGAAACAATAAATACAAACAGAACAGAAATGTTTGTTATGAATCCCAACTGGTGGGAGACTGACCAGCTGGCTATTTACAAAGCGTGGAGGAGTTGAATTCGGGACCACCGAAGACAAATCCATCTAGTGGCAGGGAGCAGGATTTGAACCCGTAACGTCCGAATTACAAGTCCAGCGCCCTACCACTAGGCCACGCATGCCTCCCCAGCGTGGCAGTATACGCCAATTAAAACAAAATGACGATCATTTCTTTGAGTTTTCGAGGTGTCTGTGAAGATAAAGTTTAGAACGACTAGTAGAATTATACTAAAACAATTAGATTATTAGCTCTCGAATTGACTGCGCCCTTCTGCACTCTCGTCCACTAGGACCCTAATCATGCGATAGAAATCTCGAGCTCATAACGTATTTGTTAAAAAGAACATTAGCGTCCTTTTAGGATCAAATAGAAACATTCAGAGCACAACCCTCGGAAACCGATCGCAATAGGAACACCTCAAAGCTAGTATCTCGTATTTTATTGAGAACCTGGAAAAAATACTAGGGGATAGGTAACTCAAGAAGAGTCATAATGTGGGGGGAGGGAGGGCGGGAGGTGCAGTTTCTCCCATCCGGGAGAAAGGGGTAGCGATTATTTCTAGCAGCTTCATGCAGTACAGAATCTGGAGTTAGACGCTGGGCTGATGAACTACTGGGATCGATTATAGACTTGGCAAGTTTCAACGAGAAGTTTCATAATTCTAATTAGTGGAAGATAAACTGGCAGCTCAAACCTTCTTTAAAGTTGTCAATCCCATCTGAGCGCCACTTGTTCAACACAACTTGAATCTCTTCTACCTCCAGATACCCAGAAGCGTTCACATCCCACAACTCGTACAGCTGATCAACTTGACGACGCCTCTTGGCTGAACGAGCTTCCATGCGAGCCTGTCAACGCAACAAAACCATGAATTCGTCAACAAGTTAAACGTTCTTACGAACTCATATCACTTACAAAAGTCCTAAAACTTTGTTGAACGTATTCTTGTTTTGGCTACCGCCGCAGATGCGTTGTAATATTCGTCTTGAAAAGCCACTAGTTCATGGCTCCAGTTTGTTTCATTATCGAGAGCTTTTCGTTGACAAGTTATATACTTAAGGTGTGGTCTCTCTTGAGGTCTCAAAGCAAACTCGCATTGGAGTCTGCCATTTCGGCTCTCAAACAATTGATAACGACGCCCAGTCAATCTACGCCCAATGCAATAACCTACACACACCTTGTTCATCCTCGCCATTCGCTCATCATCTGTTTCGACATAACTGGCTCTTACAAAACGAACAAGGTCGTCAAACACTTGCCTGAAAACGCAAACAGAACATCACAGTATCATCTTGTTATATCAGATATAATTTACGAGACACATGCATCAACCACTAAATTGGTCACAATAAAATAAAACATTAAAGTAAACGATGCGACACTACTGCCTGCGACATCGCCTCGCCTTGCTTTCCTTAGGCTAAATTTGTAACCCAGGGGTTCTCCCACGGGTTTCCCCAAGGGTTGCCTCAGCATAGGAAGCACTGATTTTTTTTTCATGATGTCATCGTACCACCATCATAACCTCAATCTTGCATTTCCTCTGAGCACACGCAACAGTTCAATTTGAAGTACACCTTTATTTGAACTATTTACGAGTCGATCTCAGATTGAGGACTTACTTGATTGGAGAACCTCCAACAAACTTCTCCAGTAGATGTATAAACTGTGGCTGGTTGAGTGAGTTTTCATCAAATGCTGATCCTTCTGTGACTGACTTGGGTCTCGGTAGTGTGCTGGCAGATGTCTCTGTGTCTTCCTGATCTGACATCTGATCATCAACTAATGAACATAGCAAAGAGAAGAATACAAATCATGCACTGCTTTTATATGAAGCTGGTGTGTTGTTGGGGTATTGTGTAGTTGGCAGAAAAGAATAACGAACATACAAAGATCTAGGTACTAGCATAAAGAAGTCACGATTTGCGCATCTTGAAAAGTTTAGGCTAAATTTTTTTATTGATATTTCGTCGTTTGTAATCCGTGTCAATCTCTTCTATCCTTGATCCTTTGATGTCTTGTTATTAATCTTTCTAGTGTTTTCTTTCGTAGTCTGAAACTGTCATTTTCAGGTTTCCAAGCTAGCTTGCCCATCTTAAACAAAGACCTTTGGCAAACAACAGGACCAGATAAAATGGAATTGCAGATCAAGAAGAGACAAAGGGGTTGGCTGAGTCATACTTTGCGCAAACCCAATACCAACACTACCAAGCAGGTCTTGAGATGGAACCCACAGGGGAAGCTAAAGAGAGCGATGTCAAGGAACAGATCACGATACTCAATGGGGAACCGAAGAGAAACAGTTGGAGAGGCAGTCACAAGAAAAAGAGGATTGGAGAAACTTCCTTAAGGACCTACACCCCCCACAGGGTGAAAGGGTTTAAGTCCGTCAGTTTTAGAACAATTAACTCTCAGATTTACATGTAGCTTAACCAGGGCTGGGCAGTTGTGTCTACCTTTCTTAGAAGGTAGATGGCTTGCCTGCGTGGTGACATGAAATGTTTCTTTTTAGACAGGCACATCAATTTTTCTAAACAAACAAAGCCCTGACCCTTACAATGCTTAATGATTATTATGGAAACCTTGATAGATTATTGGAAATACCTGTAAACATCCTAAACATTTTCAACTCTTTCAAAGTCTATGAACAAAGGCTATCATAATCATGATCCTATAAGACATACTTTCATCAGGGATTGAATCCAACAACTTCCTGTCTTCTTCTTCATCATCAATAATTTTTTGTTTTATTCTTTCTTTCTCAGCTTCTTCATCTTGAACTTCCTCTCCATCATCACCAGCTTTCTCACCTTAAAATATACACCAGAAACAAAACCCAGTTCAATATTTACCTCAAATTTTCGTACAAATGTAGTTTCCCCAATCTGGGTGAAAAGAGGTGAGATAGTCCACTACAGCGTATTTAAAAGACTCCACAGAATGTTGATTTAACAAAGAGGAAGGAAGAGTGTTCCATTTCTTCACAGTTCTTGTAAAAAATTGTACTTGTAAGTATTAACATTGCTGCTAATCTTAAAACAACGTTTGCCATATGAGAATGTGTAATGCAGGTGGGCCCAGAAGGAAAAAAAACATAGCTATTAAATCTGACTCACTCTGACTAAGGTTGTAAATGTTACATATACTTTTTACATTGCACTCTTGAAACTTTTTTTTGTTGTTGACCTCACCTTCATTATCTCCATCTCCAGGATGATCATCGGCATTTTCAACAAGTTGATCTCCCTCTTCTTTGTTACTTTCTTTAGGCATTTCCTCTCCTTCAGCTGGTTCCTGATCAGGTTTTTCCTCTGCAGCTGTTTCTTCTGGCTTCTCTTTCTCCTCAATTTGTAGCTCTTCCAATGTTTTTTCTGGTTGTTTGGCTGTTTCTTGCAGTGGTATTTCATCAGGCTGTACTTGTTCTGCTTGCAGCTTTTTCTCTTCATCTGTGCCTGCTCCTCCATCTTGTTTTTCCATGAGCTCCTCATCTTCATCACTAGTTTCTTCTATCTCCAAAACAGGCCCTGAATACAGAGAGGTACCAGTCGTTGGTTAGCTTGGCTCAACATCTCTACATCCACTGCAAGTACATATTAACTAACAAACCTGTAATTAAAAATATTGTTATCCTAAGTTGGATAACAATGCATGAATCACAAATATTTATAATACCATTATAACTAATGTTGATCAACGTTTTAAATAACATGGAAGTCGAGCTAAAAATTCCACAAATCAATGTTCATTTAGTAGCCTAATAGCTACTGGTGAGGGATAAACTTACACTTTCTTGGATTGCGTAAAGAGTTCTTCATTGGTTCAACTGCATTATCATAAAATGAAGACAAGATATCCAAAATACGTTTTCTGTCTACATGGCCAGCCTAAAGGGAGAGAACAAAAGAAAGAACAGTTTTGTATGAGGCACATTGCGAACTTCTTCTCATATACCAATATTGGCCACTAGGACTGCTTGAACACTCCATGTCAGAGCATAGGCTGTCGATAGGATCCCTTCATTCTCTTTTGGCTATACCACCAACTACAAATGATACATGTATGGAGGATAAAGCTGATTGTGATACTACAGTTAGTGCTTTATCATCAATACCCTACTTATCCAGAAATATTTATAACGAACTACCAATCAAATTTAGATCCATAACTATGAGACTTCTATTTAACAAATGCTTTAAAGCGAACATTCTTACTAATTTTGTGCACCTGTTTTTACCTTTTAAAGGACCCCTTTGATAACAGTGTTTAAAATACTGATGGGTCATTCTGATAAAACTTCATAACTATTGTTATCATCATAATCTTCATTATTATTATTATTATTATTATTATTATTATTTAAAGCATAAACAAGCGAATATTAACGTTAAAAGTCAACGTTTCGGCATCATCGTGACACCATTCTCAAGGCAAAGTGAATAAATAATGCAATATCAATTTCTATAGTCTCTGTTATGTTAATTCATTAATTCACAATGATGCCAAAACGTCGGCTTTTAACATTAATATTCGCTTACAAGTTTGTTATTATTAAGTAAAAAGTGTTGTCAAGGGAAATAATTTGTCACAATGAATTGCTACTTCCATAATCACTTGTAGCCTGTGAGAGCATCTAGTTTTTTGGCTAGTTTTTTGGAGAGTGTTGTTTTGGTACAAAACTTTCACAGCCTAATAACCAACGAAGGCAGGCACATAATATAGGCCAGCATTCACTCTAAGCATCTCTTTTTTTCATACAACTTACATTCTTCATGTCACAACTCAAGAAAAGGTTCCTCAGAGTAAGCCTGCAAGAAAAAAGTATTGCTATATAAACCTCTTCAAAAACTCCTGCAGGCAAAAACAAAAACACATTAAATGTGTTTTGAACACTTCAGCTGTTCTATACATGTATTATCCCCTGAACTATCAGAATATTAAACTAAAATAAGTTGTTGGTTGTATTCAACCAGCACCTAATAGTATATACTATTCTAGTGTGGGCATTGCATCTATTACCTACATCGAGTTTATTGACTGATAATTAACAATATATATTTATCATTCCATGAGCCCTGGTAAACAAATGATATGCCATGTAGTGCCAAGTTTGTTTTTATCCCCTAGTATTCAATTGACTAGATGATGTGGACATTTGATCTAAACCAAGTGACGGTCTAAGTAGGCTTTAAGAAAACAGGTTTATAATTTAACAAAAGAGAACATCTGTCCTACATCAGCGAATTACAACAAATTACAATCCTCTCACTCGGTGGATAACAGTGCTAAAATAACTAAACTACATGTAGTGAACATAACTTACCTCATTGCTTCTTTCACAGTAGCTGCTCTGTAGTGTGCTGCACAGCGAGTTAAGTGCTCGATAAACGCATTGAAAGCTTCTTTGGACAGATTACCAGCATAAGGACGAATATACTACAAATAACACACAATACAAGTAAATACATGTAACCTGAAACGTTTTCCATTTTTATTGAAGCAATTGAAGAGGTTTATAAGAATCAGCTATTGAAAATATAGAAGCTGGTTTCATCATTGACTCTGGGTAACAACAAGTTGCCTAGGGAAGCCTTTTGCCGTTTGCTTTTTTCTTTTCTTTCAATCTACATCTCCAGCACCTTCTTAATAAGGATTCCTGC